>Ga0272442_10012202_pt1 | contig 10405 bp, 8 predicted proteins | sample SSMForm2O_FD_200262 | JGI IMG/M metagenome (GOLD analysis project Ga0272442, IMG submission 200262) | Marine sediment archaeal communities from Little Sippewissett salt marsh, Falmouth, MA, United States - SSM-Form-2O | ecosystem: Environmental > Aquatic > Marine > Wetlands > Sediment ... | reverse complement strand
GCCGACGCCAGTGCCGACGGATACGCCGACGCCAGTGCCGACGGATACGCCGACGCCGGTGCCGACGGACACGCCGACGCCGGTGCCGACGGACACGCCGACGCCAGTGCCCACCGATACACCGACCGATACGCCTATGCCGACGGACACGCCGACGCCAGTGCCGACGGATACGCCGACGCCAGTGCCCACCGATACACCGACCGATACGCCTATGCCGACGGACACGCCGACGCAGGTGCCGACGGTAACGCCAACACCGGTTTGGTCGGACGTGGGTTGGGCCAGGGCGGACTCAACAGCGGGACCATTGGCAGGTCTCCTGGTATATGGTAATCAGCAAAATGGAGGAATGGCTGGACTGCCAGCCGGGACCAACCCGCAACTGAGGCAGATCCTCTCCCATTTCGATCAGAGTGCCGAGTGGTTCACTGGTGTGGCTCTAGTCAACCCAGATCCAGATGAGATCGCAGTGGTGGGATTGACAGCCTATGATAATGGCGGGAATGTCAAAGCCTATCAGGATGTCCAGATAGCGCCCCAAGGCAAGCTGTCGAGAATTCTCTCTTCGTACGACATTTTCGGTACCGACATCGGTTCAGGCTGGCTGGAAATTCAAAGCAATATACCCGTCCTGGCGTCCGATGTTTACGGAAACCGACTGAACGGCGGTTTGGCTGCTTTGCCATGTTCCCCTGAGGCGGACACGTTAATCTTTCCGCACGTCGTTGTGGGTTCTCCTTGGTGGACGGGTATCGCCGTAGTCAATGCGACTGACATGCCCACGTTGCTTTTCGGAACCGCGTACTCGACCGACGGTGACATTGTGGACACCACGACATTCACCGTGTTAGGTCGGGGGAAGGTCGTGGAGTTCGCGCAGAACCTATTTGACCTGCCTCCGTCGTTTGTAGGATGGATTCGCATCAATAGTCTCACTACCCAGGTCGCCGGTACGTTGGTCTTCGGCAATCAACAGTCTCAGCCCAGAAAGCTGGCTGCATTGCCGGCGATGGCCTCGGATTCCGTGCTCCATTTTGGTGCTTTTTACAGCGATTCGGATTGGTGGACAGGGATCAGCCTGGTCAACCCCAACAATGGATTTGCAACGGTAACATTGGAGCTTCTGGATAGCAACGGAAACGTGCGGGATACGAGGCTTCGTATGGTGCCACCACGCAATAAGATTACGAGTTTCGTGAGCGACATGTTCGATTTGGGTGGCGTGACACAGGGGTGGGTCCGCGCCACATCGAACCTATCCATCGTGGGATTGGAAGTATTGAACGCGGACGATGACGCCGAGAGCGCGTGGGGATTGGCTGCGGTTCCGGTCCTCACGCCGGCAAACACGGTCTACATGCAACACTACGACACCTCGCCGGTTTGGTGGACGCTGTTCTCTTTAGCTAATCCAAGCAACACGACTCCGATGACGCCCTTTATTCGCGCCTACGACAACGAAGGAGTCTACGCCGGGACGATTACGCCGACCATTCCCGCGAGAGGCGTACTGCTAGAAAGAGTTCGGGACCTGTTTTAAGAGAGTAGATTAAGAGGCGATCAGAGAGCGTACCCGGGCGTCCAGGGCTTCCTGGTCGGCTTTGAAGGCGTACAGTCCGCTGAGATTGAGTAGAGCGTCCAGTCCCACCTCACGGTTTACGATGCGCTCTTTCCAGGTGGCGTAAACAGGGATTTTGCCATCGTTGGCTACCGTCTCGCGGTCCTCTTCGGTCCAGCGGGGAAAAAGATCGCCGAAGCCCGCTTCCTCCAGGCAAAGGATCAGATCTTCTGGGGTCCAAGAATCTAAGTTCTCTTCTGCCAGGCCTCGAGCACAGTCCATAAACGACTCTGGCACATCCCAAAGCCGATCGGTTCCGCAGTCCTTTTCTTCCACGCCTTCGTTGTATCGGACGGGAAGATCTACCTGAACCTGCGACTGGATTTCCTGGGAAGGAGAATCGAGATACTGATAGACCACCTTCACAGGCATCGTGTAGACATCTAATCCTGCCAGCAGCGGTATTTGTTGTCCCGCTCTCATGCTGGCCCCGATCAGAAGGGAGGAGGTTTTTCCCTCTTCTCGAAGGGAGAGCAGATGGCGTTGGGTCGATAGGGTGGCTTTTTCGCCGATATTTTCTCCGCTACCCAGATGATGGTCGGCGATGAAGGCATTGAGCCTTCCCATGAATACGTTGACGTAGGATGGATTAGAGAGAAGAGAGACAAGGACGTTTTGTCTGGCTGAGAACCCCATGGTAAGGTTGACGGGAATGCCCATCTGGTCCAGTTTTCTGGCGCCCAGGATCCCTGCAGGGGTGAAAGGGACCTTGATAAAGAAGCGTTCTGGACAGATCTTGTGAAACCGTTCTGCGTATGCAATGGTTCGTTTCACGTCATCTGCAAGGTCTGTGTGAAGTTCCACGCTCACAAAGGCGTCGAACCGTTCGACCAGCCGAAGCGCGTGATAGGCGTTCAAGAGAAAAGCCAGTTCCAAGAGGAGTTCTCGTTCTCCCAATCCTCCTGCAGCTTCACGGATGGCATCCACATTTTCCTGGACAAGGGCGTCATAGATGCCTTTTTGGACCTCCTTGTTCAGGAGGGTGTTATTGGTAGTGAGGGCCTCGAACTGTTCACTCCAGAGGCGCGTCGCTTCCTCCAGATCTCCAGTGTCCAACCAAAGCCGCGTGCCAGCGGCACGTAAAGGATCCCAAACAGGGTTTGAAGAGACATCCATTCCCGGGTTCCCAAACTCATGATCGAATCCTTTCACTGCCAACGAATGTACGGTTTCTGCGAGGGAATTCATGTTCATCCTCCATGGGCTTCAAGGTTACCTGAAACGGTTCGACCCGAACGTGGTGAGATGCGAAGCGCGGAGCCAACAATCGGGACCAAAAGTAAGGCTAGCATAACTCTGACTGTAGATAGACGCAAGAATAGGGCAGAATTACGCGTTCAGTGCCTCGGCGATCGCTTTGGAGAAGGCGTCGAGTCCTATCCTCGGAACGGCCTGAAGTTGATCCATAGCCAACAGAACAGCCCCGACCACAGGAGGAGACTGAAGGGGACGTAGGCGGACTTGAGATCCTTGGTTGACCACTTCACGCTCCAGACTCTCTTCTAGGATGGAATTTCTACTGGAAAAAACACCCCCTGCAGTCACCAGTATGAACCCTGTTTCCCCCATGTCTAGCTCCCTAGCCACAGAAAGAGCGTTTTCGCCGATGGTCCTTCCAGCACGCTCCACGATACCTTTGGCAGCCATGTCTCCTTCGTCCGCAGCTTCCAAGACTTGGGGAGCGAAGGTCCCTCCGACTTGGATTTCCAGTCTCATGATCCCTTCCAGCATGGGGGATACCTTTTCGCATCCATAGAAGGCCAACATGCGCTGGGACAAGGAAGTACTGGGTGTCATATGTCTGTATGCCTTGGCCACCTCGTGAACGGCCGCTTCAGCGATGTCATAGGCTCCACCCCAGTCAGGGAAAGGATATCCTGCCCCGAAACTTCGAGCGGTTCGACCCGAAGCGTTTCTTCCCACCACCGTGGCGCCTGAACCTGCAATCGCCGCCAATCCTACACCGTCCTCGATCCCTGCCCGCAGCGGAAGAAACGCGTCATTGACGAGGACACGTGGACAGGACAAGCCAAGGCTTCCCACCACGGGTTTCAATCTGGCCTCATCGTTCGGCCAATCGAGACCTGCCAATCCAAACGCGCTGGCCTTTACTTCCTTGGGACCTAGTCCCGCCTGGCCAAGCGCCTGCTGTGACGCTTCCTGGAGAGAGGCCTGAGCCCCGTCCAGTCCAGCGGCCTCCCAGTTGGCGCAACCGGACCTGCCAACCCCTAAAACTTCCCCGTCCTGATCGCATAAGACCGCGTGTGTTTTGCTTCCGCCTGCATCGATTCCCAATACGGCCATGGCCTTTTCCTTTCAACTCTCATGAAAGAGAGGTAAGTGTGCCCTATTCACTGCGAGCATGTCTTCCAGAAACGGCTCCGCCACATCGGAGTTAGGTCCCAGAGGGTGAGCGATCAAGGCCTGAAGGACTGCATCTCTATTCCCTGTTTGCGCCGCTTCAGCGATCAGCAGTTCGACCTGTGCCGTTCAAAAACTCCATCCGCGCATGAATATGGCAGCTGTCGGGTGGAATGCCGTCTCCATAGGCCAACCCGATGACCCGTGCAAATGGTCATGGCAGCGGTGACACCGATCACCCCTACCGGCCGTCGTCCAGCCTCTCGGACTCTTTCATCTTTTCCTCGAGGAAGCGCTGCATTTCCTCCTTCTTGGGCAGCTCAAGTTGGTACTTTGACACGAACAGAGCGTTGTCAATACCGGAGATTGCGTATTCTACTAGGGCTTGATCCTTCTTCGTGCAGAGAAGAATGCCAATCGGCGGATTATCTCCTTCCTCAATCATGTTCTTCCTGTACCAGCTAACGTAGGTGTTCAGCTGGCCAAGACTCTCATGGCTGAACCCTTCGATCTTGAGTTCCACCAGCACGTGACACTTCAGGATGCGGTGATAGAAAACGAGATCAACGAACCCATGCGTATCTCCGATCAGCATCCGCTTCTGACGGGCCTCAAAACAGAAGCCATGGCCGAGTTCAAGAAGGAACTGCTGAAGCTTGTCCAGAAGAGCCTCTTCTAGTTCAGATTCGCGCATGACCTCACGGGATTTGATGCCGAGGAATTCGAAGACGTATGGGTCGCGAATGGCCGGTTCGCTCTGTGCACCTTCCGCGTCAGCATGAGCCAGTTCCGCCAGTGTTTCCTTGTCATGGGATAGGCCAGAACGCTCGAAGTAGAGGCTTGCTATCTGGCGCTTGAGCTCCCGGACAGACCAGTTGCCCCTCAGGCATTCAGTGGAGTAGAACTCTCTTTTGAGATCGTCATCCAGGTCGCAGATCAACTCCAGATGGCTGTAGGAGAGCCTTTGGACGAGAAGCTCGGGAGAGATGCGAGATTGTGGGGACAGCGTACCCACTTTTTCAAGCGCCTGGGCGTCACCAGGAAGAAGATCTCTGAATTGTGGGGACAGCGTACCCACAATCCCTGGATAGAAACGATAGAAGCGAAGATACCTGTAGAGTTGCCGCCTGTTGCAGTTGCTGATCTTCAGCGCAACCAGACGGCCTGCGAGCTCATCGAGTAGACTGTCGCCATAACTCGCCCGATCCGCCCCACACAACTCATATTCTGCGATGTAGGCGCCGATGAGCCAGTTCCGAATGGTCAGGCTGACATTGACCGCTCTTCCTGCATGGGCCTTCAGGCTTGTGTCAACATCCCTGATCGCGGAGACGAGCCTGGCAAAATCGAAGCTCTCAAGACTACTTGCCACTGGTCAATTCCTTTGGAAACAAAGCCATTCCATCCGATTGACGGGATCTTGTTGGAGGCATATCCTTCGAGCTTTCAATAGCCCAAAGGAGGCACATGTTCATTCTAGCCAGTATCCTAAGACTACTACGATCGTGGGTGAGCGGCAACGTGGACCTTGCCATGGAGAACATGGCACTGAGGCAACAGCTTGCCGTCACGGATCGCCAGGTCAAGCGTCCGAAGCTGCGCGGAAGATATAGGCTGTTTTGGACATGCCTTTCGCAACTCTGGCCATCCTGGAGATCAGCCCTCGCCATCGTCGAGCAGGACACCGTCATCCGCTGGCATCGACAGGGCTTCAGGCTGTATTGGGCGCGGAAATCAAAGAAGACGAGACCGCCAGGCAGGCCCAAGATCGATCTTGAGGTCCGAGAGCTGATAGGGAGGATGTCGAGCGAGAACCCAACGTGGGGTGTGCGAAGGATTCGAGATGAACTGGCGCTGCTTGGGCACGAGCTGTCGCTCGCGACCGTGTGCAAGTACGTTGACCGGAGCGGGAAACCGCCATCTCAGACATGGCGAAGCTTCTTGGAGAATTATGCCGCGGATATCGTGGCAATTGCCTGTCCCCGAAAAATTGCCTGTCCGAACGATAGCGATAGACCAAGATCGTGCTCTCCTGGTCTTTCGCCCGATGATTGGCCTCAGCAGGTCAGTATCCGATCTGATACGGCCTTACCTCACCTGCATTTCGGGGCTCGGATGGGATTTCTGGTGCGGGACAGGCCATGGCCTTTTCCTTTCAACTCTCATGAAAAAGAAGTAAGTATTTTTTATTCACTGCGAGCATGTCTTCCAGAAATTCCTCCGCCACATCGGAGTCAGGTCCCAGAGGGTGAGCGATCAAGGCCTGAAGGACTGCATCTCTATTCCCTGTTTGCGCCGCTTCAGCGATCAGCAATTCGACCCCTTTCACGGTTCTGAGAAGGCCCTCTGCGAAAAGAGGCAGAGGCTTCGTGGGCAGGGGATGGGCACCGTTCGAATCGATGACACAAGGAATTTCCATCACCCAGTCCTTAGGAAGCCCGGGCACAGCTCCATCGTGCCTGGTGTTCACGATGTGCGTCTCCTTTTTATCGAGGACGATGGACTCCATGAGTCGTATGGCCGCCGTGGAATAGTATGCTCCGCCCCGCTCCATGAGTTCGGGCGGCATGGCGGTAAGGTCAGGATCAGCGTACTGGGAGAGGAGCTTTTTTTCGATAGCCATCACTTCGTCCGCTCGTGTGGGGCCGTCCTTGCGCTGCTTTTCAAGAACGCTTTGGGTCCTGTAGTAGTAGCGCAGGTAATAGGTGCAGATCGCGCCCAGACGACGCATGATCTTTGCCGAGACAGGAGGATCCTCCTCTTTCTCGGCTTCCTGAAGCGCTCTTTGGAAAGTCGTCTCCCATAGGTCCTGTTCCCCTAGACGGGCCCCCCATATCCATGCCAGGTGATTGAGTCCTATGTAATCCAGTTCGACCTGGAAAGGATCATCCAGTTCGATCTCTTTCGCCACCTCCATCTGATAGCCAAGAGGACTGTTGCACAGTCCCACGGAACGGATCTCAGGGGCATAGCGCTGTAAAGCCTCTGTGATCAAGCCTGAAGGGTTGGCAAAGTTGATGAGCCATGCATGGGGACAAAGCCTTTTCATCTTTTGAGCCAAGTCAAGGACGACAGGTACTGTTCGAAGCGCCTTAGCCATCCCTCCGACGCCCGTGGTTTCTTGTCCCACCAAATCCCATCGTTTTCCCAGGAGTTCATCCTGCTTTCGGGCGGGCATCTGTCCCACTCGGATTTGTGTGGTGACAACGTCTGCGTCTTGGATGGCCTTTTCCAGGTCTGTTTCGAGAAGAAGCCGAAACGGTTGGCTTGCCTCCATGACCATGCGTTGCGCGAAGCCCCCCACCACCTCGAGACGTTCCCTGTCGATGTCCACCAGGACTAGTTCTTCCAGTCCCAGTTTTTCGTATCCTTCCAAAAAACCTTGCATCAGTTCGGGCGTATAGGTGGACCCTCCACCGATGGTCACCACTTTCATCGTTCCACCTCGCTTTTCGCGTGGAGTTTGTTTTCGAGATATTTTCGTTTGTCTTCTGACAAGTCTAACTCTTCCAGACGAGCGCGGATCTTGGAAGCATTCTTATGCTGGGCATAATACCCGCAACTGTCCAGAAAATCAGGTACGGGATGATAAAGCAAAGGGCGGGGATAGTCCCGACAGAGTCCAGGCCTGCTTCGATAGGAGTCGCATCGTTTTGTGTCTGGGTCCCAGTGCGTGCAGCGGAAGATCAAGGCATGCGTTTGTTTGTCTTCCCCAATGGGTTCGAAGCCGTTCACCTTTTCGTGCCAAAGACGCATCAGCCATCGAGCGGATCGAAGGTGAAAGAGGGGTGCAACCATGCGGATCATCGGGGTTTCACAGCAGGCGCCGCACCGGTTGCATTGTCCCCTCAACCTGTATCTGGGTTGTCCCTTGAGGCGAAGAATAAGACGCGTAATCTTGAGATCTGTCAGGTATCTCAGTCGCGCCACGAATTTGATGCTTCGACGAGTAAGGTTGTCTTTCATGTCAGACCCCGGGAACCTGCGGCGGCCTCGGCCCTGGCGATCAGTTCTTCTTGTTCAAGGGGAGAAAGGTCCACAAATCGTCCACAGAAGCCTGCTATCCTGACGACCAAGTCGCCATGAAGCTGTGGGTTCTCCTTGGCTTCTCTAAGAATTGTCGGTTCGAGAATCTGCACCTGTATCTCTTGTCCCCCCTCCCTGAAAAAGGTTCTCACCAGGGATTCCACCACGTTCTGTGTCGCGGAGGCAAGGGAGAGATTAAGATTGGTACCTCCTCGATAGAAACGGACCGTGTCGATCTTGAGAACGCTTCGTAGAAGCGTTGTGGGGCCTTGTCGCGAGGTGCCGCCGGGAGGTCCCAGACTGTCCGAAACAGGCGCTCCCTTCAGCCGACCGTCGGCAGAGGCTTGGAGCATTGCCCCATCCAGATGATGCAGGCTTCTCACGACGTGACAGACCACGTGAGACGGACCTCCCAACTCAGCGTCGATCTGTTGAAGGGCACGTTCCCTTATCTCGAGCAAAGCGAGGGCCCAGCGATCTACCCTTGGATTGTCCTCTCCCCACTGGGGAACACTGCATGCAGCGGCAAGCGCCTTGGGATCTTCCCAGTTCTCTTGAAGGTGCCGAATTAATTGATCGAGGGTCCAAAGCTTCTTTTGAAAGACCAAGGTGTCGATGGTGGAAAGGGCGTTTGCTGCGTTCGCTACACCGCGTTCGTAGACGCCTGTGGCGTGAAAGGGAAGCCCCTCCAAAAGGTCTCGTCCCTTCTCGATGCAACCGCGCATCAAGCTGGAGGTGAAAGGCGTTGGAACGTTTTCGATCATCCGTTTCCAGTGAAACTGTCCCCTCTTTCGCGCCTCCAGCATGGACTGGTAGAGACCCTTTTCCATCGACGCGAGAAGAGACGGCATGTCCCGGGGGAGGTCGTTTGAGGATGGTTCCAAGAGAATTTTTTCCAGGACGGACAAGTACTGCACTGTGCCACCCTTGGCCGTGGCGGATTCCATGAGCCGTCCCGGGATCCCCAATTCATTACAGCCAATGACGCAGAAATCCTTGGCATCGTCCAGAGGGATCCCTGCCGCCCGGAGCCCCTGAATTGTGGGTTCATCGTGGATGAGAAGAGGCATACCAGCGCCGGAAGTGATCAACTCGATGGCTCTTTTTTGAAAGACAGGATCGCCTCCTTCCTGCCATCGTAGAAAGACTTGGGGGTCGCCCACGCGAAGAAAATCGACCGCATCGAGGATCGCGAGACGAAGCTTTCGAATTTTCCCGGGATCCCCTGGGAACGGGACTCCCAAGGTGACGGCTTGGGTCAAGGATCCCCTTCCAAAGATCGAATTGGCGGTAATTTTTAGGAGGAAGGCAGCCAAGAGCGCCTCGGCATCCGGTGGAAGTCCCTTTTCTTGGACAAAGGGAAAAAGAGCTCGGTCGAGATGTCCCAGACTGATTGACATGCCATGTCCTTCTATGGCCACGGCCAGATGACAGAGAAGGATGGACTGGAGGGCCTCGAATAGGTTTCTTGCGGGACGAGCAGGCACCCATTCGCAAGTGGAAGCCACCCTCTTGAGAAGTCCCCTCAAGAAAGGATCGCTTTCCTCTTGGGCCATCCTTTGAGCCTCTTTCGCGTACCGGTTTGCCCAGTCCATCACTGCTTGAAGAGAGATGGCCATGGACTGCCTGTAGGTCTGTTCTTCTTCAGATCCGATGTCTTGCTTTTTTTGTATCTCTTTGAGGAGGCCTTCCAGTCCCAAAGTGAGCATGCCCTCTAGATCTACCGCCAAGTGGCCCATGCCGGCCGAGCCACCCAGGCTCTTGTCTTTCCAAAAGCGATCGATTTCTTCAGGAACGGCGTCGGACAAGATTCCCTCGAGTCCCGCATTTTCCAGCACGACTTGGGGCGGCTCTTGAAAGCCGAACTCAGGAAGAAGCATCCAAGCGCGGGGAGAGGAAGAGGTGTTGCCGGCAAAAACAGGATTGGAAAGAAGATCGAGCTTCATGTGGAGGAGGATGTGCCGAAAGGCTTTGGCTCTGAGAAGAGGAATAGGATCGTCGGCGTACATCTGGTAGGCTTCGGTCACGAGACGCGCGCGGTCAAGGCAGACCGTATCTTGGGTCTCGAACAGGTTCTGCCGCAGTTGTTTGACCAGGCTACCCAGTTCCGAAAGGCTTGAAGACATCAGTCCATACCGAAACAGGCCTTCAGAAAAGCGATTTCGCTCCTTTTTTCCGGCACGTCGTCACAGACCAGTTCGCAGGAGAGACCGAAAGGAGCGTAGGCTTCTTTCAAGAGCTTTCCAAACATGGGATGGTGGATCGATCGGCCAATGGAAGCATCCTCGGAAAGGGGGGCAGAAGAGAGGGTTCCCCCGTAGCGAAGCTGCATCGGAGGATCGCCCGGACCCACATGGTGAAGCGCCGTGGCTTCCTCGATCAATGCCTTCTTTTCAG
>Ga0272442_10012201_pt1 | contig 10405 bp, 9 predicted proteins | sample SSMForm2O_FD_200262 | JGI IMG/M metagenome (GOLD analysis project Ga0272442, IMG submission 200262) | Marine sediment archaeal communities from Little Sippewissett salt marsh, Falmouth, MA, United States - SSM-Form-2O | ecosystem: Environmental > Aquatic > Marine > Wetlands > Sediment ... | reverse complement strand
AACTTCCTGCGTATCTATATTATGCCCGTCGATCTGCAAAGAGGGAAATAGGATAACGGGGCTATTGCCTGCTGCCAATTAAAAAAGAGGGCTGGTGCAAACGGGAATGCGGTTATACATCGGAGGTGTAATGAGGCAAATAATGAAGATCTGGATTTGGGATGGAGAGCGGATATGTGCAGGCACGACTATTATAGCGAGTTTGTTGTTGTATTGCTAATCCAGGAGTTTTCTTGGCAATTTATCGTAAAAATAGCTACAATAAAACCAGTTGAACAGGGATTGCCAGTATGTTCCCCTGTCTTATGATTGGAGGTTGCAGAACTTATGGTACATTTATACCTTTCTATGATCCCGGAAGCACTGATAGCATCCATGCTCTCACCAGAAGAGTTTGGCCTGTATTATGCCGTAGGCACTCAGATGAAACTGAAGGGGCAGGCTGTATTCTTTGAGATTGACCCGTCATTTCGGAACCCATATTTTCCTATTGAAGAAGGGTTATCAAAGTGTGTTGCACATGATGATGGAAGCCCCAAGGCTTCTGTTTATATTTCAACATATCGGGTTTTGGAGCATATGGATCCGGGTGCTGTTCAGAAGTTATATTTAACCACGGATTATGGATCGGTTCTGGGCCTGGAATCAACAAATTCACTACCTGCAGCGGAATCAGGCATGTTTCTATACCAGGAAATTGCTCCGGTTTCTCGTTTGGTAGCAAGCAACCTTTCGCCGGCGTTTTTCTATGAGAGCATTTCAACCAAACCTTCGAAGTTGATCCAATTCCCTGCAATGTTCTTTGTGAACCTCGAATTGGGAGAGTTGGCCTCCGATCCGGAGCACGGCGCAGTCAGGGATCTGCCGTATGATCATATCGATCATCTACGGGAATGTTTGCTCCAATTGAGCCCCCAGAAAAATTCCAAGATTGTTGATCGATTAAGCACAGCCGAGTTTCCATACCGCATGGTCAGGGATGGTTTCTTCCTTGGCATAGCAAGCAGTTTGAAGTATTACGAACTGCCTTCACATGAAGAACTTCGAACACAGCATTATCGCTGGTGGAGATCGGCAAACCGATAGCAGCCGAAGTAATAACTGCTTATAAAGGAAGATCAGACACAGCCGGGATCAAGAAACTGAGCCGGCTGTGTTCAATTAAAGGAAAAAACGCTTCACAAAGGAAGCGTTTCTGGCGCCCTCGGAGAGACTCGAACTCCCGACTTCTTACTCCGCAAGCAAGCGCTCTATCCACTGAGCTACGAGGGCGTACGAAGCCATTATACTGCAGTTAGGCTCAGGCGGGGAGGGAGGGATTCGAACCCTCGGTAGAGGTTTTTGCCCCTACAAGCGCTTAGCAGGCGCCCCCGTTCAGCCACTCCGGCACCTCCCCGGTTATTCAGTTTTTGTGGCGGAGGGAGAGGGATTCGAACCCCCGGTGGGTTGCCCCACAGCGGTTTTCAAGACCGCCGCCTTCGTCCACTCGGCCATCCCTCCAGGTCTGATATTCCCTTTCCGAGCGATCGGAATTCTACCATGCCGTTGTGAGGCTGTCAAAGTTGTGGGCTGATCTGGCTGTACCGGCCGCAGAGCCCTGCCAGGTGTTGACCCAGTGTTGATACATGCCCAGTTTGCCATTTTCTCCATCGCTGTAGAATGTTTTTACTGCCTTCAGCCCGGCACTTTCTGCCAGTTTGCCCAGTTCCTCTTCCGTGAAATGATGGACGTACCGGATCCCGCTGCCGCCCCGGCGCCAGTCAATCAGATAATCGCCAGGATCTACATCCTTCTCATCGATATCCACAGCAGACCACTGCAGGATCCGCTTTTTTAGGCGCTGTGAGGCGAGAAAGTTCCAGACCGAGATGATCATCTGACCATTATTTGCCATCAAACTGGCGGCTTGTTTCACCAGGTTCTGGCGAACCTGCTCGCCTGGAATATGGTGCAGGGCTGCAAAACAAAAAATGGTATCGAACTTAGATTGAAGATTGAGAGACCATTCCCTTGAACAAAGATCAGCTGCAATAAATTCTGCCCCTGGATGCTGATGGGTGGTTTGGGCTATCTGGATCAGTTCTGGCGAAAAATCAATGCCCAGGTATGTTCCCTTATGCCCGCGGGAAGACAGGGTTTCCAGCACATAGCCATTGCCACAGCCCAGATCAAGAATCGAGGCACTGTGGCTGACCTGATCAAGGACAGAGAGCACTCCGGGTTGGATCCTCTGACGGGTAGCAGAAAAATCCTTTGCAAATCGGGTATAAAAGTCAGCATTGAGCTGTTGTATTTGCTCATTAATTGTTGTTCGCATGGTAGTATTATACGTTGTATGGACCGAGAACAGTCATGGTTTGAGGCACGTAAATATTCCGATGACCAGCTTGCCCAGGCGCGTTTGATCCTGGCGGATATACGCGAAGGTGCCGAGGTGGATGATGCCGTTCGCCTGCATCCGGATCCGGCGGGGGGGTATATTGGCAAACACATTCTGGTCGCAGTGTACCGGCAGATGATCGAGTCAGGTGAGATAGCTGAAGACAGCAGTCTGCTGCGGAAAATCCGGATGAAACCTGGCCGCACTCTTTCTGGTGTGACAACCGTGACAGTACTTACTGCACCCGGAAGCTGCCCTGGTGAATGTATATTCTGCCCTCAGGAAGAAGCGATGCCAAAGTCGTATCTCCCCGATGAACCGGGCGCAATGCGAGCTGTGTATCACAAGTTTGATCCATATGACCAGACAGCAGCGAGAATCGAAGCACTTCAGGCAATAGGCCACCCGACCGACAAGATCGAGCTTTTAATACTTGGTGGAACTTGGAGTACATATCCCCACCAGTACCAGGAATGGTTCATCAAACGCTGTCTGGATGCAATGAACGGATTCGAGGCCGAATCTCTTTCGGAAGCCCAGCTGGCGAACGAACATGCTGAACACAAGAACGTTGGTATGGTGCTGGAAACGCGTCCGGATTGTATCGACAGGGAAGAAGTGGAACGGCTGCGTTGGCTGGGGGCAACAAAGGTACAGATGGGTGCCCAGAGTCTGGATGACCATATTTTGGCGCTGAACAAGCGTGGTCATGGTGTCCAGGCAACCCGGGATGCAGTGCGGATGCTGCGAGCCGGCGGCTTTAAGATCGTGCTTCACTGGATGCCGAATCTGCTGGGTGCAACACTTCAATCGGATGCAGAGGATTTTTTACGCCTGTGGTCGGATGAAGACATCAGGCCCGATGAGCTTAAGATCTATCCCTGCCAGCTGCTGGAGAATACGGAGCTTTATGAGATCTGGCAGCGGGGAGAGTATGAGCCATATTCGATGGAGGAATTGATTGAGTTGATTACTTCTCTCAAACCATCGATTCCTCGTTACTGTCGTGTTAACCGCATTGTTCGCGATATCCCTTCGGATAATGTTGTTGCGGGTAATAAACGGACCAGCCTGCGCCAGGATATCCAGCGGGAATTAAAAAAGCGTGGACAGAAATGCAGCTGTATCCGCTGCCGGGAAGTGCGCAAAACCAGGATTGAACCGGAAGCGCTTGAGTTAAGTGAGTTTGTGTACAGGGCTGGTGGTGCTGAAGAGCACTTTTTATCCTTCGTGACACCTGAGGACAGGTTGGCAGGTTATCTGCGATTGTCACTGCCAGGGAAGGATTCGCCCAATATGGAGACAGGGGATCTTGCTGGAGCCGCATTGATCCGCGAGGTTCATGTGTACGGGCAGTCTCTGGAGGTGGGTGCGGAGCAGAAGGGTGCTGCACAGCATATTGGCCTGGGTACTGACCTGGTAGAAAAGGCTGAAGAACTGGCGCGCGAACGCGGTTTCAAGCGAATGGCTGTTATCTCTGCATTGGGCACTCGCGGCTACTATCGCAAGCTGGGTTATCAAAATGGCGAGTTATACATGATAAAGGAGATTTCCTGAAGAGGGGAAAAAAGGAATACTCAACTTTCTAATATTTTTCATAAGCATTGGAACAAAGGATTAAGCGGGAATCTGTTTCCAGCCCGGGGGCGGCAGGATCTGTATGAGTTTGCTGAGCCCGGGCTCTGACAGCTGTACCAGGTGTCCGGGGCAGCTGCAGTCAGATGCGCCAAAGCGGGGAGGGAAACGGGAGCCGAGGGAAGCTGCTTTCGCTGCCCACGAGCATTCGGATTCGGAGAGGTTTTCTGTCCAGAAAATTGCCCGCAAGTGTGCCTGATGGAGGAGATAATCAATATGCCAGTGTGGATTTTTCTGATCAGATGGCTGGAGATGCCGGTTGAGCCGGGCACGAAGGCCTCCCGGCCCCTGTGCACTGCCGATATAGGCGCAGCATCCGGCAGCGAAATGATGCCGGCCGGTTGCGCCGACTTGAATTATGGATGGTTCATCGAGGCATAGAAATAGCACATACAATCCAGGGGCAGCGGGAGCTGTTTGAGTTTCTGTGGTCATTTTTTTGTTGAAAACCTGTCAACACGCATGCCGTACAGGTACAGCTATCCAGCCTTCCACTACATCTCCGGCTGATGTAAAGGAAGGTTCAGCACCGACCAGGAGGAGTGCCCGGCTATCTTTCTTTAGTATGGCTTCCCCTATTGGCAGCAGAACGGCGGCTTGCAGTTCATCATGTGTCATGGTTTTGGGCAGGGTGAAACCAGCTGCGCGCTGCAGTTCCTTGCGCCATTTCGAAAGCTGACTCTTCTTTGTTCTTGATTTTCCCGGCAGCGGATCCAGCCCAAGCGTTCGCCACGCAGCAGTAGGGAAGGCTTCAACAATGAATCGCCTTTCTTTTTGTGATGCCCACCGGCTTGTCATCAGGCTCCATCCATACTGCTGACGGAATATCTGGAACAGGGTTGTGGAGAAAATGGTGAAATTGGTGTAGGTAGCTGGTTTGACCTTGCCTGCGATCCCTGTTTTACCGGGTGTATTGAGAACGCGCTCTCCAATACGCATATGTCTTACGTCGGAGTTGGGATCCTTCCAGCCATGCGGCCCATCAATAAGCAGGACCGAAACCCCTCTTTCTTTGCAGAACCGGTGCAGGGATGCAGCAAGATCCAGTACCAATACATGGCCTTCAAGGCCGAGTTGTTCTGGTTTGATGATTTCCGGTGATTTACTTCCTTCTTCGAGAAACGCGAATCCGAAATCCCGGTAACGTTTCACTGCCAGGTCTATGGATAAGATACTCATATTACTCCTGTTCTTGTGCTTGGTGTATAGAAGTGGTGGGGGAAGTTTTTTGCCGGATTCTGGTTTAATGAGAGAATGGATAAATACCGGGTCATACAGGCAAGCAGCACTTCCGTGTATTGAGGAAAGGTCAGATAGTGTTCAATTATTCCGGGCTGCTCAGGAATTTTCAGTTTTGACAACAGCTTGAAAGAGACTGTCAACCAGGGCTTTCAAATCTTCTTCAGTATGCCCGGCACTCTCCAGGGTGAATGTGAGGTTTGAGAGATTACCTGGCCGGCTGGCGGCGTTTGCAGTGATGACTGAGCCGCCGGTTTCTTTCTTTGCCAGGACGATCCATCCGATCGGACGTCTCTTCCAGATATTAAAACCTGCCTCATCAAAAGCTTTATCAGCAGCCTGATAAGCCTGATCCGCATTTAATTTTGATAACTCACGGGTTTCCTGTACTGAAGCCATATGCACCTCGTATTATCTAAAAGCTCTACATTTTTTTACTGCAGCAGCACCGATTATACCCTTACAATACGCGAAACCGGGCCAAGTGACAGATATTTCACCGAAAATTGTATCACCCCTCCGTTTTTCCTGTAATTTTCGGTAAAAGTCTGCACTTAAAGTGTACAAACGCTGATAAATTTCAGTAATAATGAAATATAAGCGGGATAGTTAAGTGGTACTTGACGCAAGGTCAATATTGCTTTACACTCTAAGTACCATGAGCGTATCCCGACAGACATTGCTCAAGAACAGCAGTACCACGCTGCAGTGATTGACGAAAGAAGTTCGGGATGGTGTTCGCAGTAAGTGCATGACCTTGCAAACTATGAAGGAGGCACAGATTGAAAGAGGCGTCACCATCCAGCAAAGCAGGGATTGTTATCCAATTACTGGAAACTTTTAGCAAAAATGGTCAACAAATCACACAAAAACCAAGCGCAGCTGTCAGCCCGGTGATACTGGAACGGGAAATTGGCTGCGCGTTTATGTTTAATCACAGCCGAAAAAGTTGGAATTGAAAAACCCGGCGAGATCAGTGTATTCACATCAGAACCATCTGTAATCAATACTAGAACCAACCATATTATGAAAGGAGGTGCCTGCCTCCGGCAAAAAGTATAAGGTAATTACCAGAAAGAAACTCGTGTAAAAAATACTAAGGAGGATCTTGATGACTAGCAAGTTTAAAGTAATGTTTTTCCTGGTACTGATTGCCTCTATGGTCCTGTCTGCTTGTGGGGCGGGGTCGGATGAGGTGGCTCAGCTTCAGGCACAGCTTGAAGCGGCGCAGGCTGCAGCTGAAGAGGCCGGCCTTTCTGCAGAAGACCTCGCAGCTGCCCAGGCTGAACTGGAATCAATCGCATCTGAACTGGCGGAAGCCGAATCAGAACTGAATGAGACAGAGTTCACTACCTGGTTCCAGTATGATGAGACTAATGAGGATGAAGCCAGTGATGAGCGTGCCGGTAACGCCTACCTGCGCGCAACCATTCCTCACTTCAACGAAGCTTTTGACGGTCAGTATACTTGGATCAATCGCCCCAAGGCATGGGACACCATGTTCCAGGAACTGGTAGCTGCACATATCGCTGGTAATAAAGTTCCCGACATTACAGAAATGAACAGCCAGACCATGCGGGTACTCGAAGAAAATGGTGTGATGATGGACCTGCGCCCGTGGGCAGAAGAGCAGGAGTGGTGGGCTGATATGGATCCCAGTGCGCTGGAAACATGCACTGCCTTGGACGGCAGCCTGATCTGTATACCGCTTGCTTTGAGGCCGCACCTGGTTTACGTCTGGGCCGATCATTATCCTGACGGCTTCCCTGACACTCCGGAAGAATTCATGACCGAAGCTGAAAGGCTGAAGGAAGACGGCATTTACGCATGGACCTACTTTGGTTCAACAGCCTACGGCGGCAATGGTGCAACCCGTATGGTATGGTCACTGATTTCATCCTATGGCGGCACGTACAGTGATGCTGACGGCAATATGTACCTGACCTCGCCTGAAACGATTGCAGCAGTTGAATTCCTGCGTGAGACAGTCGCTAACGAATATAACCCCGAGACAGTATTTGCCGGTGGGTTCCTTGAGGAAGATTCATTCAAGGATGCTTCAGCAGCTGCTATCCCGACAGGCCTCTTCGGCTATCGTTACATCAACCCCCTGACAGCGCCCGATGGCACGGAATACAGCACCGGGAGTTCACAGGATATGATCGATGCTATCGATGCAGGTGATGTTGTCCTCGACCATATGTTCGCACCTGAGGGCCAGATGCCTGGCTGCGGTAACGATGTTCAGGGTGTTGGTATCCCCAAGAATGCCGAGAATCTACAGGCTGCGTATGACTTCATCAACTGGGTCATGGAACCTGAGCAGAACGTTCCGTTTGTGCTGGATGTGGGTGCCGGCTTCCCGGCCAATCGCGCCATGCTCGACGCACCGGAATTCCAGACCACGTTCTATGAGCAGGCAGCCGTGGCACTTGACGGCAGTGTCTGCACACCCTGGTATACTACGATTGAACGAACGGATGAAGCGCTGGAACTGATCATGAATGCGGTATACAAAGTGATCAAGGAAGACCCGACTGCTGATATCGCCACCGTTCTTGCTGAGGCGGAAGCGGAATACAACGCTGTTGAAGAGTAAACAGCGGGTGTTTCATTCCCCTGAGTTGTAACAAATAAATGAGGTGACATGGATAGCACCTTCCTGTCACCTCAATTGAATTATTATTAATCTTAGTTTCCTTATATATACTTAAGGCTGGATCTAGCAAATCGTGAGGACGACTTATGAATAGAGCTGCCCGAGCGGAAAAATCTCAATCCAGGACCCAGAAAACACTGCCATTCTGGCTCATTCTTCCTACAGTGATTATTCTTTTAATTGTGCAGTTTTATCCTGCGTTTTATACAGCCTGGTTGAGTTTTCAAGACCGGACCCCGGATGGATGGGAGTATGTGGGTACAGATAACTACAGGCTTCTGTTTACAAGAGGGTTATTTGCCGAAAGTGTGGGTCATACCATTATCTTCCTGGTGGGCTATGTTGTGCTGACGCTGGCATTGGGATTTGGGATTGCAATGCTGTTGAAGCAGAATGTAAAACTGTCCGGACTATACAGTACTCTTCTGTTCATTCCCTGGATCATTGCTGATATCATCGCCGGACTTGTGTTCAGACTGTTGGTCATGCCGGAATATGGATTGTTTTCCGGATTTCTGCAGGACCCATCGCTGTTTCCACCGGACGGGATCTCAGTATTAACGGATCCCCGGCCTTTACCGATAATCGCAGATTTCCCATTTCCGCCTTCGAATGCAATGATTTACCTGATTCTGGCTGCAAGCTGGCGTGCACTGCCGTTTGTTACGATCCTGATACTTGCTGCGCTTCAAACAGTGCCGAAAGAGGTGGTCGAAAGTGCCCGCATAGACGGAGCAAATGGCCTGCAGCTCACCCGGTATATCACTGTTCCGCTCATCCTTCCGACCATGGTTGTCGTTTTGTTCAACCTGATGCTGGGCGGAATGAATGGTGTGGGTATGGTCTTCAGTCTTACATCAGGAGGGCCCGGAACAACGACCTACGTTCTGAGTTATTTATTGTATATCCTGGGGTGGCAGCGCCTTGAGTTTGGTCAGGCGGCTGCCCTGGCGCTCCTGATTGCAGCTGTTAACTGGGTGCTTATCATGGGCGTTTTGCGAATAACCCGCGTTGATGAAAGGAGCGTGTAGCGTGTCTAAATCCTCTGCATGGTCCCGTAGAAGCAGAATTCACTTTTTTGTGAACATCGCTTTGCTGATCATTGTATTTGTTGCCATGATCCCGATAGTTACCACGATACTGGTTTCTTTCAAGGAACAGGCGGATGTTACCCGTAAACCGCCGGTTATATTCCCCTGTGACACCGCGACCAGCAAGTTTGAATTGACGGCCTGTCGATGGGCTGTTGAAGGCTATGAACGGGTACTGGGGTTTGAAGTATCAGAAGAGGCTGCACTTGGCTTCAAATTGATGGGAAATATGATCCGGATCTATATTCCCAACACGATCCTGTATGCTTCTGTATCAGCATTGCTGGTGAGCCTGGTGGCCGGGCTGTCTGGCTATGCATTTTCCCGATATCGTTTCCCTGGCCATCGTGCCATGATGGTAGCAATCTATGCCATAACGGGTGTTCCCATTCTCACAAACCTTCTGGCGATCTACCAGATGGGGATCAATCTGCGTAAAATGCTGCCAATCTGGGATGAGCGTCTATACCTCATCTTCATTTACCTGGGTTTCTTCCTGCCGATCAGTGTGTGGATCATGAAAGGTTTCTTTGATGCTATTCCAGTAGAGCTGGAAGAAGCAGCACTGATAGAGGGATGCAGCCCGGTGGGAGCGCTGTTCCGTGTAACGATTCCATTGGCAATGCCAGGTATGGTTTCGGTTTTCCTTATGACATTTGTAAATGTATGGAACGAGTTTATTGTCGCATACCTGCTGGTTCCCGAGAACAAGTTCAAGCCGGCACTGTTTGGCCTGTATGATTTCCTGAGTCAGAATATCATCAACCTGCAGGTGATCGCGGCTGCATGTCTGATTATTGCTTCACCGATTGTTATTCTATTCCTCTTCACCAGACGGACCTTTTTCAAGGCCATGGTTGAGGGTGCGGTTAAAGGTTAATGGAAGGCTTTCCCACACCGGGAACCCTGGTTTTTCAAACCGCAGCTCCAAATTCTTTCGGGGCTGCGGATATGCTGTACCTTCTAAAGGGCGATGCGGCATCAGAGCCGGTTCAATCTATTATCGAAGCTCCGGGGGTGGCCTTTCCGCCGCCTCCTGCTTTTTCCGGCGACAGGGAATTTACTCTCCAGATACTCCATTTTAATGACCTGCACGGCCGGTTGGTCCGTTTTACTCCGGAAGGGGACCAGCTGATCTTTTCACGGTTGGCATGGAAACTTGCCTCCTCACGCAAGAAGTGCCGGAACAGGGCTGACAGGGCTGTACTGGCGCTGTCTGCCGGGGATGATTGCGGCGGATCAGTGTTTGATGATCTGCTGGTTTTTGAAGATCACAAGAATGCAGTACATCCCTATTATCGACTCTACTCGAAACTTGGTATTGATGCAGCCTGTATTGGAAATCATGACCTTGACTACGGGGTTCATTTTCTGGCGGCTGCAGTCAGCCAGGAAGCAAAA
>Ga0272442_10012200_pt1 | contig 10405 bp, 8 predicted proteins | sample SSMForm2O_FD_200262 | JGI IMG/M metagenome (GOLD analysis project Ga0272442, IMG submission 200262) | Marine sediment archaeal communities from Little Sippewissett salt marsh, Falmouth, MA, United States - SSM-Form-2O | ecosystem: Environmental > Aquatic > Marine > Wetlands > Sediment ... | reverse complement strand
TCCGCCCGTCTCCGCCGCCTCGTAGGCGAGCCGCAACGCCGGGAAGGTGTCGCTGTCGGGGGGGTAAAATTCCAGCCGTCCCTGCCTGCAGAGGTCAAGGTGCGTCCCCTCCACGGGAGACCGCCCGGGATAGGACAGTGCATAGGCGATGGGAACCCGCATGTCGGGGACCCCGAGCTGGGCGATGACGGACCCATCCCGGTATTCCACCATGGAATGAACAATGCTCTGCGGATGGACCACGACATCGATCCGCGAAACCTCCATATCGAACAACCACCGCGCCTCGATGATCTCAAGTGCCTTGTTCATCATGGTGGCCGAGTCGATGGTTATCTTCTGTCCCATTGCCCAGTTGGGGTGCCTGAGCGCATCCGCCACGGTGACGGTCTTCAGTTCTTCCGCCGATCGCTTCCGAAAGGGACCCCCCGAGGCCGTCAGTATGATCCGTGTGACATCGGACCGGTTATGGCCGACGAGACTCTGGTAGATGGCGCTGTGTTCGCTGTCCACGGGGAGAATCTGCACCCCCTTCGACGACGCCTTCTCGGAGACGATGGGTCCCGCCATGACCATCGTTTCCTTGTTGGCCAGGGCGATATCCTTTCCCGCCTCGATGGCCGCCATGGTGGGGAGGAGCCCCGCCGCCCCCACGATGGCCGAGACCACCATGTCCACTCCCGCCAGTGAGGCACTCTCGGCGTAGCCATCGGCACCCCAGAGGACCGTCGTCTTCGAGGATGTCCCCAGTTCGTCCCGCAGCCGCTCGGCGTGTTCCCTGTCGATAACCGTCGCCACGGCCGGTCGAAACCGATCGATCTGCTCCTTCAGGAGTGCTATATTCCGGCCCGCCGACAGGGCCGCCATGGTGAAATGAGCGGCGTTCTGTGCGACGACATCCAGTGTGCTGATTCCTATGGAACCTGTTGATCCCAAGAGGGAGATTGTTTTCATTGTATCACGAGAATAATATAGTAATAGACGAAGGGAATTACAAAGGTAAATGTATCGAGACGATCCAGCACCCCTCCATGCCCGGGGATCAGACTGCCCGAGTCTTTCACCGCCGATACCCGCTTGAGGGCCGATTCACAGAGATCGCCCAGCTGCCCCAGGATATTTGCCATGACGGCAATGATGACGATATGCCACAGCGGTATCGCCTTGAGCAGGAAGATCCCGAAGACCGTGCATCCCACGATGCTGCCGGTCATCGAACCGATGGAACCTGCCACCGTTTTCCCCGCACTGACGGCCGGCATCAGTTTCCTCTTTCCCCACGTCCGTCCCGCGTAAAAGGCCGACACATCACTGGAAAAGGCAATGACCACGAGGAGAAAGACCCACAGGATACCGTCATCGAGGGCACGGGTGGTGATGATGTGCGATATGGTGACGGGTATATACATGACCCCGAAGATCACCTTCATCGGCGCCGTCAGATCAAAGCCGTCTTCCTTTACCTGGTAGAGAAAGACAAGAAGCACCGTGATGAGTGAGAGGGTCGCCACGGCCAGCATGAGCCCCGTCCCTCCCAGGAGGGCGCCCAGAGGTACCAGCAGACCGATAACCATCCCTTCCACTTTTTCCATGACCTCTTCCCGGCGAAAGACCATGCTGTTATATTCATGGATCGCACCGAGGATGAGTATGGCAATGAGGATGGCAAGGCCGTAGGGAGGCCCCAGCACCAGCACAACAATCAGGGGAAGGGCCACAATCCCCGTGATCCACCGCTTTACATGTGAACCCATCGCCTACTCCCCGTTTATCTGATCACTGATCAGGCCAAATCTCCGTTCCCGCTTCTGATAGTCAACGATGGCATCGAAGAGGATCTCCTCGGTGAAATCGGGCCAGAGGATATCGGTAAAATACATCTCAGTGTAGGCCATCTGCCACAGGAGAAAATTACTGACACGGTATTCCCCGCTGGTCCTGATCAGCAGGTCGGGATCGGGGATATCGGACGTAAAGAGATAGCCTGCGAATTGCTCCTTGGTAATATCGTCACCATCGATACGACCCTCCCTGACATCCCGTACCACCTTCTTCACACCTTCAACGATCTCGTCCCGCCCGCCGTAACTGAGTGCCAGCGTCAGGACCATGCCGTCGTTTCGTGACGTCTCCTCGATGGTATGAAGCAGTATCTCCCTCGTAGGTTTGGGAAATCTCTCTATGTGCCCGATCACCCTGAGCCTGATATTCTTGTCCTGCATTTCTCCTATCTCGGACTGGAGATACTCCTCCAGGAGCGACATCAGGGCCGTCACCTCTTCCTTCGGCCTCTGCCAGTTTTCCACTGAGAAGGCGAAGAGCGTCAGATACCGGACACCGAGCCGGCGGCAGGCCCGGACCACACTCCGGACGGAACGGGCACCCTTCTTGTGTCCCGCCAGCCGTCTCAGGGCGTTTTTCTTTGCCCACCTGCCATTTCCATCCATGATAATGGCAATGTGACTGGGAAGTTTTGTGATGTCGATTCTGTTCATTGTACCCTCGCACCCGTTGTGTCCATCTAAATTGAGTATCATAGCGTACTTGCATTTTCAAGGTATCTTTCCATCCAGCCTCCCCGGCGTGGCGGACGGCGCCGCGGGAACAGGCCCTGTACCGTCTCCTCGGGGCCACTGCAAAAAAGGGGAACCTGAGCGGTTCCCCTGCGGTGATCCCGTGGTAGGCCATCATCATATCTCCATGATTTCCTCTTCCTTGGCCACCAAGACCGTGTCTACCTTCTTTATATAGTCATCGGTAATCTCCTGCACCTCTCCCTGGTAGTCGTGGTAGTTGTCCTTCGATATCTCGTTACTCTTTTCCAGGTCCTTGAGGGCGTTGTTGGCATCTCTCCGCACATTCCGCAACTTGATCTTGCTCTCTTCGGCCATCTTCTTGACGAGCTTTACCAGCTCTCTGCGCCGCTCTTCCGTCAGGGGGGGGATATTGATCCGTATGACGTTCCCGTCGTTTGTGGGAACCAGCCCCAGTTCCGATTTCTGTATGGCCTTCTCTATATTCCCCATGGCACTCTTGTCCCAGGGTGCGATCAACAACTGCTGACTCTCGGGAACGGAGATTGTGGCAACCTGATTGAGCGGCGTCATGGCACCGTAGTAGTCTACCTTGATGCCGTCGAGAAGAGAGACTGATGCCCGTCCTGTCCGTACCTTGTTGAAGGACCGTTCAAGAAATCCAATCTGCTTGTCCATAGACTCTTTCAGTTCCTCATAAATCAATTCTTTCATCTCGCTACTCCCACACGTGTCCCGACCTGTTTCCCCAGAACGACGTCTTTGATGTTTCCCTTCTTCGATAGATTAAAGACAATGAGGGGCAGATTATTGTCCCTGCACATCGAAATGGCCGTCGAATCCATCACTTTCAGATCTCTGGTCATGACCTCGGTATAGTCTATGTGTTGGAAAAACCGCGCGTCACTGTGCCTGACGGGGTCCTTGTCATAGATACCGTCGACCTTGGTCGCCTTCAGGATGACATCGGCCCTGATCTCCAGGGCTCGGAGACAGGCCGCCGTGTCGGTGGTAAAGAAGGGATTTCCCGTCCCCCCCACGAATATGACCACCCGTCCCTCTTTCATGTGATCGAGGGCCACCCTGGTCACACAGGGCTCCGTCACCTCCTCGACGCCGATGGCGGACTGCACCCTGGTGGCAACGCCATGGCCTTCGAAGGCATGTTGCATCGCCAGACCGTTCATCACCGTGGCAAGCATCCCCATGTAATCTGCAGAGGTCCGTTCCATGCCTTCGCTGCTCGCCTGAAGGCCGCGGAAAATATTTCCCCCGCCGATGACGATCCCCAGTTGGACTCCCAGATCGGCAACCTCTCTGACTTCATCGGCTATCCGACCGAGAACATCGGTATCGATACCGAAGGATCCCTTCCCCTGGAGCGCTTCGCCACTCAGTTTCAGGAGCACCCTCTTGTAGAATGGTTTGTCCATAGATCCCATGTCCGCTAGTTGGGGACACCGCCGTCTCCATACCCGGTGTGGAGACGTGACATACCCATGCCCCGTTGTTCACGACCCCGCAGAGAACCCGATGTCCCTAGAGGTCTTCACCAAGCTGGTATCTCGCAAATCTCCTGACGACGATATTCTCACCCGTCTTGGCAATCATATTATTGACCAGCGTACCGACGGTCACATCCGTATCCTTTACGAACTTCTGATTGAGGAGACAGACTTCTTCGAAGTACTTCTTCAGCTTGCCCTCGATGATCCGGTCCAGTATCTTCTCGGGTTTTCCCTCGGCCAGCGCCTGGCTCCGGTAAATGTCCCGCTCTCCCTCCAGTACCTCCTCGGGGATGTCTTCGGGCCTGATGTAGGCCGGATTGAGTGCCGCGATCTGCATGGCGATATCCTTTGCCATGGCGTTAAAATCCTCGGTCTTGGCCACAAAGTCGGTTTCACAGTTGACTTCCACCATGACACCGATCTTCCCCGCCATGTGGATATATGATGTGACGGCACCCTCCTTGGCGGCACGGGAAGATCGCTTCGTTGCCGCAGACAGTCCCTTTTTTCTCAGATATTCGACGGCCTTCTTAAAATCACCATCCGATGCGGTGAGGGCCTCCTTGCAGTCCATCATGCCCGCGTTGGTCTCGTCTCTCAGTTCCTTTACCATAGATGCTGTAATGCTCACGTTATTTCTCCTCCCCGGCTTCTTCCGGGCTCTCGGTGTCTGCACTGTCTGCTTCGGGTGTTTCGGCCGTTTGGGAAATACCGAGATCGATAGCGACGTCTTCCGCCTCCGGTGCCATCTCTTCCGCCTCTGCCTCGATCGCGGTCTCCGCTTTGTCTTCCTTGTCGCTCTGGGCCTGTATCAATTCCTCGAATTTCTTCTTTCCCTGGAGGACGGCATCGGCCATCTTGACGGAAAACAGCTTGATGGCCCGTATGGCGTCATCATTACCGGGGATAATGTAGTCAATGTCGTCGGGGTCACAGTTGGTGTCCACCACCGCCACGATGGGGATACCCAGTTTCCTCCCCTCCCTGACGGCAATCAGTTCCTTCCGGGGATCAACGACGAATATACCCCCCGGCAGACCCTTCATTTCTCTGATGCCCCCCAGGACCTTATTGAGCTTGTCCCGTTCTCTCTGGAGTCCCAGGATTTCCTTCTTCGTGAAGGCATTGATCGTTTCATCTTCAAACATGGAATCGAGCTTGTTCAGCCTGTCGATACTCTTCTTGACGGTGACAAAATTGGTCAGCATACCCCCCAGCCATCTCTGGTTGATATAGGGCATCCCGCAGCGCTCCGCCTCGGCCTTGATAGATTCCTGTGCCTGCTTCTTGGTCCCCACAAAGAGGAGTTCCTTCCCCGAGGCCACCATGTCAACGACATAGTTGAAGGCGGTATCGAAGAGACCCACCGTCTGCTGGAGATCTATGATGTAGATCCCGTTTCGTGCGGTGTAGATGTAGGTTTTCATCTTCGGATTCCACCGGTTGGTCTGGTGCCCGAAGTGAACGCCCGACTCGAGCAGTTCTTTCATTGTTACTTTCGGCATATGTGTTTCCTCTCTTTTGTTTTTTCCTCCACTCCCGTCGTGTCACTGCGACACTCCCGAAGGAGCAACACCGCAGCGATCGGGGAATGTGCGTACTTGTCATACAAGACGAGCGACTTACCACATACGTGTCAAATTATCAAGTTAAAAGCTCATGATGACACTCTCGTATAACGTCTTTTCCGAATGAATCAGATCACCCATCCCACCATGGTCTTTACGCGACACAACTCGATCCGGCGCCGGGCCATCAACTGTGATAGAGGGCATTTAATGAGACATAGTCGTGGGAGAGATCAGAGGCATAGAGACGGAATGATTCGTCTCCCATGCCCATCTTCAGCAGTACCCTGACGGTGTCCCGCTTCATGATTGCCGCCAGCCTGTCCCCGGCGTCACTCCCTCCCGCACCTTTCGTAAAGAGGGGAACATCGTCCAGATAGAGTTCCACCCCGTCGGTGTCAAAGGGTACGTCCGTGGAACCAATGGCCGACATGATCCGTCCCCAGTTCGGGTCTTCACCGAAAAATGCCGTCTTCACCAGGTTGGAGTTGGCCACGGCATAGGCCAGCTTCCGCGCCTCATCACGGCTTCGGGCCGCCTCGATAACGATCTCTATCAGTTTTGTGGCACCCTCTCCGTCTCTGACGATGGACGTGGCCAGGGGTACCATCACCTCCCGCAGTGCCTCTCTGAAGGCCGCCATATCATCGGACGATTCTTCAATGGGCCTGTTTCCCGCCATCCCGTTGGCCATGATAATGACCATGTCGTTGGTGCTCATGCATCCATCGACGGTTATGGCATTGAAACTCTCTTCGATGACCTCTCTGAAGACAGTGCAGAGGGATGCATGACCGATTACCGCGTCGGTCATGATAAATGACAGCATGGTCGCCATGTTGGGTTCTATCATGCCCGCTCCCTTGGCGATACCGCCAACGGTCACTTCCTTCGCCCCGACACGACAGGTGGTGCTCGCTCTCTTGGGAAACTGGTCCGTCGTCATGATCGCCTCACCGGCAACGGTGATGCCGTTCCGGTCTAGCCCGTCAACGAGACTGTCCACATGTTCGACGATCTTTTCCACGGGAAGCCGCACCCCGATGACACCCGTCGATGCCACCAGTACCAGGTCTTCCTCCAGCCCCAGCTTCTCGGATACGGCACGCGCCATGGCCCGGGCACCCTCATAGCCCTCTGTCCCCGTGGCGGCATTGGCGTTGCCGCTGTTGACGATAATGGCCTGCGCCCTGCCGTCCCTGATGCGCTCTTCATCAACCAGTACGGGTGCCGCCCTGAAACGGTTCGTCGTAAAGACGCCGCACGCCGTTGCGGTCACCTCTGAATAGAGTAAGGCGAGATCTCCTTTCCCATTACCCTTTATGCCGCATACAATGCCGTTGGCGAGAAAGCCCGGCACGGTGACCACCTCTTTTTCTGTCATAGTTCCGCTACCTCAATCGACCGTATGATACGGTCGTAAAAATTGACACCGCCGCAAAAGGTCTTTTTCGAGCGGATTTGAGCATTTCGGGAAACAGGTGATTACAGTGGATGACGTCAAAAAAATCTAACTGTCTGAGTGCGTAAGCACGAGTTTTAGATTTTCAGTCATGCACTGGAATCATCCCCGAAATGGTCTTCACGCGAGGGAAACAGACCTTTTGCGGGTCTATCAAAAGTCTTTTCCGAGCGAATCTGCGGCCTTCGCACCCGCACTGTCATCGCCCGCAGCACTTCTTGTATTTCTTCCCGCTCCCGCAGGGACAGGGGGCATTTCTCCCGACCTTCTGTCCCTCACGCTTCACCGTCTTTGATGCGCCCGGTTCCTCACCCCTGCTCATGACATAATCCTTCTGCTGGCGCTCTTCTATCTCCTGTACCTCTTCCTCTCTCTGTATCTGCACCACACAGAGCTTTACCAGCGTATCCTCCTTGACCCGGTAGACCATGTCCATGAACATGTCATAGCCTTCCTTCTGATACTCCCTGATCGGGTCCTTCTGGCCATATCCCCTGAGCCCGATCCCCTCCTTCAGGTGATCCATGGCGAGGAGGTGTTCCTTCCAGTGCGTATCGATGGACTGGAGCATGATGACCTTCATGATATAGGACATCAGCTCTTCGCCATACTCCGTCTCCTTGCTGCGAAGAAGGGACATGACATCGGAGGTAATCCGGTCAGTCGCCGTCTCTCTGTTCAGGTCGTCAATGTCATCGAAGGCGTACCGGAGAGAAAACTGCTTGAATACCATGTCGGAGAGTCCCTTGAGATCCCACTCATCGAAACGCAGTTTCTCGTCCATGAAATCGTCACAGATGTCACCGGCAATCTCGTCAAGGATGGACGCTACCGTCTCCCAGAGATCGGTTCCGCTCAGGACGTCCCGTCTCTGCTTATAGATAACCTCCCGCTGGCGGTTCATGACATCGTCATATTCGAGGAGATGTTTCCTGATTTCGAAGTTCTGCCCCTCCACCCGCTTCTGGGCATTCTCGATGGCCTTCGATATGAGGTTGTGTTCGATGGGCTGGCCCTCTTCCATGCCGATCTTGTCCATGACCGACGAAATCCGTTCGGCACCAAATATCCGCAACAGATCGTCTTCCAGGGAGAGATAGAACCGTGACGACCCATTATCCCCCTGCCTGCCCGATCGTCCCCGCAACTGGTTGTCTATGCGGCGGCTTTCGTGCCGTTCCGTTCCCAGTATATGGAGGCCGCCGAGGTCGGCCACGCCGTCGCCGAGTTTGATGTCCGTTCCCCGTCCGGCCATATTGGTCGATATGGTGACGGCCCCCCGCTGACCCGCCTGGGTGATGATTTCCGCCTCTTTTTCGTGATGCTTGGCATTGAGCACATTGTGTGTGATACCGTTTCGTTTCAGGTATTTGCTGAGGAGCTCCGATTTTTCGATCGATATGGTGCCCACCAGGACCGGCCTCCCCTTATCATGCAGATCCTTCACTTCCTCGACGATGGCCTGTATCTTTTCGTCTTCCGTCTTGTATATGACATCGGGATTGTCCGTTCTGACCATGGGCATGTTGGTGGGAACGACGAGGACGTCGAGGTTATAGATCTTCTTGAACTCCGCCGCCTCGGTGTCAGCCGTACCGGTCATGCCGGCAAGTTTGTCATACATGCGGAAATAGTTCTGGAAGGTCACCGACGCCAGCGTCTGGTTCTCCCGCTCGATGGTGACCTTTTCCTTCGCCTCCAGTGCCTGATGGAGGCCGTCACTGTATCTCCGTCCCGGCATGACCCTGCCGGTGAATTCATCCACAATGACGACCTGACCATCCTTCACCAGGTAATCGATATCCCGTTTGAAGAGCGCATGGGCCTTGAGGGCCTGGTTTACATGGTGAAGGATTTCTATATTTTTCGGCTCATAGAGATTCTGGACCTTGATGAGCTTTTCCACCCGCGCCACTCCCTCTTCGGTAAGCACGACGGATCGGCTCTTTTCATCGATGGTATAGTCACTGTTTCTCCTGAGGCGGGGGATGACCTGATTGATACGGTAATACTTGTCCGTCGATTCCTCGGACGGACCCGATATGATGAGCGGCGTCCGTGCCTCATCGATGAGGATACTGTCCACCTCGTCGACGATGGCGTAGTAAAACTCGCGCTGGACGTAATCCTCTATCCGAAAATTCATGTTGTCACGGAGATAGTCGAAGCCGAACTCGTTGTTGGTGCCGTAGGTGATATCACAGCCGTAGGCATTCCGTCGCTCCTCATCGCTCATGCCGTGAATGATGACACCCACCGTCAGTCCCAGGAACGTATAGATCGGTCCCATCCATTCGGCGTCCCTGCGCGCCAGGTAGTCATTGACGGTAACGACATGGGCACCCTTGCCGGCCAGGGCATTGAGATAGAGGGGCATGGTGGCGGCCAGTGTCTTCCCCTCACCCGTTTTCATCTCGGCAATCTTCCCCTCATGGAGCACGATACCACCGATGATCTGGACATCGAAGGGCCGCATACCCAGTGTCCTGCGCGATGCCTCCCGGACAACGGCAAATGCCTCTGTCAGGATGTCGTCAATCTGTGCACCGTCCTTCAGACGTTCCCTGAAAGAGGAGGTTTTCTCCTTCAGCGCCGTGTCACTCAGTTGCTCCATCTCCGCTTCGAGGGCGTTCACGCTCTCGAGCATAGGGGCAATTCTCTTCAATTCCCGATCATTTTTACTGCCGATGACCTTTGTCAGGATGTAATTCAGCATAATCTCCTCACAAAAAAAACCCGGTAACTGTGTTTACCGGGCACGTTGCATATACTGTAAGACCAGTACCGCAGCAGGAAGGACTAAAAGAGATGCCGTCGAGGATTCACGTAGATACCCTTGACCATTACGCCGTAATGCAGGTGCGGTCCTGTGCTCCGGCCGGAATTGCCAACGTAGCCAATAAGATCTCCCCGCTTCACCCGCTGTTTCCTTTTGACGGTAAACTTGAGCAGATGACCATAGACGGTGATAATGCCGTTTCCATGGTCAATTCTGATTTCGTTCCCCATACCGGCGTCTTTCTTCGCCGTAACGATGATTCCCGCTGCCGGTGCCACAATCTCCGTCCTGATCCGTGTCGCTATATCGATTCCCCTGTGGAATTCCCTCCGTCCGGTAAATGGCGAGATCCTGTACCCGAATTCCGATGTCACCCACCCCCGGACGGGCCAGATGGACGGCGTCGTGGCAAGCATCGATTTCTGCCGCTTGAGAAACTCCAGCAGTTCCTTGAAGCTCTGTTGCTGACGATCCGCCTCCATGAGGAGTTGATCGATACTCCCCTGCACCCTGCCGATGATCACCCTTTCGACATCGGCCTTCTTCCACTCCAT
>Ga0272442_10012199_pt1 | contig 10406 bp, 7 predicted proteins | sample SSMForm2O_FD_200262 | JGI IMG/M metagenome (GOLD analysis project Ga0272442, IMG submission 200262) | Marine sediment archaeal communities from Little Sippewissett salt marsh, Falmouth, MA, United States - SSM-Form-2O | ecosystem: Environmental > Aquatic > Marine > Wetlands > Sediment ... | reverse complement strand
CTCTTGCTCTTTCTACCCGGCACACCACATAACGATGGGCGAGGGCGGCTGCGTGCTGACAAACAGCGAGGACATCGCCCGCGTTGCCCGGTCGGTACGGGACTGGGGCCGTGACTGCTACTGCGCGGGCGGGGAAAGCAACACCTGCGGCAAGCGGTTCAGTCAGCAGTTCGGCACGCTCCCCGTCGGATACGACCATAAGTACGTCTACAGCCACATCGGCTACAATCTGAAACTGACCGACATGCAGGCGGCAATCGGCTGCGCCCAGCTTGCCAAGCTTGAGTCATTCACGGCCAAGCGCAAGGAGAACTTCGGCCGCCTCACGGCGATACTCGAACCGTATGAGGACAGACTGATACTGCCGAAAGCAACGCCCGGTTCCGACCCGTCGTGGTTTGCCTACGTCATCACGGTGCGGCCGAACGCCGGGTTCGACCGCAACGAGCTCACGCGGTTCCTCGAGGCAGACCGTATCGAAACCCGCAACCTCTTCAGCGGCAACCTGCTTCGCCACCCGGCGTTCGCGGAAATCGAGCACCGGGTCTGTGGCAACCTGGCAAACACCGACCTGGTGACCACGAACACCTTCTTCATTGGGCTGTACCCGGGCATCGGCGACGCCGAACTCGGGGTCATCGATAGCGCCTTCCGCCGCTTCATGGCCGGCGCACGGACCTGAGTTGGCAACACCGCGCAAGCTTCGCGGCCTGGTGGACCGACTGACGGCGCACGGAGACCACGTCCATACCCTCGAGCTGGTCCCGGAAACGCCAGCGCCCGGTTTTCGGCCCGGGCAGTTCCTGCACCTGGCTTTGGATGAGTACGACCCGACCAGTTTCTGGCCCGATTCGCGGGTGTTCTCCATCGCCAGTTCGCCGACCAAACGGAACCGAATCACGATCTCCTACTCGGTCCGCGGCCGCTTCACCGCTCGGATGGAACGCGAACTGACGGTCGGGCGACCGGTTTGGCTGAAACTCCCCTACGGCGATTTCACGGTAGATGCGGCCCGACCGGCGGTGCTGGTAGCGGGTGGTACCGGGATTACGGCGTTCACGGCGTTCGTCGCCGGCCTGGACCCGGGTCACCGGCAGCCGGTGCACGTGGCCTACGGGGCCCGAAATCCCGGCCTGCTGATTTACCGGGAACTGCTCGAGCGGCAGGTACGGACGGTCGCCACGCTCGAGCTGACGCTGTTCTCGGAACAGCCCGCCGCGGGCGTCAACTCGGGCCGGGTTTCAGCGGCCAGGTTGACGTCGCAGGCAAATGCGGATTTCTACCTGTCCGGCCCGCCCGGCATGATCGGCGCTGTGACCGGCGAACTCCGGGAACACGGCGTAGCGCCCCAGAACATCAAGGTGGACGCGTGGGAGTGACTGCCCGGCTGCCGGCCCGCGACCTCGACTACGTGCTCGGTCGCGTCGCCGGGTTCATCACCGAACTGCAGGGAGCACACCTGTTCATCACCGGTGGGACCGGGTTCATCGGCTGCTGGCTGCTCGAAACGTTCCTCAGGTTTAACGAAGAGCTGCGGCTCGGGGCCGCCGCGACAGTGCTCACGCGCAATCCCGATGCGTTCAGAGCCAAGGCCCCACACCTGTCTGACGCCCACGCGGTCAGCCTGCTGGAGGGCGATGTTCGGACATTCCGGTATCCTGCGTACCGGTTCACCAACATCATCCATGCTGCGACAGATTCCAACGCCCGGCTCAACGCCGAGCACCCCTCGGAGATGTTTGACACAGTGGTGGCGGGAACGCGCCACGTCCTGGACTTCGCCGTGGCCTGTGGGGCCCAGAGGTTTCTCTTTGCAAGCTCCGGCGCAGTGTACGGCCGCCAGCCACCGGAGTTGTCCCACGTGACGGAAGACTACCCCGGCGCTCCGGACACGATGAACCCAGGTTCCGCTTACGGCGAAGGCAAGCGGGCCGCTGAACTCCTGTGCCGGCTGCACGCTGAGAAGCACGGGCTGGAAACGAAGATAGCCCGCGGCTTCGCTTTCGTCGGACCGCACCTGCCGCTGGATGCTCACTATGCGGTCGGCAACTTCATTCGGGACGGCTTGTCCGGTGGGCCGATTCAGGTGAACGGAAACGGAACGCCCTACCGCTCCTACCTCCATGCGGCCGACCTTGCAGTTTGGCTGTGGACCATCCTGCTCCGCGGGAAGTCCTGCCGGCCCTATAACGTCGGGTCGGAGAGAGCCGTTACCATTGCCGAACTGGCCCACACCGTGGCGGCGGCCTTCAGCCCGAAACCGGAGGTCGTCATACTGGGGAGGGACATGCCTGATACATTGCGTGAACGCTACGTGCCCTCGACTGGACGCGCGGCCTCGGAGTTGGGTCTGCACCAGACCATCGACCTCAATGAAGCCATTGCGAGACAGATTTCGTGGCACCGGCAGAAGGAGGACCGGAGGACGAACACAGGATGCGGGACATGATGAAGCTATCTGACTATGTTGCTCGGCACCTGGCCAACAACGGCGTGCGCCACGTCTTCATGATCACCGGCGGCGGTGCCATGCACCTCAACGACTCGTTCGGCCGGGAGGAACGGATTCGGTATGTCTGCTGCCACCACGAGCAGGCCTGTGCCATCGCCGCCGAAGGGTACGCCCGCGTCAGCGGTAGCTTGGGCGTCATCAACGTGACGACCGGCCCGGGCGGCATCAACGCCCTGAATGGAGTCTTCGGTGCTTGGACCGACTCGGTACCGATGCTCGTGATATCAGGCCAAGTGAAACGTGAAACCTGCCTTGAGAACTACAGCCGGCACGGCCTGCGCCAGTTAGGAGACCAGGAAGCTGACATCGTCCCAATAGTCCGGAACATCACCAAGTATGCCGCATACGTTGACAACCCATTGACGATACGATACCACCTCGACCGGGCACTACATCTAGCAACTTCGGGACGTCCCGGTCCGGTGTGGCTGGACATACCGATTGACGTCCAAGCCGCTGTCATCGACGAGGTCGTTCTCAAGCCATACAGCCACGAAGAAGATCAGCCGCAGTGGGACCGAACTGTAGTGAGTGCTACTTGCCGGCGAATCGTAGCCCGATTGCAGTCTGCAGAAAGACCGGTGATTCTCGCCGGCAATGGCATCCGCTGCGCGCGTGCCGCGGTAGTGTTCGATGCCGTAATCCGAAAGCTGGGAATACCCGTCGTGCTGTCCAGATCTGCCCGAGACCTGCTCGGTTGTGAAGACCCGCTATACTGCGGCCGTGCCGGAATCGACGCGGATCGTGCCGGCAACTTCGTGGTACAGAACGCCGACGTGCTTCTGGTGCTAGGGTCGAGACTAGGGATACGACAGATTAGCTACAACTGGCGTTCTTTCGCACGCAACGCGTACCTTATCCAAGTGGATGTCGACGCAGCCGAGCTGACAAAGCCGACGGTCAAAGCTCACCTTCCTGTGCACAGCGACTTGGCCGCGTTTTTGGAAGAACTAGAGACGTGTGCTACTGGTTTCGACCACGACCTGCACTCCGCGTGGCTGGACTGGTGCCGGAAGCGTGTGGACAGGTATCCTGGAGTACTACCTGAACACCGTGCCACTGCCGATGTCCTTAATCCATATCTCTTCTGCGAGTACCTGACCCAGCATCTTCTGGATGACGACGTGGTCGTCTGCGGCAACGGGTCTGCCTTCATAATGGCACTCCAAGCAGGGATGGTCAGGAAGGGCCAGCGGTGGTTCTTCAATTCGGGATGTGCCTCAATGGGATACGATCTGCCCGCTGCTGTCGGCGCTGCGTTCGCGCGGGAAGGCAAACGTGTCATCTGCATAGCGGGCGACGGCAGCATACAAATGAACATCCAGGAACTGCAAACTGTTGCTCACCACCGGCTGCCTGTCAAGGTATTCGTATTGAACAATAGAGGCTACCTCTCCATCCGGCAGACCCAGCAGGCTTTCTTCGGTCGACTCGTCGGAGAGAGCTCAGCTAGCGGGGTCAGCTTTCCGGACATGGTCAAGGTCGCCGCCGCATACGACCTGCCCGCCTTCCGAATCGAACGTAGCAGCATGGCAGACGTCGTTGAGCGCGCACTGGCCGAGCCCGGCCCCGTGCTGTGTGACGTGATGGTCGACCCGAACCAGACCTTCGAACCAAGGACGAGCTCAAAGCAGTTACCAGACGGTCGTATTGTGTCACCGGAACTTGAGGACATGTTCCCATTCTTGGATCGAGAAGAACTCCGGCAGAATATGCCGGCACAGAGCCAGACGCAAGGAGGATAGCATGACCCTTCTGGAAAGACGAATGGTCGACGCTCTGAAGGACCTTCGAGAGAACTACCACGTGGTGGGCATCAAGGCAGAATTCGAAGCAGAGGGCACAAGGCTTGAGGAGGTACTCCGGCTCAAGGAAATCGTCCTTTCGGCCGGGCTCGGACTCACCATCAAGATCGGTGGCTGTGAGGCGCTGCGCGACATGTACGAGTGCCGTGTAATCGGCGTCGACCGCATCGTCGCACCCATGGTTGAAAGCCCATACGCCCTGCAGAAGTTCCTCGCGGCCACCAAGCTGGCCTACCCTGAGGAGGAACGCAGGACGGTCATTTTCGCCGTCAATGTCGAAACCAAGATCTCGTGCGACAATGTGGATGCCATGCTAGCGTTGCCCGGAGTTGATCGGCTAAATGGCATCGTGCTGGGCCGGGGCGACCTTTCATGTTCGCTTGGGCTAACCCGCGACGATATCAACTGCAGGCAGGTGTTCGACCTAAGCAAGGATGTACTCATCAAGGCCAAGAAGCACAAGATGCAGACGGTAATCGGTGGCGGCGTATCGGCGCAGTCGCTGCCCTTTTTCCGTGAACTGCCGAAGGGCACCCTCGATCTATACGAGACCAGAAAGGTAATATTCCAGTGTCCGGGTGCGCTGGGCGAGAACGCTGGCGATGGCATTCTGAAGGCTGTCGGGTTTGAGCTGCTGTGGCTGAAGAACAAGCGTGACTACTACTCACTCATATCCATCGAAGATGCACAGCGCATAATCACGCTGGAATCACGATACAAGGCATCAATAGAGGCAGCTGGCGGCAAGTACGAGTAGCGGTCTGCGGTCAGGGTGATGACAAAGACTGTCGCTCTCGACCTTGACGGTGTGGTCTACACTGGCGGCCGGTTGCTGCCGGGGGCAGCTGAAGCAGTAATCGCGATACGGAGCAGCAACCTCCACGTCTGGTTTGTTACGAACAACTCGGCTCAGACGAGGAGCGCCATCGCGGCGAAGCTGAGTCGGCTCGGGGTACCGGCTGCGGAATCCGATGTCATGACCTCGGGATATGCCACCAGCCTGTACGTGCGTCGTCTTGCACACGAAGCGAGAGTCCGAGTTGTGGTGGTCGGGTCGGACGAACTGAAGGCGATGCTAGCGGCCGCGGGGCTTGTACCTGTTGCAGAACCTCCCGGTGATTTTCTGGTTGTCGGAATGGACCGAGCGTTCACCTATCTCGGAATCAAGACTGCCCTGGATGCGCTGTTGGATGGTGCGGTTTTCGTGGCCTGCAATCGCGACGCAACCTACCCGGTCGAAGGTGGCGAGAGAATGCCCGGCTGCGGCCCGATTGTTGCAGCAATAGAGTGTGCAGCAGACCATCAGGCAGACTACGTTGTCGGCAAGCCGGGGCCGTTGCTCCTGGAGATGGTTGCCGCCGCTGACGGGATACTGCCCTCCGAACTACTTGTGGTCGGGGACACGCCGGAAAGCGACGTTGCAGCGGCGCGGAACTTCGGCTCGCAGTCGGTGTTGATCCGCGGTCCTGCCCAGACTCCGTCTGCTTCCTCCGGCGAAGGCCGTAGTAGACCCGACTACGTGCTGCAGACACTCGCCGACCTTCCCGGACTGCTCACTTCGAAGCTGGGCATGGGATCCTCGTGAAACTCATTTCCATCGTCACGGCCTGTCGCAACGAAGAGGATAACATCAGTTTGGTCTACCAGCAGGTCAGGCAGGTGATGGACGGACTGCCGGGGTACGACTACGAACACCTGTTCATCGACAATGCGTCCACGGATCGAACGGCGGAGATCCTGCGGGAACTGGCACAGGCCGACCGGCGGGTCAAGGTCATCATCAATGCCCGCAATTTCGGCCACATACGCTCACCCAGCCACGCCATCCTGCAAGCTCGGGGCGACGCGGTTATCAGCATCGTCGCCGACCTGCAGGATCCACCGCAACTGATAGCGGAGTTCGTTCGGAAATGGGAGAACGGCCATAAGGTCGTGATGGCAGTGAAGAAGCGGAGCCATGAATCGCCGATCATGCGTGCCCTGCGTAGCCTCTACTACCGAGTACTGCGCCGACTGTCGGACGTTGAGTTGGTGGAGCATTTCACCGGGTTCGGCCTGTATGACCGCCAAGTCGTTGACGTCCTGAGGGACCTGAATGACCCATACCCCTACTTCCGCGGTCTGATTGCCGACATAGGATTCGAGATAGCTAGGATCGAGTACATCCAACCCGCCCGGAAACGGGGCGCAACCAAGAACAACTTCTATACTCTGTACGATATGGCCATGCTCGGGCTTACAAGCTACACCAAGGTTCCTCTGCGTCTGGCCACGATGCTCGGATTCCTGTCGGCGGCGTTGAGTCTGCTGGTGGCGCTCTTCTATCTCATCTACAAGTTGGTGTTCTGGCAGAGCTTCTCCTTGGGCCTGGCGCCCCTCGTGGTCGGGATATTCTTCTTCTCGTCGGTTCAACTCATCTTCCTCGGAATCGTTGGCGAATACGTCGGCTCTATCCACACCTATGTGCGCCGCATGCCGCTAGTTGTCGAGAAGGAACGCATTAACCTCGACTGACCGGCTGCGGCAGGTACGTTTGACTCTGTAGGGTCGTGGTCGGATAATACGCGCTCATGGAGTCCAACTCCGGCAGCAGCAACGAAGTACCGCCTGCTGACTCTACCTGCGGGCCTGCCGCGGTACGCGTGGCCAGCGTCGGCCAGTTGATGGATTGCTGGCTCGACAACCACCTGACTGCGGTCGTGCTCGCCATCCTGGGCCTAGGTCTTGTCCTTCGTGTACTGCTCGCTGCCCGAACGTTCTTGGGCCCGGGAGAGGCGCTGAACCTGCTTTCATCGGCCCGGCCGTTGATCAGCGTAGCGGAGAGCACAAGTTCCGGTACGCCCCAGCCGCTATACTGGGTATTCCTCCACCTGTGGCAGGCGCTGGGCAGGACGGACTTGGTGCTTCGCCTACCATCTGTGCTGGCCGGCACGGCGGCAGGCTGGTTCGGCTTCCTCTGGCTGCGGAGCGCTTTCGGCCGGTCGGCGGGGCTATTCGGGGCCATACTGCTCACCTTCGCGCCGGCGCTGGTTCGACAGTCGGCTGTTGCGGACGGTACGGCGATGCTGGTGCTGTTTGAGACGGCGGCTCTCTTCTTCTTCGACAAGGCACGGGTTCGCCCGTCTGCCCGCGACATGCTCTGGTGCTGGGTTATGCTGGTCCTGGCCTCGGCCTCTCAGCCATCGGGCGTCTGGTTCGTCATGGCATTCGGGCTATACGTATCCTTAGGGACGGTACGCCGCCTGCCGAGGCGAACGGCATGGACTCTGCTGTCCGCCGTCGTGACCGCGCTCTTCGCGGGCGCGGCTTTGTATCTGCCAGCCGCACTGCGGTCCGCGCCGGTTGCATTCGGTACAGCGGGAGCTGGTCTCCTCAACATCGGTCGCGACGGTGTTTGGTCCTTTCTCACCTCTCAAACTGCGGCCGTCTTCAACTACATCTTCAATTCCGCCGAGTATGGAATCGTGTTGCTGCTGATCTTCCTGGCAACGGCAACGCTGCTGCTCGCGAGGCGAATACGTCCGGCCGCACCCGACCTCATTCCCGGTGAACTGGCGGTACTGCTGCTCGCGCCGTTCGTGATATCGTACGCTGCCGCGGTAGCCGGCATCGCACCATACGGTACCGGACAGGGTGTGCTGGGGTTGGCGGTGTTCGCCATAGCCGGGGTAAGCCTCTTCCTGGCCCGGGTTGCAGGCCGCCCGCACTGGCTGGCAATGGCGGCGGGGCTGCTGGTAGCGCTGGGGTGGAGTACTGGACCGGCGGGGGTATCCTCCGTGCTGGAAGCTAGGGACCGGGGCCTGCTGGACGAGGCGCTGGCATATGTACGGGAGGTCGTTCCTCCAGGCGGCCTGGTGTTCTCGGACCGCCCGACGCGGATCATCCTGGAGCGCTACCTGTCGAACGGCCGGGTCGCACTCCGCGCTGAGGAACCGATGGAAATCGCGGCCGGCGGCTATGGGCTCGTCGGTCCGGGCAGGCCGGGTGCTCTGTCGGCGGAAAGCCTGGAGGCGGATCTCGCCCGGCTGAACGACGCCATCCGGCCCGAACGTGGCAGCATCACCTGCGTCGCCGCGGTCGGAAGATCCCGCACACTCGCCGACGACCTTGAACGCGCCACCAGCGTGTCGTACCCAGGGAGGTACGCTTTCGGTCCCGAAATCACGGTCTTCTTCGTGCGGATGCCGGGCGAAGCGCTGTCCGAACTTACGCACGCCGCAGCGGACTCGCGACCGCGTCCCCGAACGGTATTCTGGCCAAGCGACCGGCTAGCCGACCCGGCACTGGAGTCGGCAGGCGGCCTGGCCGACCAGATTGTGCCCTACCGCCAGTTGTACCAGCCCGGTGCGCCGGGCGGCCGGAGCGCAATCTACGGCTTCCTGCCTGCCTTGGCAGTGTGGGTGTTCGGCAACGCGGAACGGCACCCGCCGTTCATGCGCTACATGGACTGCCAGGAGGATTTCTGCTACGCGAACCTGGAGTTCAAGCTGCTGGCTGTTGACGAGGACGGCCTCACCGGCCTATTCCTAGTCGACGCACCGGTTCGTGGCGTGCTTGACTCGCTGGCTATGGCCTACTGGAGAAGCCAGCAGCCGCCGGTGCGCACCATCCTGTGGCCGACTGGCTTCCCGGCTGATTCGGTCCTCGGGCGGCCGGTACAAAGGCCGTTGCCGGTCACCGCCTACGCCGACCTATACAGCCAGCTGAACAAGGGGGCCAGCCTCGACCAATTCCTGCCAGCCTACGCATTCTGGTCGTTCGGTTCCCTGGCGAAGCATCCCATGTTCTTGGGCTACATGGACGATGGCGAGAGCTATATCTCAGCCGGATACCAATTCACGCTGCTGACCGCCGATCCGGAAACACTGGCTGGCGTGTACCTAGTGGAGTCCAGAATCGGCATGGTGTTGGATTCGCTCGCCCGAATCGCGGTTGACTTGCCAGTCGCACACTGCCGCACGGTGCTGTGGCCCGGTCCGCAGTTCACCGACTCAACAACGCATAGAACGGGCCAGTTGGCCGACGAGGTTCTGCCCTACTCCGAGTTGTACCTGCGGACGCGGGGCCGGTCTAGTATCGACGACTTCCTGCCGGCGCTGGCATTCTGGGTTTACAACAACCCGGAGGAGCACCCCCCGTTCATGGATTCGATGAACTACGGCAAGAGCTACGTGTCCGGCCAGTACCGCTTCACTCGGCTGATCGAAGACAGACGTGACGGCGCCGCGGTGTACCTCATCGAGAAGTAGTTCGGAAGCTGGTCCCCCGACGACCGTGACATCCAACACTGACGATGCGCTACACCGCTCTCGTCGCACGGCGAAACACAACCGTCTGCTGTTCGCACAAGCAGTGTGGGTTCCACGCGATAGGCCGCGACAGGTTTCTCCGGGTCCCGGCTCTAGCCAGTGTCGTGATTCGGCACTGGGTGCCCGGTGATTCCAGGTCGGAGGTCCGAACGGTCAAACGCCGGGCCGGCTAGTCGCCGAGCAGGTCGGACCGGACCAGGACGTCGACGGTCGACGAGCCCCAGAGCCGGGCCGGCAGCGGGAACTGCTGAACACCGACGTATGATTCCCAGAACCAGTCCTGGCTGAAGAGGCTGCGCCGCGCGAATACCGGCATCGTCACGATGACCTCGGGCTGGAGTTCCATCACCATCCGACGCGGAATCACCCCCTGGGTCGGGTGCGAACGCTCATCCGCCCAGCCCGGCTGGAAGCCGACCGCTTCCGGGCTGATCAGCCCGCAGCAGTCGAACACCGGCCCGTCGTAGTAGTAGCCGAGCGAGCCAACCTCTGAGGCCATGATCTCGGTCCCGGGCGGCAAGTTGTCATTCAGCCACTCGGCCGCGGCCACGTACGCCCACACCCGGGCGCGGACCGGGTCGCTGGCAACGCCGACGTCGGTCACCGGCCGGCGCGCGGCGAGCCGCGCGAACGGACCGTGCGCCGACAGGACCACCAGCGCGGTCACGGCCACGATTCCCGCCGCCCGCAGTAAGGGCCAGGGAGACAGCATCATCCGGGCGCTGCCGGCCCCAACAAGCACATAGACCAGCAGCACCGGCGCCGGGTAGTACCACGGGA
>Ga0272442_10012198_pt1 | contig 10406 bp, 14 predicted proteins | sample SSMForm2O_FD_200262 | JGI IMG/M metagenome (GOLD analysis project Ga0272442, IMG submission 200262) | Marine sediment archaeal communities from Little Sippewissett salt marsh, Falmouth, MA, United States - SSM-Form-2O | ecosystem: Environmental > Aquatic > Marine > Wetlands > Sediment ... | reverse complement strand
TGATTTTCCCAAAGGAAAAGAAAACGTGATGAGGGAAACAGGCATCCAGATAAGCGAAGACGAGAAAGGAGTCCGCTGGTTAACGGATGAAGATGTGGTTCGGTTCATCAAGCGCGAGTTCGGCGAGAACTTGAAGGTTTTCTCGTTCTGGACAACCTAATTGAACTTCTTTGCACTTTTGCTCCATCGGTTTTTGTGCCTTCTGCTCATGCGATTTGCTCGATTATTCTTTGTTTGAGCGTGTCAAGTAATTCGGGGGTTAGTTGGTCGATTACTTTGGAGACTTCGGGGGTTGTTAGTGAGTACATGTGCCAGGTGCCTTGTTTTCTTCTTTTGACTAAGCCGGCGTTTTTGAGTATTTTTAGGTGGCGTGAGGCGACTGGTTGGAGCAGTTTTAGGTGGGGTGTGATTTCGCAGACGCATTTTTCTTCGTCGCGCAGGAATTCTATTATTTCGAGTCTGATTGGGTCTGAGAGTGCGTTGAAGATTTTGGCTCTGAAGCGTGTTAGATTGTTTGGTTTTGATGGCATAAATCGTATTAATATATATAAATATTTAAATATTGTTATGTATATTCATCAAGACAACTAAAAGCGGAGACCGAAAAATGCACCAAGAAACATATCATGGTGTTCCCCGAACCAAAATACCGTGGGGTCCAACAATCAACTACGAAAAATGCGTAAGCTGCGGAAAATGCGCAGACTACTGCACGCTCGGCGTGTACGAATCCGAAGAGAAAGACGGCGAAAAGAGGCCAGTCGTGAAAAAACCCAACAATTGCGTAGTGTTCTGCACAGGCTGCGAAGAACAATGCCCCGCTGGTGCCATAACGTTCCCTTCCAAGAAAGAAACCCGAGAGTTAATCAGGAAACTGCAAAAAACAGAAAATGATGGACAGGCGGATTGTTTGAAGCCTAAAGAGGTAAAAAAGACGGTTAAGCAGGCTTACGCAAAAATAGCTGCAGAAAGCGGCACCGGTTCTTGTTGCAGTTGCGGCTGTGGTGACCAGAATGCGGCTCAGGAAATTTCGAAAAGCATCGGCTATTCTGATGAGGAATTACGTGTTGTTCCTGAGGCTAATCTTGGTTTGGGCTGTGGTAACCCTACGGCGTTGGGGAATCTGAAAGAGGGTGATGTAGTGTTGGACTTAGGCAGTGGTGCGGGGTTTGATAGTTTCTTGGCGGCGAAGAAGGTTGGCGCGTCGGGCAAAGTAATTGGTGTTGACATGACTGAGGAGATGGTTAACAAAGCTAAGTCGTTAGCCGCAAAGCACGGGTACGCTAATGTTGAGTTCAGGTTGGGCGACATAGAGAATCTGCCCGTTGAAAGCGGGTCAGTTGACGTTGTAATCAGCAACTGCGTGATAAATCTCGCCCCAGACAAAGCTCGGGTCTTCAGCGAAGCGTATCGGGTTTTACGAGGCGGCGGCAGAATGTACGTTTCCGACATTGTTCTCCTGAAAGAACTCAGCATCAAGCAAAGAAAGGACAGCGAACTTCTTTGCGGCTGCGTGGCGGGCGCGTTGCTGAAAGATGATTATATCCGTGAAATAGAACGCGCGGGTTTCGAGGTAAAGATTCTCTCTGAAGACCAGGAGATAAGCGAAAGACAGTACAATGGAATCGCGCTTGAAAGCCTCAAGATTGCAGCAACAAAAAACAGCTAAGGCGAATACTTCAACATAGCCATTAAAAACAGCAAATTTTTTCTTATCCAAATGAATAATTCAAGTAGAACAGCGTGACCTTTCAGCATAATGAGGAGTCAAATTGGTTAGCGCGGAAGTCATAGCGAAACTGCCCAAGGCACTGAGAGCCATTTCGGATGAGCAGGGTGCTAACGCGGCTGTGTCGTTGCTTTTGAAGCCTAGGCGGGGTGATTTTGATTTGCTTTTGGTGAAGCGTGTTGAGAACCCTTCGGATACTTGGTCGGGGCAGATGGCGCTTCCCGGCGGAAAACGGGAACCAAAAGACCTGAGCTTAAGAGACACGGCTGTGCGGGAGACGTTGGAGGAGACTGGCATAGCACTTGACCCGTGCAGGTTTCTAGGAGTTTTGGGTGCTGTACGGTCGGAGCCGAAGCCTGACTTTAAGATTTTGCCTTTTGTGGTGCTTTTGGAGGGTGAGCCTCGGTTGAAGCTGAACAAGGCGGAGTTGGAAATGTTTGTTTGGGTGCCTTACGAAGAGGTCGTTCAAAGCAAGGGCACAGTCAAGTTTAGTTTTGGAAAGGTTCCCGCGTACATTTTTGCAGAAGGCATAGTTTGGGGGATAACCTACAAAATTTTGAGTGAATTCGTTGAAGCCGTAAAAGTTTCTTGTAAATGAAAAAGGGTAGGCGAGAAGCGGGGCAAGCCGAGTTATTGTTTCCAGTCTAGGAGGCGCTGTTCGCCTTCGAGTTTTTTGATGTCGGTTAGGTCCTGCACTACTTCCATGGTTCCCAAGTATTTTCCGTTTGGGTCTCGCACTGCAAAGAAACGTATGTGTACGAAGCGGTTGTTCAGGGTTATCCAGAATTCAGCCGAGTTTTTCTTTCCGTTTTTGAAGGATTCCACGATTTTGCTTACTATGTGTAGGCTTTTTTGTGGGTGGCACATGTTCACTTTTCTGCCGAGAACTGCTTTTGGTCGGGCAAAGATTCTTTTGTCGGGTTTGTTGAAGTACCGTACGGTGTCGTCTGCGTCAACGAAAGTTACGTCTACTGGCAGAGTGTTTAGCAAGCCGTCAAGCTGCTCTTTTGTGAGGTTTCCCGTCTCAAACTGCAGGGTGCCTTCGGATGGTTGTGTCTGGGGTGCAGTAGTTTTTTTGTCTTCAGCCAAAACTTTTCTCCTCAAACAGAACTAGAATAAATTAGTTGATTTATGGCTTTCTGAAACGGCGTAGACACGTTGAGGAAGGTTCAAACGTATGGCAACTCTTTAATTCGATGGTAGCTTAGGAAACTTAGGTGTTGTTGGGTATGGGTTACGAGGCTGTTTGGAAGGTTCTGGAAGAAATAGTCATTGAACTTCGGAAAAAAGGCGTGGAGACCCCGCCAAATGTCATGAACGACTTGAAATCCGCGAAAATTCTCATGAAAATCCTAGACGCCTCAGAAAGCGACCGCGGCGAAACCGCACCGAAAATCGAGCAGTACCTCGGAAGCGTAGAAGCCTACCTCGTCAGCGAAGCACAAACAAAGTTTCCACCAGCACGCATAGACACATGGCTCAAACGCATAGAAACAGCCAACTGCAACACATGCCAAACATGCACCATGAAACCCGCAAAAACAGAAAAAGCAGAAACCACGTTCATCACAGGCGTTCCACGCGACCAAAAATGGATCCGCGTCAAGCCATTAGCCAGCTTACCCGCAGAGAAACTGACGCAACTCGCAGAAGAAACAAACCTTTCATTCCGAGAAGAAAAAAACGGACACCTAATCATCCACGGAAACACAGAAAACATTAAAAAATTCGTTAAAAAAATGAGCGAACAAGCATCTAAGGACTGACTTTGATTAGTGAAGAAGCTCTGCTATTAGCAAAATATCTAAGAGGGGAAAAAAAGAAATGGATTCCTAGAACTGTAGTAAACAGTCTAAATCCTTCAGGCAAGAGAGACAGAGTAAAATGAGCGCAATCAAAGAATTTACATCGATTGTTCCTTTGGCTTTTTTTGATAGCGAAGTTGATGAAATACGTTTTGACGAAAGTTTAAGAGTGAGACGAATCGATTCTACTGAACTTCGCTCTTTAAGTAACCGAGCTTTAGATTATGCAACAACTATAGAGAGGGCACTTCTAGTTGTTCAATTTGTGATTGAGAAGAAAGTGATAATAGATACATCTAAAAATTGGACTTTTGATTGGTATGAAGACGCTTGGCATGTAACGAAGATAGTGAGAGCTTTGAGATTGCTAAAGGAAGGGTATGTAGAAACTCCAACGGCATTTCTATTTGATTCTTCAAACCAGACATATGCGGTGAGCAACCAAACCCCAACAATAGACCAGCTTGGTGACCCATATTTTTTGAAGCAACAAGAGATTAGAGAATTAAAAATACTATGGGCGAAGATGGAAGATGTTGCAAGACAAAAGCCGAAAATAATGTTCCCTTTGGCGCATTTCACACAAGCAATGAAAAGAGCTTCAATTCTTGAAGCTCTGTTGGATTACATTATCGCGTTTGAATCGATAATTTTTAGTGGGGAAGACCGTGCTATTGAACCAGCTGGAAAAGTTGTTGGATTAGCAGTTGGACTGCTTCTTGGAACTACTGCAGAGGAAAGAGAAAAAATTAAAAATACTTTTGTTAAAGCCTACAAAATTAGAAATGCCTATGTCCATGGAAATATAGAAGAACTAAAGAAAAGAGAGCTTACAATTCATGTTATTACCGATGAAGTGGAAAACTACTTGAGACATTCTCTGAGAAAGTTTATCGAAGAATGATTCGGTTCTTTTAATATTTAGCCCTATCTTTGAGTTTTTCTCTATCTTTTCATAGTGTGCTCTCTCTCGTGAACTCTCTTTTGCTCTCTCTTTTATGTGTGAGTGGAGCAGAGAGCAGGGACATATAAGATAAGAAGAGAGTACACAACAGCAGATAACAACAGAGAGAGAAGATTAAATTTTAATCCGAGATCATTATAAGACCAAACTGTATTCTAAGAGTTGGAGTTTAATGAAACAATATGCTACTAGCATTAATGTTGCTTGTATTTTTCTTGGTAAATTTGAATTGGTGAATTTCGTCAGGGTTCTTTAGGGGCTGTGTTTTTCCTCGTTTTTTGGTGTACTTGTTGGGAGGTGGAAGCCAGAGAGCCAGCTTGAGCCAAGTCACGGGCTATTCTGTTAAAGCCCAATGCACAGGAACACCAGCATATTTGACGCCTAATAGTATCCTAATAGTGGTTCATTGCAGAAACCAGTAGGGGGTAGGCTCCGTATTGGCGTTTTTCTTAACCAATGGCATGTTGAAAAGAGGCGGACATATTTGGATCCTAATAGAAATAGTATGCAGAAAAGGGGGGAGGGGGGTCTACCCGACAGCTCTTCTTTCAGGGCTATATATGGTTCCTTTATATAGAGGGGGTATAGACTGTTCTGAGCATAACAGAACTCCAGAAATGCAATGGGAGAAAAGCAGGAAATGCACTTGGAAGAGATGAAGAATGAAATCGAGTCTCTAGTTTTAGAGAAAGGCTTCTACAACACGCGTGAAGATATTCCTAAAAAACTCCTTTTTGCCTTCATAGAACTAGGCGAAGCCAGTGACGCTTGGAAAAAAGGCGCAGCAGAAGAGAAAATAGCTGAAGAACTAATAGACGTCATCTTTTACATTTTAGATGCAAGCCGCTTGGCATGCCCCACAGTTGATATGGATATGGCGTTCAAGAAAAAATTAAGCAAGAACCACAGCAGGCCTTACAGGTATGGCGAAGGACACAGAAACAAGTAACTAACCAACGTTTTTTCCAGTACTAGTACGATCGCTTCCCTTGGCTGAAAGTAAGAGGCAAAGGTTTCTTTGCCAGCGAACTTTTGTTGAAAAGAACTTTATTCCACCCACATGTATGACAAGTAGCTGACCTAACCTTCAAGTTAAAATCAAGTTTTCCGCTACAAACAGGACACTTCAAGATTAAATTTCTCCTTTCTCGACTTCAAAGGGGCAGAAACAAATAAGAACCATATTCTGAAAACTGCAATATTACTCAAACCTGTAACAACAAGTAATGCTTGCGCTCTAAGAGGTTTTTATGCCAGTTTAGCAGATTATTGACTTGTTGAGATGAAAAGTGAACTTCGACTATCCTAGTACGGTGCGTTTTCGCTGCATAAAATGCGGAATATGCTGTGGCGACACAAAAGAAAAAACCAGACACATTCTTCTTTTGAAGCTAGAAGCCGAACAGATCGCCAAGATAACCGCGCAGCCAATCTCCAAGTTCGCGGTAGAACTCAAGGGCAAAGCGCCTTACAGCTACGAGATGAAAAAAAGAGCCGAAGACGGAAAATGCGTATTTTTAGAAAAAAACCGCTGCACCATTTACCCGCTGAGACCGTTAATATGCAGGTTTTATCCATTCGAACTTAAAATGTCACGTAGCCGAAAATACAAGTTTCTTTTCACAGAAGAGTGCCCAGGCATAAACAAGGGGCGAATGTTAAGTGAGAGCTATTTCAGAAAAATGTTCCGCTTGGCACGCATTAAACATAGGCAGATAGCAGACTCAAACAGAGGAAACTGACTCAGTAGGATGCAACCGAAAAATTAGTCTGCCTTCTATGGTCTAAGTGGCTATTTTTAGGCTTGTTAGATATTATCGGCCGTCTTTGCGTGTATTTGTATCCACAATCACATTCAAAACCGGAGATTTTCCCGCTCTTACGCGATAGAGGACGCCATTTGTGACTGGAGCAGTTGGTGTTTTTCTTGTGGATGTGCCACAACGCTTTCGCGTCGTCAAAGGTGATTGACGCATGTTTTTTCGCTGAAGTTAGATACCATACAAGGCAACATGTGAAGGCGGCCCAGAATGCGGGTATGCTGATTAAGAGTATATCCATCATGTTTTTTCACTTTCTGTATGCATGTTCTACGCCTGTACAATATGTCTTAAAAAGACATATTATGAAATAAGACATATTACATCTTAAGATATAAAGGTTACTGCCCCTTCCGAACACAAACAACAACACTGAAACCGCTAAAGCTGCCGCAACACAGCCGTCTTCTCCAAAATATACCCGCAATAATGACACTTCAACAACAGAGGCTCCTCACTCTCAACATAGAACTTAGCTACCGCAGGCTCGTTACTGTTACTTATACAAGCAGGATTCACACAGTTTATAATAGCCTCAATAACCTTCGGCAACTTAACCTCTAACTTCTCCACCACCTTATACCCGCGGATAATGTTAATGGAAGCATGAGGCGCCACCAACGCAATCCTGTTAACTTCCCGCGCGTTAAGCGCACGCCCCTCAATTTTCACAATATCCTTCACCTTGAAACGTTTACTCGGAACGTTAACGGCAATCGTCATCACCCTCCTCTCTCGACCTGTTATCCCCAAAATTTTAACAACATCTAACGCGTACCCACCACTTATATGATCAATAACAGTACCATCCTTAATTTTCGACACCCGCAGTTCCTTTTCGCTCATCACAAACCCCACAAAGCCTATACGCTAGGTAATAAATAAAAATTTTAGGAAAAACATACCGCTGCCAAATCAGAAGAAAAAATATTACCGCCAATTCCGGCACTTATGAGAAGCGAATTTTGGGAAAACAAAAAGTAACAATTAAACAAAACCAGACATTAAGCAAAAGTTTGACTTTGCTTGCAGATACAGATGATGCTTCAACAGAAAACGAAAAACATCCACTTTAGTTATCATACGTACCTACAGCAGTTATGTCAAAGTTGAAAGTGTTTATTCCGCTGATGCCTGAGCTGACGGTTAAAGTTATAGTCACTGGAACAGTTGTGTCTGCATCAAGTGTTCGACCGTTGTAGTTCCAAGTCAAAGTCAGGTAGTTGGAAGCCGTTGACGGGTTCCAGTTAGATGTGGATATAGTCAGGGTCAAAGGCAAGGCGCCCTCGTTGCTTACGTAGACCGTGAAGCTTTTTTGAGAGCCTGGCGATAAAAGTCCCCAGTCAAGCGCGTTAACGCTGCGCGTTGAATAGTCATCCCAGTAAACTCCGATGCCTATTGCCTTAAAGGTTCCAACGCTGGAGATGGTGCTGCTTGCCTGATAGAGCGACCGAACATTGGCAACAATTAATCCCGAGAGGATTCCAGACAGAAGCACCACTGCGATTACTGCTGGTACGAGTTTAACCATTTTTCCTTGCTTCGTAACGAAACGAAACTGATCGACCCGCTTTTTCAGTGCATCAAGTTTTCCCAGTGTTGTTCCCTTTTTCTAAGCTTAATCCTTGATTGCCTTTGCTCTCTAGTTACTTATATCTTTAAGGGTTTTTGAGAGGTGTAGTTCAGCTATATGCAAAGTTTGATGCAAAAATGCGAAGGTGTCTTTGCAAAGTTTAGAAAGCCGAATTAACTAAGCCTGAAGCCTTAAGTTTATGACGGTTGTACCTGCAAACTTGTCAAAGTATCTCATGAACTCTTTGTTTTTCAGTCTTAGTCCAACTATCACGTCAAAGGGCAGTAAGAAGGCTTTGCCGAAGTTTCTTATAGCGGCATGGTCGTAAGACAGCTTCTTTCCGTCTGTTCTCACTGCTTTCAAACCTGCTGCGCGTTTACCGAGACTTTGACCGTTGAACCCTTCAAGCAGTGTAGAGTAAACCCAAAGAAGACATAGAGTTATGAATAGAACCGTGCTTAGCTCTGTGCTGAACAAATTTCCTGCTACAATTGAAACGGCTTGTGGAAACATGAACAGTATAGTTATCGCTAACATTAGTAAAAAGTCAACTAGAAAAGCAAGAGGCCTCTTTCCAAATGAGGCAAGCGGAAGCTGTGTTGTCTTCCTATTTACCTCGGCAACTTCAGCCCAAGATTCCACATCGTTAATCACTCTTACCGCGTTTTCGCCTGTTCTGCTCAGCTTGTACTTGCCAGTCGACGTCTGCTCTATGAAAACCGAGAGCGAAGGTGAAAACTCAGTTTGCCCGTGTCCACCTTCAACGCGTTCAACAAGTCAGTGAAAGAGCAGTCGCCCCTGTTGCTGAGGATTATAAGTATGTCCCTTCGCAGAGGATGCGATAGCACGGCAATTATTTTTGACACGCTATCCTGGTCGACGACCATTTTTAAAACCTAGCTTGTTCCTGTTCAGATGAGACATCTGTTTGTTGTAGGCCTGGACCTTCTATAGAAATTAAGAAAACAAACCTGCATATAAGGTACACTCCGAAACTACAATATCTGGCTAAAGTTATGGTTCATGGGCTTCGCAGATTGCAAAGTACAGTTCTCAAGACGTTACGGGCAATAGAAGCAGCTATGAGTGAACATGAATTGTTCCAAAAGGGCAAAGAGCGTGAAAATTAAGGCTCAAGACACTTGAAGTTACGTGATTGAAAAAGGCAAGCCGCGTGTTTAGTGTTTGGTGGCGTCTAATATTATGTAGAGAACGTTGTTTCCGCGGAGCAGAACGTTTCCGTAGTTTGTGAGCAGCTGCTCTTGTTTGTATTCAGTTGCTCCTTCCAGAAGTATGTTCATATGTCCGTCGCATTTGATCATCTTTCCCTTGTATTCGCAGCCGTTTTTAAGGACGACTTCGATGTTTCCGTGTAACTGTTTGATGAGGACGTTCAACGGTTTTTTACTCGGTTCCATTATAACACCGTGCTCCATTAGTCAATATATGCATATGCGAAACCCATCATATATAAAAGTTTTATCCATCAACACCAGAAACAAAATCCCTCCGAGGGAGCTTTTGAAGAATGAGAACACGCAGCGCACTCCGTTTCAGCCTTCAGATGAGGGCGTGGGTAATCACCGCAAAGCAATATGATTTTGGAAAGGTTTATTTTTAAGCGTGGTGCTAGCATTTAAAATTGCAGGCGGACCAACTGTGTCCGTTGGGATGTGGCCCAATCTGGGCTGAACCGCAAACATAAGATTAAAGGTGAAAAAAGAAAGATGGCATACAAGTATATAGCCAAAGCATGGTCTAAACCAGAGAACTCCTACGTTGACGAGCTCATGAAGCAGAGACTAATTGAATGGCGAAAGCAGCACACGGTAACCCGCATTGAACGTCCAACAAGGCTTGACCGCGCAAGGAAACTAGGCTACAAAGCCAAACAAGGCTTCGTAATAGCCCGCACAAGCGTCCGAAGAGGCGGATTAAGAAAACAACGCCCCAGATCAGGACGCAGACCCAAACGAATGGGAGTCAAAAAATTCAAACCCGCCAAAAGCTTACGCTTAATCGCAGAAGAACGCACAGCCAAGAAATTCCCAAACTTGGAAGTCCTAAACAGTTACTGGGTTGGCGAAGACGGACGCCACAAATGGTTCGAAGTAATCCTCGTAGACAAAAACCACCCAGCCATAAAAACCGACAAAGACGTCGGCTGGATAACAGAGAAGCAACATAAACGCCGAGTTTTCCGCAGCCTAACAAGCGCAGGCAAAAAAGTTAGAAGCCTACGCAGGAAAGGCAGAGGTGCAGAAAAATTTAGACCCAGCAAACGCACAGGCTCCAAAGGAACTAAATAAAATGCATCATATAAAACCGAAAATCAACAAAAAAGGCGGCAAGCAACGAGGCGGCAAAGGTTTCAGCACAAAAGAACTTGAAAAAGCAGGCTTAAACCCAGCAGAAGCAAAAAGGCTGGAAATACCGGTTGATAAGCGAAGAACAACTATCCACGACTGGAACGTTGAAGCTGTAAAAGCCTACGCGGAAACGGAAAAAGCCAAGG
>Ga0272442_10012197_pt1 | contig 10407 bp, 7 predicted proteins | sample SSMForm2O_FD_200262 | JGI IMG/M metagenome (GOLD analysis project Ga0272442, IMG submission 200262) | Marine sediment archaeal communities from Little Sippewissett salt marsh, Falmouth, MA, United States - SSM-Form-2O | ecosystem: Environmental > Aquatic > Marine > Wetlands > Sediment ... | reverse complement strand
CACCACTATCTTACAGGGAAGGAATACACCTTTTTTACCCTCAAACCCCTCGGCGAGCAGGCAGCCAGGGGTGATATTGCTCCTCTTAAAAATGAACTGCTCTCCCTGGACCAGCACATGGAAAAATCCATTCTCTACTCCCATCTGAAGCAGCAGTATGCCGGGACTCCGGATGAACATGTAAATATGAACAGCCTTCGAGTGGTCAATATTGCTGAGAAAGCATTGATTTACCTCTATGCTGAACAAAATCTTCTCCCTGAAGAACTGCTTATAAGATTCGTGGATGACCTGAAACTGGACAGGGTATATATGAAAAAAACCCTGCAGGATAATGGACGTCAGATAGATCTGGACCAGCATATGCTCGTTGACATGTTTAAATAAAAAGTTTCCGGAAGTTTATTAGAGTTTGTTAGAGCTTGAATAGTGATCTTCGGGCGCGGACATCAGAAAGCTGCACAATTCCGGTTTTACCGCCGATAGTAGAATTCAAGAAGTAACGTAGAGAAAGGGGGTATTCCCATGCGAATGGTTGACCTCATTGAGAAAAAACGGAATGGAAATCCGCTTACAATCCAGGAAATACAGTTTTTTATAAACGGTTATGTTGACGGATCCATACCGGACTACCAGGCAGCGGCCATGCTGATGGCTATCTGGTTTCGCGGGATGGACAGGCAGGAGACAACCGGTCTTACACTCAGCATGGTTGATTCCGGGGACAGGATTGATCTTTCGGCAATTCCCGGTATAAAAGTCGACAAACATTCGACCGGAGGGGTGGCTGATACTACGACCCTGGTGGTCGGGCCGATCGTAGCCGCTGCCGGAGGTATGGTTGCAAAAATGTCCGGCCGCGGTCTGGGACATACCGGCGGGACTCTGGACAAGCTGGAATCCATACCGGGATTTTCCGTGGCCCAGGATATGGAAAAATTCGCCGAAATCGTAAAAACATGCGGAGTGTCCATAATCGGACAAACCGGCAATCTTGTGCCCGCGGATAAGAAGCTCTATGCTCTGCGGGATGTAACCGGAACAATTGATAATGTCTCCCTGATTGCCGGCAGTATCATGAGTAAGAAAATCGCCGCGGGAGCGGACAAAATCCTGCTCGATGTAAAAACGGGTTCGGGCGCCTTTATGCGCGAGCTGGAAAAAGCGGAGGAACTCGCCAGGGTCATGGTAGAAATCGGAAAGTTGTCAGGAAAAGAAACCCAGGCATTTGTAACGGATATGAACCAGCCCCTCGGGAATGCCGTGGGTAATGCCCTGGAGGTCGAAGAAGCGATATTTATTCTCAGAGGTGAAGTCCAGGGTGATCTGAAAACCGTGTCATTCGAGTTGGCCAAGCGGATGCTCATGCTCGGGAATGTCTGCGCGGATGAAGAGGAAGCCCGGGAAAAAGTGGAAGCGGCGGTCAATACAGGCGAAGCCCTCCATCGCCTGACCACTATGATTGAAATGCAGGGAGGTGATCCGCGGGTTGTTGAAGATACGAACCTGCTTCCTCGGGCGGAAACGGTCATACAGATTGAAGCTGCAGCTTCAGGTTATATAAGCGCGATGGACACAGCTGAACTGGGAATTTGTGCTCTACTCCTCGGGGCGGGGAGATCCAGAAAAGAAGACCTTATCGATCCGGCTGTCGGTTTTTGGATGAAAAAGAGATTGGGTGATTCCGTGGATCGGGGAGAATCGATTGCGGAGTTCCATGTAAACGCGAAAGACAATTTGCAGGAGGCTGTAAAACGATTTGAATCCGCAATACATGTGAGTGACAAGGCGGTAGGAAAGAAAAAGTTAATAAATTCTCTAGTTTGCTGAACATTGGTGTTAATAACAGATTCAATTATATTAGGGATGTAATCTTAGCTTGCTATTGTGTTTTGTCTATTTGATGAATTATGATATCATTATAGAGGAAGTAAATAAGGTACTTCTTAACACCAATTATCATTAAACTGGAGATATATGTGGAACTATACAAACCCTCTTTATCCGCTTATTTTGATCAACCTCATTCAAAGCTGATAAATACCGGTTATGATATTGGCATAATTTGTACTGAAATCCTCAATTTTGATTTTTCTTCGGTTTATCAGAATCCGGATAAAGCCGCGGCTGAAGATATCTCACTGATGAACTCTTTCACGGGTGATACAATAAAAACAAAGCTAAATAAGGGTATCCCGGCACCTGGATATATAAAAACCGGGATAGCAGCACATGCCTGCAGGATATGAGCCGGCGATTGTATCGGCATTATCATTGAGCCGGAAGGAATTTTATTAGACAAGCGGAAAGATGTGTGACCTGTAATTCCAGCTTGGAGGTTATATTTTTTTTATGAGAGGATTATTAAAAAAGGGGGGATGATATGCGTAGGGTGCATGTTTTAGTAGTTATTTTATTTTTGTGTGCGGGATTCAATGTGTTTGCTGGTGGTCAGCCGGAGATACCTCAGATTCCCCCGATTACTTCCGGGACACAGTATCTCTCACCTAATGGTGATGATGTACAGGAAAAGGCAACCATTGATTTCAGCGTTACCGTGTATGTAAAGAGCAAGGAAGGGTATGTTCCGGAGTATGGTCTTGAGATAAGCGACACGAATGGAGATGTAATAAAACAGGTTGTTGAAAAAGAAGACCGCGACATCGGCTGGTTTCGGTCTCTTTTTACCGGATACAAGGAATTTACCCTTGAGCGCTCTGTTACCTGGGATGGAAAGAACACCGATGGAAGCACTGCGAAGGATGGAGTATATTCACTCTCTCTGTGGGTCGCAAGCCCTTCCGGAACCAGGCAGGAGCAGGCCCTGGATAACTTTGTTGTAGATACCAGAGCTCCTGAGGCTTTGATTGTTGAACCGGACAGGATGATTTTTTCTCCGAATGATGACGGAAACAGGGATGTTCTTACTATTTCGCATACCAAGGCTACTTCTGAACAGGAGTGGAAAGGTGAGTTTCAATCTGCCGAAGAAAAAACTCTACGAGTATTCAGCTGGACAGATGCAGTCCCGGGAAATGCGGTCTGGGACGGTACTGATGATAATGGTAAAGCTGTGCCTGACGGGATCTATCGGTATGTATTATCGGCCACGGATGAAGCCGGGAACGAATCAGGTGAAATAGTCCTGGGGGGAATTGAGATTAACCGAATGATAACTCCTGTCGAGGTTGTACTGGATCCGCAGCATATTTCACCGAATGGAGACGGCCGTCAGGATTTTGCTAAAGTGTTTTTTGACCAGGCTGTGAAAGAAGGTATTGTGAGCTGGTCCTGGAGCCTGACTGATCAGCGTAATCAGACTGTGCTTGCGGATAATGGTACAACCGACGTGCCTCTGGAGACCATCCTTGATGGAACGAACCAGAGCGGTTCACCCTTATCGGAGGGTGAGTATATATTCACCTATGCTCTGCAGTATCAAAACGGAAACAATCCTTCGGTTTCGGAATCCTTTGTTGTCGATGTTTCACCACCTCAGGTATCATTACAGATCGACAATCCGGTATTTTCTCCTGACGGTGATGGACAGAAAGACACGATAAGTATAGGTTTCGTTTCGGATGAAGATGTCACCTGGCAGGGTACTTTTATCGATAATAGTGGTAAAACCCTGCTGGCCACTACTACAGACTGGAAAAGCACGAAGATTGAATGGGACGGAATAAGTCCTGATGGGGAAAAAATCGCTCCGGGTACCTACAAACTGCTGGCGACCTTTACCGATCTGGCAGGAAACAGCACGGATATCGCCCCGAAGAGTATCAAGATAGACCTTGATCCGGTGGATGTGAGAATTGTTGTTGAGGAAACAGGATTTTCTCCCAATGGGGACAATCGTGCTGATGTGCTCCCGATAAAAATTGATTCAAGCCAATACGATGATGTGCAGCGATGGACCCTGCAGGTTCTGAGCCGAAAAGGTGAAGTCCAGAGGGTTTTCAGCGGTGAGCAGGATATGCCCCGCCAGGTGGTATGGGACGGGAATCTGATGCAGCAGGAAGACATGGCTATGAAGCAGGCCCCTGAGGGTGAATATACCGCCCGGATCGATGTTGAGTTTATGAAGGGAAAAACCGCTGAGGACGAAAGCTCATCTTTTGTCCTGGATGTCACTCCTCCCAGAGTGGGCGTCAAGGTTGTTCCCGATCCCTTCGCCAGGACTGACGCGGGACTGGAAGGGGACATATACATAACCGTGGATGTAGAAGAGGAAACTGCGATCACCGAATGGACCATGGATATTATCGACAACCAGGGAGAGGTGATTCGTACATACAATGGGAGCGGCGATCCTTCCGGTGACATCACCTGGAGCGCAGGGAAACAAAAGGGTGAGCCGGGGATAGATATTGAACAGTTTACGCTGAAACTGCAGGTCAGTGACAAAGGCGGAAATATGCGGGAGTACAGTCAGTTTGTTCCTCTGGATATATTTCTTGTGAAGCGAAACGGAAAACTGCACATCGCTGTCCCGAATATTATTTTCGGAGCGTATAAACATACCCTGGATTCCCGCGGGGCTGAAATGGAGAAACGGAACATCGAGTCCATACGTAAAGTGGTCGATATTTACAGGAAATACTCCGCCCATGATCTGCTGCTGGAAGGCCACGCCTTGAATATCTATCGGGATGTGAACAGCACAAAGGAGGCAGCGGAGGAAAAGATTCTGGTTCCCCTTACTCAGAGAAGGGCCCAGACTGTAAAAGACGCTCTGGTGGAAGGCGGTCTAAGGTCTGACAAGATCGATATTGAGTACTTCGGAGGCACGAGGCCGATCGTTTCAGTCCACGATATGAACCTCCGCTGGCAGAACCGCCGGGTGGAATTCATAATGCAGAAGAACCCGTCTGAATAAGAATAGAAGTGATTTAGCCGATAATTCAAAAAAATCAGAAAGTCCCCTTATGATTTCTCATAAGGGGACTTTTTTTCCTGTGGGTGAATACACGTTGTGAATTTCTGCTGAACCCGGCCGATTTCAGCCCTGCTATCAGGCAAAACGACCCTGTCAGCTTCATGGATATGAACAACAGGAGAATAATCCGCGTGTGATGCGCCGTCTTCGATTATTATGGCTTCTGCCGCAACGGAGTGTGTATCCAGGAAGCTTCAGGCAACAGTATGATATTCTTTATATTATAAAAGTAGCAGCGGATGTACTTTTATCTTGGATACTTTTCAGTACGAAAAATGAAGGAATACAGATAAATGAAATCCTGCTTTTTCTTGACAGGTCCATTTAGGAGGAGTATTGTGGACTTTACATTAGTTGTTGTAATCTGTTGTGTTTTTAACGATAATTTCAAAACAGAGACAGATTGGTAATTGATAAATTATAAGGGATCACCATGAGTAGACAAAGTGAAGGACGTGTCATTCTCGAAACCCGCAATATTACAAAACAGTTTCCCAGGGTTCTGGCCAACAAAGATATCAGCATCAAACTTTATGAAAATGAAATTCTATCTCTTCTGGGAGAAAATGGAGCGGGGAAATCCACTTTGATGAACGTCCTTTATGGACTGTACACGCCGACTTCAGGTTCAATTCGTCTGAATGACCAGGAAGTGCAGTTTCATTCTCCCAAGGACGCGATTGAGAAGGGACTGGGAATGGTTCATCAGCATTTCATGCTGATAGATCCTCTTACCGTAACGGAAAATATCATTTTAGGAGCAGAGCCCGGAAAAGGGCTCACTATTGATTACAGGCAGGCCCGTAAAGAGGTTGTTGAGCTCTCGGAGAAATATGGTCTGCATATCGACCCTGATGCTCCCATCGAGACTTTATCGGTAGGAATACAACAGAGGGTGGAAATACTGAAAGCCCTCTATCGGCATGCCAGGATCCTGATTCTGGATGAACCGACAGCGGTCCTTACACCCCAGGAGGTTGAGGAACTGTTTCAGGTTATAGATGGATTACGGAAGGGCGGGGTTTCCATCATCATCATCACCCACAAACTGGAAGAGGTAAAGGACATTTCCGACCGGGTATACATACTGCGCAGGGGGGAAATGGTGGGAGAACGAATAACCGCTGATACGACTACTGCCCAGCTGGCGAACCTCATGGTGGGCCGTGATGTAGTTCTCACGGTGGAAAAGAAGGAGAAAAAGGCCGGAGATACAGCGGTATTTCAGATAGAAGACCTGATAGTATTGAATACCAAAAAATTCCCCGCCATCAACGGGCTTTCCCTTCAGGTGAAACCCGGTGAGATAGTCGGTATCGCGGGTGTTGACGGTAACGGACAAAGCGAGCTCGCTGAGGCAATCATGGGACTCCTTCCCGTGGAAAGCGGGAAAATCACCCATCGAGGTGAGGATATTGCCGCTTTGAATACAAAACAGAGAATCAATCGCAATATTTCATATGTGCCGTCGGACAGGCAGCGTTTCGGGCTGGTGCTTCCCATGACCATCGGCGAAAATATCATGATCGGATACCATGACCGTTACCCCAATTCAAAAGGACTTCAGCTTAATTATACTTATATCAACGCACATGCCCAGGAGCTTTCCGAAAGTTATGATATTCGTACTCCCGATGTGCAAAATCCCGCCGGTAAGCTTTCCGGCGGAAACCAGCAGAAAGTGATTCTGGCCCGGGAATTTTCACGGGACCCTGCTTTCCTGCTTGTATCTCAACCCACACGAGGCCTGGATGTAGGAGCTATTGAGTATATTCATTCTCAAATCCTCGCCATGAGAGACAATAATGTAGCTATTCTGCTGATTTCGCTCGAACTGGAAGAGATTTTTTCATTATCCGACCGCATACTGGTGCTTTATGAAGGCAAGATTGTAAAAGAATTCAAACCCGAAGAGACTAGCGATAAACAGGTTGGTTTCTATATGACAGGCGGAAAGGAGTAACTGTATATGGAACCGAAAAAACTCAAACCTGTATTTTTAACTGCCATTGTAATGCTGGCTGTGCTTGGGGTGACTCTCTATATGGGCAGCTCATTCTCGGGCCTGCTGTATATTCTTCTTTCAGCAGTACTGTATTTCGCCTATCGCTGGTTGATGGATGGAAAACAGGTTGTTATCTCGCTGATCCGGCGGGGGATTCAGAAAATGGTGGTCCCGGTTATCGGAATATGTATCGCCATCATCACCGGCGCGGTGGTAATGATCATAAGCAATTATGATCCTGTGGCGGCGTACAAGGCCCTTTTCTATGGCGCCTTTGTAAGAAACTGGCATATCTCAGTCCTGAACGCGGCTCCTCTCATGTTTACCGGTTTATCCGTTGCCCTGGCTTTTCACGCGGGCTTGTTCAATATTGGAGCCGAGGGACAGTACTATATTGGAGCAATGGCGGCTACATACCTTGGGCTCTATGTAAACCTTCCGCCCTTCCTTTCGCTCGCGCTGATCTTTATTCTGGCAAGTCTTCTGGCTTCGGCCTGGAATATTGTTCCCGCGATACTGAAGGTGCGTACGGGAGCGCACGAGGTCATCACCACGATGATGCTGGCCCATGTCGCACGTTACCTTTCCCCGATATTTATTCGGGCCAACGGCGGAGACCCGTCCAACAGTACCCATGCCTATGTGACTGACGAACTGCCGATGAATAATTGGCTGCCGAGGTTTAATTCATTTATTCCGGACGCAAATTACCGGCTGCATGTGGGGATCCTGATTGCCATCGTCGTGGCGTTGCTTGTGTATTACCTTCTCTACTATACAAAGATTGGCTTCGAGATCAGGGCTGTGGGTGAGAATAAAGACGCCGCCCGGGCCCAGGGAATATCCATCGGCAGGAATATCATGATCGCCCTGCTTATCGCGGGATTTCTGGCCGGACTGGCAGGGGTAAACCAGGTTGTCGGACTGGACCACAAACTCTATCAGAACCTGGCGGCAAACTACGGGTGGAATGGGATATCAGTGGCGCTGCTTGCGGGTAGTCATCCAATAGGTGTTATCTTTACCTCTTTGCTCTGGGGCGCCATGGATGCCGGAGGACAATATATGTCCCGGGTCACACAGACATCCAGTTCTATCGTCGAGATAATCAAGGGAATCATGCTTTTTCTGGTGGTTGCGAAATACTTATATATCTACATTGGCAACCGCCTGAAGCGGGTCCGGCGGCGCAGACAGGCTGCAGCGAAGGAGGCGGTGTAATATGGAGTCGTTTTTCGGAATTTTCAACACCCAGCTGCTTGTCGCCATGGTCCGGCTCTCCACTCCCATTACACTTGCGGCGATTGGAGCAGTGATCTGTGAACGTTCGGGTATCGTAAACATCGCCATGGAAGGTATCATGATTGTTGGGGCGTTTTTCGCTGCCGTGGGAGCGCTTCTCACGGGCAATCCATGGATAGGTCTTCTAATGGGAGTTGTTGCCGGGGGTTTGTTTTCACTTATCCACGCGGTGGCGACAATTTCCCTGCATTTGGATCATGTTGTCTCCGGAGCGGTGCTCAATATCCTGGCATTCGGGCTTACCCGTTATCTGATGGTCCTCTTTTTCGGTCATCCGGGGACCACCGACGCGATTCCGAAAGGCCTGGGGGAGATGGAATGGGCTGTTCCTGTTCTTTCAAAGATCCCGATTCTAGGAAAAGTTCTCTTTCAGCAGACACCCATTGTCTATATTTCTTTTATACTGATCATTCTCTTTACCTGGATAATGAAAAAAACAAAGGTTGGATTACACATTCGGGCGGCCGGCGAGCATCCTCTGGCCCTGGAGACGATCGGCGTATCGGTGTACAAGATGAGGTATCTCGCTGTATTTATTTCCGGTTTGTCTTCCGGTCTGGCCGGCGCTTATCTCTCAATAGAGAACAACGCTTCCTTTACCGAAGGAATGAGCAACGGCCGCGGTTTTATCGCTCTGGCGGCAAATATTTCCGGGGGCTGGAATCCCATCGGGGCTTTTATCGCTTCTCTTTTCTTCGGCTTCGCCGACGCTCTGCAGGTAAGGTTTCAGGTGCTCAAAGTATTTGAGATCCCTGTTGAAATTTTTATCATCTTTCCGTATGTAGCGACTATCATCGCGGTGGCCGGGCTGGTGAGAAAATCCCGTCCTCCAAAAGCTTCCGGTGATGATTTCATGATAGAGCAGGAAAGTGATTGAGGGGGAAGGTAGCATATTCACGGGAAAATGATTTTACCTAAAATCATTATGTAAGATATAATGATTTCAGAGTAGGATCTAAAAAAATACTAATGAAATCCAAGGAGGAATTTTCATGAAAAAAGGTTGGAAAATCCTGGTTGTTTTGCTGGCGATCGCAGTTGTTTTTGCCGGATGTCAGAAAAAGGAGGAGGTCAAAGAGGCGGCCCCCGCAGCAGAGGCTGAACCAATTGCTGCGTCCATGGCGACGGACGTTGGAGGTCTGGGAGATAAATCTTTCAACGACGGGGCCTACAATGGTCTGGAAATATCGAAAGAGAAACTCGGGGTTGAAATCAGTGTAATCGAGTCCAAGCAGCAGACCGACTACATTCCCAATTTGACCGGTTTGGCGGAAGATGGCTCCGATATTGTCTTCGCGGTCGGTTTTCTCATGGAGCAGGCCGTGAAAGAGGCGGCAGCAAACATGCCCGACACCTATTTTGCCGGTATCGATATCTTTGCCGGTGAAGGTGATCCCGCAAACTTCCAGGGAATACTGTATCAGGAAGAACAGGCTGGTTACCTGGCTGGGGTAGTCGCCGGTCTGATGACCAAGGAATATGCCGGACGATCCGACCGACTCAATGATGATAACGTAGTTGGTGTTGTTCTCGGTATGTTCATCCCCCCTGTTGAGAGGTACGAAGTAGGATTCATACAGGGCGTTGAGAGTGTAAATCCCGACTGTAAAGTGCTTTCGGTAACTTCAGGTTCATTTACCGATCAGGCCAAGGGAAAAGAAGCCGCTCTCGCGATGATGGAGCAGGGCGCGGACATCATTTTTCAGGTTGCCGGCCTCACTGGTCTCGGTGTAATCCAGGCTGCCAAAGAGCAGGGTATGTGCGCGATCGGAGTCGATGTTGACCAGTACAGCGTTGCTCCCGAAGCAGTTATCACCTCGGCGGAGAAAAAAATCCCTCACACTGTTTACCTCGCGGTTAAATCCGTTGTGGACGGTAATTTCGAAGGCGGTACAAAAGTTTTCGGTCTTGCCGAGGATGGTGTTGGGATCTCTCCTTATCACGAATTTGACAGTGTAGTTCCTCAGGAAGTGAAGGACGCGGTCGAAAAGGCGAAAAAGGACATCCTCTCAGGCGCAGTTAAAGTCGAAGCGACACGTGCCGCCATTGGACGTTAATGCCTGAAAAAACATTCTGGTAGTATGAAGATCTCGGCCGGGTGGGGATTTCCCTCCCGGCCGTTTTTATATGCGGATACACCGGATGGAGGATGAGCATGGAA
>Ga0272442_10012196_pt1 | contig 10408 bp, 7 predicted proteins | sample SSMForm2O_FD_200262 | JGI IMG/M metagenome (GOLD analysis project Ga0272442, IMG submission 200262) | Marine sediment archaeal communities from Little Sippewissett salt marsh, Falmouth, MA, United States - SSM-Form-2O | ecosystem: Environmental > Aquatic > Marine > Wetlands > Sediment ... | reverse complement strand
ATAGGTCCCACATTTGATACAGAGATCTGCTGAGATTTTACCTCTGAGGCACCATCATCGTCTGTGACAGTAAGTGTAACCATATATGTTCCATTATCGCCATATTGGTATGACGGACTTTTTATTATGGAGGTATTACCATCTCCAAGATCCCAAGACCAATTAACAATGTCTCCATCTAAATCAGATGAATCATCAGTAAACATAATTTTTTGTAAATCATTTGGATCTGACGGAGAGTAATCAAAATCTGCTGTTGGTCCTACATTTAAAACATCCAATTTTTGGGATATGTTGTCTGTTGCACCATAGTTGTCAGTTATCTCTAATGTTATGTTATAAACCCCATTATCGAAATATCTGTGTGTTGTATTCTGCTCCGTTGATATATTGCCATCTCCAAGATCCCAAGACCATTTTACTATGAATCCATCTAAATCCGTTGAAGTATCATTAAATTGAATAACATCCTGAGTAGTGGGATTCGAAGGTAGAATAGTAAAATCAGAATTAGGTTTTTTGTTAATTGGTTCCATCATGGGATAGAGATCCTTGCTATTACCTCCAGATATAGTATATGGTTCGTCACCCAATCCATCACTATCATTATCCAATCCATTGTAATCATCCCAATAATTACCACCTGATGGATAATCCCAAAAATTGGTTGATAAATCATAAGCATTCTTTGTATTGTTTATAAAATTATTTTGATAAATAATGTTATTAACACTAATATTATCTATATATATTCCATAATTATTGTCTTTGATTGTGTTATTTTTGATTATGTTGTCAGATGAATTCTCAATATCAATTCCTTTTGCACCATTTGTTATTGTAAAACCCATGATCTCAACGTTACTGGAGATAATACTAATAACAATGTCATTATCTCCATCAATAGTCGTATTACCTTTGCCTTCACCAATAAGATTTATAGATTTATTAATCACTAAATTTTCTTTATAAAATCCATGATAAACATATACTGTATCTCCAATACTTGCATTATCAATAGCATACTGTATATTTACATAATCTTCTAAACCATCATCATCTACATAGAATGTTGTTTCTACTGCTTTTGTGTTTTCAATTTGATTAAATCCTGAATTAGAAAAAATTAACAATACAATTATTAGAAAAATTACACTTTTTTTCCCCATATCTTTCCTACCACCAGTATTATATTAACATATTTATGGTTTATAAACTTATATTCTTATTGGGTAAGTTTGGTTCTTATATATATGTTATTTTTAAAATGAATATAAAACAAATCAAAGATAGAGATGATGCTGTAGTTTGAATTATTGTAGATTTGTTTTAGATTATCGGCAAAAAACTCTTATATTATCAAAAATAAAGAGGATCTTAATTTATTTTGTAATATCTAGAGCTGCTTAGTTGTTCTTGTACTGGATAACGTTTTTTCAAATCTATTATTTATTTTTGTTCTATATGATTGTGCTGGATTTACAACTGAAAAAACTAACGTCAAAAATAAAAAAATTATTATTATCTTTTTATCATAAATTTATCCTAAGTGAACGCTTGTTAATTAAATTTTGTATGATATATTTTAATGGTTTGTATTACACAAATGAAGGTTGGATATTTATTATTGATATGTCATTTCTGCTATTCGGATCAATTGTTGTAGAATCATCAAGATTAACTTGAATTCTGACACTGTTTAATAGAAGTTTTATAATTAAGGAAAATGCTTCTTGGAATTCATCTTTCCCTGGTTCTACTTCAAAAACCCAACCAGGATGATCAATTGGATTATTTATATCATAAATATTCCCAGGTATTGGCATAACAATACTTTCATTTAGGAAAGTTGAATTTCTAAAATCAACAGTTTTTGCCACTGTGATAGCGTTTAGCTCATCATTTTCCATGTTAAAATCAATTGTCGTATTAAGATATTCAGCTGCATTTATAGTATCCTCTTTAACTTGTGGAATGTTGCCCATATATACTCCTCCATATCCACTACCTAAATCTTCATCCCATATACAATCGGGATTTCCTGAAGTAACAATGAGCATTATTTGTCTTTTTTCGATGCTAAAACTATCAGAATCATATAATTGATCGGTGGTTAATCTAATGGCAGATGAAATTGGAGCGTAACCACCCGGGTAAGGGGTATTACGAAGATCTTGTCCAATGCTATGGTAATTAGATTCGGTTATAATTGTTGGTTCAAGCTCAACTTCTGCGAGAGGAGGACTGTTTCCCCCGCATGTGACCACAGTTAATTCCACCGAACCGTCATGTGGAAAAATAGAATCATCATTCAAGGCAAACTTCAAACCATTAAGGTAAGTATTCTGCCAAACTGATACAGAGCCAGATGTATAACCACTTCCTTCAAAAATAATTCCTAGTTGGGTGGGTTCATGATATGGTACTCCGTTAACTTCAACTATTATTGTTATATTAACAGGTGAATTTTCAACCAAAAGGTTTCCAAGATTCCAAATGCCTGATATTGAATCATATGTTCCTTGATCTGCCGTATAAGAAATAAAATCCAATCCGTCTGGAAGGTTACAGTTAACGTTCACATTTCCTGCTCCTGCAATATCGCCACCATAACACCAAACACTAATGGTAATAGAAATTTGATCACCTATATCTGGTGAAGGATTATTTACGGTTACTTCCAACCCCACATCACTTCTATATTTGGTATATACTGGGCCTTGAAAGACTATAGAATTACTTAGACTATCAATACCAGTGACACCAATGAATTCATATTGGCTTATGTTTTCTAAAATGTCTGATTCATTAAGCTTATATAGGACTTTTTCTCCAAAATCCCATTTCCCATTACTATTCTCATCATCTAATAGTTCCCAAATAAAAAATGGTTCTATCTCCCCTCCAATTATTATTGAAATTTTATCATCAGCATCTAATGATTCTCCACCTTTATGTGTTAAAGTAACGTTTTCTTTGATTATATCTCCAACAATGTTAACATGTGCCTCTGGTTTGGGACCATCATCAGAAAGAACTTGAAAATATATAAGTGCTATTACTGATGCCGCAATTAACATTAGAAGAATTGTACCTAATATTTCTGTCACAGCCTCTTCTTTTTGATTTCTCATCATCTAATTACACTCCAGTCATGTAATTTTTCAAGTTAATTGTTTTCTTATTCTGCAAGTCCAAAGGCAATTTGCGTATCTATTTCTTTATTATTGATACTACAGTTGTTATATGCATTATTAAATGTAAGAGTTACCTCATTATTAGATGGTGATATATCACAATCAAATCCGTAATCTTCTATTGTTTGTTCAAATATCGTTTTCCATGCATTTGGATATTCTGTAGAGATTGTAATTTGAGTAACATTATTAATGATGATTTCATTTGTTGGATTTCTTGCTCTAGTAAAAATTGGATATGTTCCATAACCTGACGCATCAGTTTTACCAGCGAGTCCATCAATTTCAGTTATATAGAAGGTAAAATTTACCCCATATTCTGTTACCACGATTGGTGGACTTCCATATAAAACACTTTTTTCATCCTGACTGATGATTAGAGCTCCTGCTTCATATATATAGGATTGATCTACAAAATATGAATTTCCTGATGAAAATTTTATCACATCAGAAGTATATGATCCTCCTGGAGTAAAATCAATGGTTATTGCATCATTAATGATTTCTAATGTATCAAATGTTCGTCCTCTATTTAAAAAAGGAATATCTTTTGTTCCTAATGTTATTGGGGTTGTCATGGCAGTACTATCGTTTATTAAAGTTTGAATATCTAATGCATATTTTAACTGGGTAAATTGATTTGATGTTTCCTTCATATGGGATGCCTCTGAGTTTTCTAACCATTGAGGAACATACATAGTATTTATCATAACCATAACAGATAACATTAAACCAATAAGTAACACAGTTACAACAATTCCGGCAACTGCATTATCTGATTCTTTTAATTTTACTTTGAATAATCTGTTTTTCATCATTTTACCACTACTTAACATACACAAATATCTCATCTATATATACATCATCATTATTATTACCGGCATCGCATTCAAATTTTATTTTCATATCAGATGGAAATGCATAATCTGATTCATTAATCCAAATTATTTTATGATAAAATTGATTATCTAAGAAATTTGTGGGACAGCTTAATCGTTCTATTTCATCATATGTCGAACCCGTCCAATATTTTATGATGAACGAATTACCAGTTCCAAAACCATATGTGCGAAACCAGAAATCAATTTTTATTGAGGTATAACCAGGGGAATCGACATCTATTCCGGATGTATAGTAAAAAGATGAGTCATCATTACTATCATCTTGGATATCTGCTGCATTATCTCCTTGATATGCATATGATCCACCTGTATAGAGGCTGCAATCACCTCCACCAGCTGAATAGTTGCCCCATCCATCTTCAAAATTATCATAGGTTAGCAATGTCCATATTGGCTCACTTTCTGTTGTAAATGTATATGTGTTATTAGTCCAGCTATTACCATCAGTGGCATTCACAAACCAAGTATATGTTGTTGAATAGGTAAGACCAGAAACACTACACGATTTAGAACCATTACTGTCACTAATACTAGTACTACTTCCAATATCTGGAGATGTATCAATACTCCAATCAACTAAATCCCCTTCAAGATCCTCAATTGTGAGACTCAAGGATGAGATATCAACCGAGACAACAGAGGCTCCATTAACTGGGTTAATATTGGAGAAGCTTGGAGGATTATTTCCTGTCTCTGATCCAGTTGTAAATGTATATGTGTTATTAGTCCATTCCCCACTCCCAGATGGGTCTGTTGCATTTACATACCAGGTATATGTTATTCCCTCTGTTAATCCTGATATACTACATGTTTTTACGCCATCTGATTCACTAGTTCCACTACTGCTTCCGATATTTGGAGATGTCTCAATACTCCAATCAAAAGTATCATCATCCGGGTCAAAAATATTAATGTTAAGCTCAGATATATCAATGGAAACACCTATAGCTCCATTTGATGGTGATGATGAGGACATTACTGGTGCCCTATTTGCTGTTATAATTTTTTTCCCTATAAAAACAACCGAATTACTATCTAGATCAACAACTGTAACCTCAACAGATTTTTCCAATACAGCTTCATTACTGTCATAATATATCAATTGTTCTCCAAATCCCCAATAGCCATCGCCGTCTTCATCATCTAAAAGATCATTAATTTTTAAAGTAATTGGGGACTCATCACCGATTGTTATATATATATCTGATTCTAAATCAAGTTCTTTTCCGCCAAAATGGGTTAAAACGATTTTTGTTTCATCCAATGAAAAATAAATATTTGAAGATGGTATTGATGGAGAATAAGGAAAAGTTAGCACTGATATATAAACAATTGAGAAAATCGATACTGAAATACCTAAAATAAGCATCGTTCCAACAATTTCGTTAATTGCATTATCATTACTATAACTCTTTACCAAACATATTACCTACCACTTTTTACACACCTTTATTTTTTACATTAAATATTTTGTTAGTTTCTTAAATTCCTACAAAGACCTTAAATACAAACCAACTTGCGATAATCATAATAAAGATGTGTTTTACACTTGATTCCAGATGACCATCTTCAAATACACCAGAGACTAACCCACAACCCATGCTTTGAATTATCGTAGCTATATAAAACACTTGAACAATAGCTGTTTGACTGAAGCTACCGCCTGCACTGCCCATTGTTGCCGACAATCCCTCGGCACCTTCTCCAGTGATACTAGGAATGAATACACCCACAAGAATTGCAATTATTGCTAGGAAGACAAACAGACTAACATATATTACAACCACATAGGATGCCATAGTGATCCGACGTTCGGTTTCTAGAGTTTTTATTTCCCGAGCATCATTTGCAGCAACATCTAGTACATCTGCTACATTTCCTCCACTTTTACTAGCTTCAATGATTAGAGAAACAGTTCGGCGCACTGACATTGTTTTTACCCTTTTCGAAAAAGCAAGTAGCGCTTCTTCCACACTACTACCCCATGATATCTGTTGAGCAATTTTTTTAATTTCTTCAGTAAGTAATCCATAGCTTCCTTTAGAAGCAAAAAGAATGGCGTTGGTAAAAGTCAGTCCTGCACGTCGTGATGAAGCGACATCTCTAACGAAATCAGGGAATATAGAGTCAATTTTATAAGTTCTCTTATGTTTAATATACTGATACATGCCATAGATACCGGTTCCTGACAAGATAGCGAAAATTATGAAATCAGAAGTGGAACCAAAGTCAATAATGCCTATGAAGGAAAACAATGCCAAAATAAGAAAAACCGAAACAGAGACTCCAGTGGATACGTAGATTATCAACTTGTTTAAATTTCCTGAAAGAATCAGGCTTTTAATAAGGCTGGGTTTTGGAACTTCAACCATAATATTAACCCTCCATTACCATGCCTCTAATAACATATGTAAAACCTGAATGAATGAGCGGAACGACTAAAAGAGCAATAACATACAGAAAACTTAATTGACTAGCATCACCACTAATAAGCATCATAACAGGGATAACAATGAATAGAAGGAGTATCCCTGCGACAGCAGCTGTAACATAGCTTTCTGCCATAATGCCCAAGCTTTCTATAGTCTGTTTTTGATTCTGTCGGTTCTCTGTCATAAATTGATTGGCTTTGGCTACAAAGTAAGATTTAAGAGAACCACCTGACATGACTGTTACAATCATTCCTTGTAAAAAATCACTAAATTTTTCTGAAGGTGTTCTATGCATGTTATTTTTAATTGCAGTAAGAATATCTATTCCAAGTAAGGCAACATCCCTATAAATCCAAGAAGCCTCTTCCTTGATCTCACCATATATTTCCTGTTTAGAAAGACTTCTAAAAATCTCTGTTGGTGTAACTCCAGCCGAAGACATTGCTGATACAAAATTCAAGGCATATGCCAGATTTCTATCTATTTTTTTACCGCGAACCTTTGCTTTGCTACCCGGTATAAGCATTAATATAAAAAATATGCTGACAGAAATCAAAACTGGAATAACAAGAAAGAAAATTGTCATTACAATATCTAGATAAATACCAATCGATGGAAATATTATAAACACCAATACAGTAAAAATTACAAATGAAATTAAAAGCCCCAAGAGTGACATGAACATTGCGGATGATAGATATACCACTCCTTTAACATCCATGTGAGCGGATTCTAAATCGCGCAAGAGATTATAACTTACCCTCTTTTCAACAAATCGCCCAAACCATTTATAGCTAAATTTTTGTTGCTTAGTTAGAGTCATTTTCATCCTCCAATTTCTTATTTTGAATGAGCATCTTGCTTGCCAAGATACCCTTATTCCTTTTTTCTTTAGATTTTTCTGTTAACTTTTCTTTCTTCTCTCTTTTGTTAAACAGTAATGAAGAAAAAGTTTTCTTCTTCTTTTCAGTGACAATGTTATCCATATCAACACCTAGTATCCCAGTTTCCTTGGATTTCTGAGTGTCAGATGTACCATTGTCCTTTTCATTATTTTTTATTGGATTTTTTCTTATTTCTTCTATCAATTTATCAGGTGTTTCGACATAAGAAGATACTATCTTTGCAACATCATTAAAAACCCTAATATTGTTTTTATGCATCCACTTAAGTATCTCCACTCTTCTTGAAATTTCTTTAGTCATTTCTTCGTTACTCATGCCTAATTGAGTTCTCAAACGTTCTAACACATAGCTTTTACCTGAGAAAATATATGTATCTTCCAAAGGATCCCAATGGAACACCACATTTGTCAGAATTTCATCTGTAAGCGAATCAATATCTATGACTTCTACAATCTGTTTGCATCTTCTAACATTTTTTTCCTCATGTCTGGTATTTGTTTGTATAACAACTATATCTAGTGACTGAAGCATAGCACGTGGTATCTCGATTGGTTTACCTTCCAAACGATGTATAAGAGATTTGGCAGAATCAGCATGGACTGTTGAATACGTCGTATGTCCTGTGGCCATGGCTTGAAATAAAACATATGCCTCTTTGCCACGAATCTCTCCAACCAAAATATATTCAGGTCTCTGTCTTAAGGCTGCTTTCATTAGATCAAACAGATCAATTTCACCAATTAATCTGTCTTTAATCCTCTCGCCAAATCCCACACGGGCAACACCTGGAATCCAATTTTTATGTGGAAGGTTAATCTCTCTTGTCTCCTCTATAGAAACAATCTTTGATTCACGAGGGATAAACAATGAAATGGCATTTAAAGCGGAAGTTTTTCCTGATGCTGTGCCTCCAGCTACAAGCGCATTAATTCCATTTTCGACGGCCATCCACATATAGGCAATTAATTCAGGAGACATACTATTATATTCAATCAGATCTGTTGGAGTAATCGGATCTGAACGAAATTTCCTTATTGTGAACGTAGAGCCTTTAGTAGTAACTTCAGTACTAAGGGTCATCTGAATTCTTGAACCATCAGGCATTGTAGCATCAAGCATAGGAGTTGATCTAGAGATATGTTTTCCACATTTTTGGGCAAGATTAACAACAAAAGCAGAAAGTTCATTTTCGTCTTCAAATTTTATATTACTTTGTAATGAGTCGTAGTGTCTGTGATATAAAAAGAGTGGTATGCCAGAACCAGTACATGAAATATCCTCAATATTTGGATCATTCATCAACAGATCTATTCTTCCATATCCAATAAATTTCCTCTTGACATAATACAGAATTTTCTCCTTTAAATCTTCACCAATATCTATCTTATATTTTTTAATTATATTATCTATATTTTCAATCAAATAATTTTCTACAACTCTTGATTCGAGTTGATCCAGACGACTATCCATTGTTCTAATTAACGTTTCTTGTATAAAGTCAAGCATCTTTTGTTCGTCTTCTTTCATGACGGGTTCTTCAACCCAGTAGTATTTATCGAGAGAATCAGCATCCTTTAATATTTTGACATGTGCATATGGTTCATTTAAAGGATAAGAGTTAAGCTCCTTCAAACCTGTTCTTTCCAATGGTGTCTCCTTTTTTGTACGTGTAACTAAATCTTCTCCATTCTTATTAGGATAACTTATATCGGTTTTTTGCCCCGGATCGCCATCAATTACAACATCCGAATTGGACAACGAGCACATATCAAGCTTTTTAAACATACTTAACTGTCTTCCTTTACTTTTTTCATGACTTCCAATGGATTCTCAACATAATTCATAGCCATTGACGCTACTTCTCTAAAATCCTTAATATTTTCTTTTCTCATCCATTCCATCAATGCAGCTCTATTTTTGATTTCACATGTCATCTCTTCTCTGCTCAGACCCTTATTTGTTCTAATACGTTCTAATACGTAGCTTTTACCAGAATAGATAAACTTGTCTTCAACAGGATCCCAGTGGAAAACCTCATTTGTCAGAATCTCCTTTGTAGAAGGATCGATATCAACGATTTCTATGATCTGTTTACACTTTCTTGATCTTTTATCTTTAGTACGTGATATGGTTTGTATACAAACAATATCTAGAGCCTGTAACATGACACGTGGTATCTCAATTGGCTTGCCTTCCAACCGATGTATAAGAGATCTGGCAGAATCAGCATGGACTGTAGAATACGTCGTATGTCCTGTGGCCATGGCTTGAAATAAAACATATGCCTCTTTGCCACGAATCTCTCCAACCAAAATATATTCAGGTCTCTGTCTTAAGGCTGCTTTCATGAGTTCATACATATCTATTTCGCCTACAATTTTATCGCCTACAACATCGCCAAATCCCACACGGGCAACACCTGGAATCCAATTTTTATGTGGGAGGTTAATCTCCCTTGTCTCCTCAATAGAAACTATCTTTGATTCACGAGGTATAAATAATGAAAGAGCATTTAGAGTTGAAGTTTTACCTGATGCTGTACCGCCAGCCATAAGCGCACTAATTCCATTCTCGACGGCCATCCATAAAAACGCCACCATCTCAGAAGACATAGTGTTAAATTCTATCAAATCTGCTGGAGAGAATGGATTTTGCTTGAATTTTCTTATCGTAAATGTAGAACCTTTAGTAGTAACCTCAGTACTAAGAGTCATCTGAATCCTTGACCCATCAGGCATTGTACCATCTAGCATGGGATTCGCTATAGAGATGTGCTTTCCACATTTTTGTGAAAGCTTAACAACAAAAGCAGAAAGTTCATCCTCACTCTCAAATTCTATATTACTTTTCAATGAGCCGTATCTACCGTGATACAAAAATATTGGTAAATTTGAGCCGTCACATGAAATATCCTCAATATTTGGATCATTCATCAACGGCTCCAGTTTGTCAAATCCCAAGAGTTGCTTTTC
>Ga0272442_10012193_pt1 | contig 10408 bp, 9 predicted proteins | sample SSMForm2O_FD_200262 | JGI IMG/M metagenome (GOLD analysis project Ga0272442, IMG submission 200262) | Marine sediment archaeal communities from Little Sippewissett salt marsh, Falmouth, MA, United States - SSM-Form-2O | ecosystem: Environmental > Aquatic > Marine > Wetlands > Sediment ... | reverse complement strand
CTGGTGGTGTCTTTCCGGCTGCAACCAGAGCCTCGCAGGTACCTGCCCCGCGTAGACGTATCCCCCGGTGAATTCACCTCCGGGTACGTGGTGCCAGTGCTCAAAGGTACCGTCGCAGGTTCCCTGTGCCTGGACGCGGTGTGCTCCGATCTCCAGGGCGCCTCGGCCTATCACGACCACAATTGGGGCGTGTGGAGGCAGGTTACGTGGGACTGGGGGGTCGCCCACGCGGGCGACCTGTCCATCCTCTACGGCGGTGTTCAGCGCAGCGGCGTTTCGGATCGGGGGCGGCCGCAGCAGGGAGACAACCGATTCCTGTTCGCCGTCGACAGCCTCGGCCTTCGGGGCGTGCTGCCGGTGCAGAGCATCGAGTACGAGTGGCCGGACGGTCAGTCGAACGAGGGGCTCCGCCGGTCGCCTGCGTCCTTCACGCTGCGGGCAGCCCGTGCCGGCGACAGTCTCGTGGTCCGTGGGGTCATCGATCATTCACGGGTGACGCCACGGGATACGGATCGGGCCCTCTTCCATCAGATGCGGGGATCGGCGAAGGTGTCCGGCCGGCTTCTCGAGGTCGACCTGGAGGAAATCGGATCCGGCTTCTTCGAAACCTGGACACAAGCGGAGGAGGTTCCATGAGACCCGTTTCTTCTTGCTGCGCCGTACTGCTGGCCATCCTCGGCGGCTGCAGCCCCGACCGACCTCCGGTCGAGGATCCGCCGGCATCCCGGGACCTGGAAGTGGCCATCTCCGAGCGGTTGGCCGAAACGGGCGCCGACTTCGCGGTCGCGTACCGTGACCTGCAGACGGGCGACGAGTTCCTGATCCACCCCGATGTCCAGTTCCACGCCGCAAGCATGATGAAGGTGCCGGTGATGCTGCGGCTCTACCGGATGTCGGACTGGGGCCAACTCGACCTCGACTCGCCAATCGAGGTGAAGAATGAGTTCACCAGCATCTACGACGGCAGCAGTTACTCGTTGTCGGCGGACGAGGACAGCGATTCCACCCTGTACTCCCTGGTGGGTTCGGAAGTGACGATTCGGGATCTCATGGATCGAATGATCGCCAGCTCCTCCAATCTGGCCACGAACATCCTCATCGAGATTGCGGACCCTGATTCGATCGCGCCGATGCTTGCCGGCCTGCGGGCAGACGGAATGAAGGTGTTGCGCGGCGTCGAGGACATCCCCGCGTACGAGAACGGTCTCAACAACACCACATCCGCCCGCGGATTGCTGGAACTGTTCAGCGCTCTCGCGCGCGGACAGACGGCTACGCCGCCGGCGACGTCCGAGATGATTCAGGCCCTTCTGCGCCAGGAGTTCAACGACGCCATACCCGCGGGGCTTCCAGAGGGAACGCCTGTAGCCCACAAGACGGGGTGGATCACGGCCGTCGATCACGACGGCGGGATCGTGATGCCCGCTGGCCGAACCACCTACGTCCTGGTGATCCTCACGAGCGGAGTGGAAGACGAAACGGTAACGCGGGCCGCGGCCGCAGATGTCAGCCGCATGATCTGGGAGGCGCGGTTGGCGGCCGAAGAAGCGAGCGAGGAACCTGAATAGCCGGACCCGGCACAGACGCCGACCAGACCCACGGCGTCAGTCCATCACGAGGACGGCGCTTCCATCGATCTGGTCGTTCTTCAGCCGGACCAGGGCCTCGTTGGCTTCCTCGAGCGGGAAGGTCGTGACCCGCGCCCGCACCGGAACCTCCGCCGCCTCTCGAAGCAGACTCCGCCCGTCTTCCCTCGTGTTCGCCTCCACGCTGCGCAGGTTCTTCTCGTGAAACAGGTGCGCCTCGTAGTCGAGTTCGGGAATGGGGCTCATGTAGATGCCGGCCATCGCCACCGTCCCGCCTTTCCGCACGGACCGGAGAGCGTCAGGGACGATCTCGCCCGCCGGAGCGAAGATGATCGCGCTGTCCACCTCCACCGGAGGCGTGTCGCCGGCCCGGCCCACCCAGTGCGCTCCCATGTCGCGTGCCAGTTGGCGGTGACTCTCACCTCGGGTGACCACGTGAACCTCGTATCCCCGGTGGAGGGCAATCTGGATCACTACGCTCGCGGATGATCCGAATCCGTACAGCGCCAGCCGGCCGCCAGCGGGCACGTCCGCGCGCTGAAGGGCCCTGTATCCGATGATCCCGGCGCACAGCAGCGGAGCCGCCTGCAGGTCGTCGAACCGGTCGGGAACGGGATAGGCGTACTCCTCGGGCACCACCGCCAGCTCCGCGTACCCGCCGTTCTCGTGGTAGCCGGTGTAGCGGGAGTCGGGACACAGGTTCTCGTCCCCGCGGCCGCAGTACGCGCATGCGCCGCAGGTGCCCCGAAGCCAGGCCACTCCGACGCGGTCCCCGGGTGAGAAGATGCTGGCTCCGGGACCGAGCGCGTCCACTTGCCCCACGACCTGGTGTCCCGGGATGATGGGCAGCGTGTGCTCGGGGAGATCCCCCTCGACCACGTGCAGGTCCGTGCGACACACACCGCAGGCGCGAACCCGGATCCTGATTTCGCCCGGACCCGGCACCGGGTCGGGCATGTCGATCAGCCGCAGGGGCCTTTCGGCCACCGGGGAAATCCGATCGAGAATCATCGCCTTCATCGAGTCGCCTCCGGCCGTTGGACCAGCGCGAGGGTACGAGAGCGACGAAATCTACAGCGGTGAGCTAGAAGGTGCCGAAGATCAAAGCCGCTGTGAAGACGTCACGTGAGGCGACCGTGTACTCGGCATTGAGGCCGACCGGCCCGAGGGCCAGGGTCGCACCCAGCTTGAACGTCACGTCGTTCGGCGTCTCCTGCGTGAACTCGACCTTCTGAAGCTCCACCGGCACATCGGCGTTGATGTCCGGCTCGAATTCGTACGAGATATCGAGGTTGGCGTTCTCGAACGTCCCCGCGCCGTACAGGGTGACGACAGAGAGCTTCTTGCTGGCGATCAGCGAGAACTGGGTGGAGTTGGCATTCAGGTAGTCACCGACCTTGAAGTGCTGGAACCCGAACGCAACCGCCAGGTTGAGGGGCGCCGTGTCCCAAATCCACTGGTCAATGGAATGCTTGATGGCCCCGCCGATCATGCTGATCGAACCGACGTCATCGCTCGGCGTGAAGCTCGGGATGAAGCGAAGCACGAGCTCCGTACCGAGCGGGATGCCGATGGCTCCCTGGATCGCCGCATACGGGGCGACGGGAATGTCGAAGCCCTTCGGGAACTGGACGTTCCAGTCCGCCGGGTTCTCCCCCAGCGCCAACAGCGAGTCTCTGAATTCGCCCTGCGGGACGAGTACGATCCCCTCTCCCACTCCAGTCACGGTCGGAGAATACTGCGAGGAGCTGCCGGCGGGTCCGTATGGATCCGTGAAAAAGCGGCCCTCGATCGTGATCGTATCGGGCAGAACGGGCTGGAACGTGTCCAGGTCCTCGGGAACGAACGAGCCCATCACCCGGAAGCCCACGTCGAACCCGAGCACATCGTGCACCTCAGCCGTGTGGTAGAAGCCGGAATTCAAGGCGGCGGCCAATCCCGTGGACAGGGGACCGATGTAGAGCTTGCCGTTTTCCTCGTTCAGGCTGCTCAGGGACTCCGAGATGTCCTGGCCCGACAGGCTGCCAGGCGACCTGGCCAGGAGGGCGAGCGCCGCGCCGAAGGCGAGACCCCAGCGGAGGGAGTGGCGAGTGAGAACGATGGGCTTCGGCATGGTCCGATCCTGTTTGCGGTGGTGCCCCGTTGGATTCCCGCGGAAGGCGACGAGCAGCCATAGAACTGGGCAGGAGTCGGGCCAGATCGAGTGCGGGACGTGTACGAGGTGAAGTTCGGGACCGGGCGGCCTCTAATCCCTTGATATCAATGAACTTAGGTGGATTGTCGTCCGCACGTCGCACTTCTCCGCGACGTGAAATACAGCGCTGCCAGTGGATACCGGGTCGCAACGACCTGCAACTGTTGCAGATCGCGATGACAAACAGGGGGAGAGCGCTCGATCCGACGGCGACTCCGGGAGGTTCGCCTAATCCGCGGAAGCAGCCAGCACGGGCAGCGCAGAACGGCCCGTTGCGCCGGCTGCGGCGCGCAGGTCGGACGGGGCCCCCGAGAGCCTGGCCCGAACCAGGCCGCCCGGACCGGCAGGACCGGTAACCCGTACTCGCAGGTAGTCCCCCGTGAGACCCCGGGTATCCGTCTCAACCGCTACCAGGGCCTCAGTGCCCGCCCGCCCGGCAGCATAGGCGGAGCCCTTTGATACCCCCATTTCACGCAGTTCCCGGGACCTTTCGGCGGCTACCTGGACCGGTACCCGGTCCGGAAGATCCGCGGCGGCCGTTCCCTCTCGCACGGAATACGGAAACACGTGCAGGTAGGTGTAGGGAAGCTCCTCCACCAGGGCACGCGTCAAAGAATGATCTGCCTCCGTCTCGCCCGGGAATCCGACGATGACATCCGCTCCCAGTCCGAGGGGATGGACGCGGTTCGCGATCTCGAGCACGCGACGGCGGTACTGCTCGCCGGTGTGCCATCTGCGCATTCGCTGAAGGACCCGATCGCTGCCACTCTGCAGTGGAACATGCAGATGGGGCGCCAGGAGACCGCTCGAGGCTTCGAACAGCTCCACCAGTGAGTCGTCGATTTCCGTGGCCTCGATCGAGCCGAGGCGGAAGCGCACACCGGGCACGTCGTCCAGCAGACGTCGGCAGAGGCTCGAAAGAGAAGTCCCTGGAGCCAGATCGAGACCGTAGTGGCCTATGTGTATCCCCGTCAGGACGAGCTCGGCGTGACTCCCGGCGAGGAGGCGGGCCTCGGCGACGAGCTCATCGACCGGGCGGGATCGGCTGACGCCACGCGCGATGCGAGTCGCACAGAAGGAACACTTCCGATCGCAGCCGTCCTGGATCTTCATCCATCCCCGGCTGCCGCGGCGATTGGCCCGCAGAAGGACGCCACCGATCGGTTCCAGGTCCCGGGCCGCCAGGGCTGACTCCGGAGCGATCTCAAGAGCCACGGCCACCGGGTCCTGCCCCTCGACCACGCCGCCCACCTCGGGCATGGCGGCGTACTCGTCCGACTTGAGGGCCGAGGAGCATCCGGCCACCACGATGCGCAGGTCGGGATGTCGGCGACTCAGCTTCCGGATCAAGCGGCGCGCGGAGAGGTCCGCCTGGTCCGTGACCGTGCACGTATTGAGCACGGCGGCCGTCGCCCGCTCCGGCACGTCGCTGGTCGATGCGCCCCGGCTCTCGAGCTCCTGGCGCATTCGCTCGGTGTCGTACTGGTTGGCCTTGCAGCCGAAGGTGTGGTACCAGACCGAAATCGTCATCCACATTCCCCGCGTGAGTAGCGGGACGTTATGCCGCTCCGGCGGACATTGCGCAACTCGGCCCTTTCAACCATTCCTTTTCAGGGACCGTCCAATCCTCCCGATGAACGCGAGTATCGCTCTGGTCATGAATCCCGGCGACGGTGGAAGCGCCGCGCATCAAGATCTCGACGACGTCCGCCTGGCGGCCGGCGGCGACGTAGCCGCGTTCGAGCGCCTTTACCGCAGGCACGTCGCCCGGGTCCATTCGCTCGTTTCCCGGATGCTGGAGCCTGAGTTGGCCGACGAGGTCACGCAGGACGTGTTCGTCCGCGTATGGACCAAGCTCGGGACGTTCCGGGGCGACGCGGCATTCAGCACCTGGCTGCACCGGGTGACCGTGAATCTCGTTCTCGGACGGCGGAAGAAGCTCGGCATCCGGCGCGAGCGCTACCACCCGGATGCGGATGCCCTACTCGACCGTACATCCGGAACTCAGCCCAGGGCAGCCATCGGGGCGGAGTTCGAGGCCGGTATGCGACGGCTTCCAGAGCGGGCGCGCGAAGTCTTCGTGCTGCACGATGTCGAGGGGTTCAAGCACCGCGAGGTTGCCGAGATGCTCGGAGTGACGACCGGAACCACCAAGGCGCAGCTTCACCGGGCCCGGATGCTGATGCGGAAATACCTGAGCCCCTGAGTGAGCCGCTGGTGCGGGCTTTCAACCTTCTGGCCTTCCCGATGATCGAATTGTATGCGGCACGAGTCCGCGCAGACGCAAATACAACGGACGTAGAGAAGAGACTATCATGACCGACCGAACAGAAAAGCTCTCGGACTACCTGGACGGAGACCTGTCCGGGGACGAGTTGGCGAAGCTCGAGGCTGCCCTGCAAGGGGACGCCGAGCTGAGCCGCGTCCTTGCAGAGCTTCGGGCGGTGAAGAACGCGGCGGCCTCGTTGCCACGACACACTCCACAGTCCGACCTGTGGCCGGCCATCGAGGCGCGTATCGAGGCGGACCCAAACGTCGATGTGGTGCCGCTGTCGAGCGCCGGACACTCGCGCCGTCGCTTCTCCTTCACGATCCCGCAACTCGCGGCCGCGGCCGTCGCGCTGCTCGTCCTGGGCAGCGCCAGCGTCTGGATGGCGATGAGTTCCGGCGCCGAAGGACCGGGAACCGATAGCCCGATCGCCGTGGCTCCGATTCCCGAGGCCGAGTTCGCATCAGCCCCCGGAGAGGGCTCGACATTTTCGTACGAGGCGACGATCCAGGACCTCGAGGAACAGTTGCAGGTGGGACGTGATCGGTTGGACCCCAGGACCGTGGCAGCGCTGGAGGGAAGTCTCGCCACGATCGACCGGGCCATCGCCAGGGCGAAGGAGGCCCTGGAGGCGGATCCGGCGAGCATCTACTTGAATCGGCACCTGGCCGACGCCCGAACGCGGAAACTCCACGTCCTGCAGCAGGCGGCCCGGCTGGCAAGCTCATAACGCTCTGAATTGGATGAACCCGTGGACGGGCGGTCCGCGGGAACGATGAACGGGGAAGAAGGGGAGGGATCATGATAGCGCATGTGACAGCGGCAATGCTGGCCGCACTGGCGCCCGCGCAGCAGGCCGACACCACCTTTGCCGTGGCTGCGAGCCGGCTCGAAATGACCCAGCTCCAGGGCGTAATAAGCGTCATGGGCTGGGACCGCGACGAAATGCGGGTGCAGGCGACCTACGACGAAGACGAAGGGCGCCTGGACATCCGGCAGTCGGGCGGAACGATCCACGTTTCCACCAAGGGTGAATGGGGTGAGCCGGTGTACGGGGAGCTCGAGCTTTCCGTGCCTCGCGGTATCGCCCTGGAGATCACCGGCGTCTCGCTCGATGTCGGTATCGAGGGATCGGCCGGGTCCGTGTCGGTGAGTACCGCCGAAGGTGAGATCATGCTCATGGGCGGCGCGGGGAACGTAGCCCTCAACGCGGTGGATGGGCCGGTGACCGTGGCCGGCGCGGCCGGGAAGATCGCTATCAACGCCGTGGATGGTGACGTCTCGGTCTCGGAATCCGAGGGGGCCATCGCGGTGACGGCCGTGGACGGCGATGTGACCCTCGAGGGCATCACCTCGGACAACGTGAGTGTGAACGCCGTGGATGGCGATATCCGCTACGTCGGGACGATCGCCGATGGCGGGCGCTACGTGCTCTCGACGCACGATGGCGACCTGGACGTGCTCATTCCGAACGGTGCGAACGCACGGATTTCGATCGACACGTTCAGCGGAGAACTGGACACCGACTTCGCCGTCGAACTCGAGGGTGATTTCGGCAAGAAGCGGATCTCGTTCACCGTGGGAACCGGTAAGGCACTCGTCGAGCTGTCGGCGTTCGACGGCACGATCTCGCTCAGGCAAGAGTAGACAAGGGGTTTGATGATGAAGACGATAGGGGCATTGGCTCTCGCAGCGGCGGGACTGGTGACAGTTGCAGGCTCGCTCGAGACACCCATAGTGGGGGATCTGTTCGAGGCGACTCCCGGCGTGCAGCAGACACAGGACTGGGACTGGCAGGGCACGGTGGACCGCGGAGACGCAATCGAAATCAAGGGAATCAACGGCGCCATCGAGGCCTCGGGCGCATCTGGCAGCCAGGTCACGGTGACGGCCGTCAAGAAGGGCAAGAAGAACGATCCGGCGGATGTGCGGATCGAAGTCGTTGAGCACTCGGGCGGGGTGACGATCTGCGCGGTGTACCCCGACGCGAAGGGCAAGAAGAACGAGTGCGCCCCCGGCGATGGAGGGCGGCTGTCCAGCGAGGACAACGACGTGAGCGTCGCCTTCACCGTGCAGGTACCGGCGGGTGTGCGCCTGGTGGCGTCGACCGTCAACGGTGAGATCGAAGCGGGTGGAATCGGGGCGGACGTGAAGGCCACGACGGTCAACGGTGACGTGAAGGTGTCCACGTCCGGCCTGGCACGCGCCACGACCGTGAACGGGTCGATCCAGGCCTCGATGGGACGGGCCGACTGGAGCGGAACCACGAGCTTCAACACCGTGAACGGGAGCATCACGGTGAAGCTGCCGGACAGCGCCAGCACGGATGTATCGGCGTCCACGGTCAACGGGAGCATGAACACAGACTTCCCGCTCACCGTGCAGGGCAAGTTCTCGATGAAGAACATGAAGGGGACGATCGGAGACGGAGGACGGGAACTCCAGATGGAGACTGTGAACGGATCGATTCACCTGAAGAGCGGAGGCTGACCCGCAGCGGCTGACGCAGCAGTGCAGCTGCTATCCGGAACGCATACCTGGCGCCGCCCTACTCGGGCGGCGCTTCGTTTTCGAGATCGTTCAGTACGGACAGCGTGTTGGCCTCGACGATCCGCAACGCTCGGCGCAGCGCCTTCAGTTCCTTCTTCTTCAGACCCTCGTACAGCCGGTCGCGCGTGCGCATCGCCAACGGCGCGGTCGCAACCACCACCTCCCGGGCCTTGGGAGTAAGGTAGATACGGGTCTTCCGACGATCCTCGGGGTCGGGACGCCTGAAGACCAGGTCCCGTTGCTCCATCCCTGCCAGGATCCGGCTCATGTTGGGACGGTCGCGGTAGGTGGCCGCTGCCAATTCGGACTGGTACTGGCCATCCCGGGCCACGAGCCGCGTCAGCACCGTCCACATCTCGGGTGTCAGGTCCACGCCCCCTTCGACCTGGACCAGGCGCAGGAACAACACCCGGAGGAGACGAGCCGTCCGCTGGATCAGCCACGCCGGTGCGTCGTCCGCTCGACCGGCTTGAAGTAGACCCTTCCCCTCCGGGGCCCTATTTCCCTTCTTGTCGTTGCCCATGACCCAATGTCGACCGTACCGATTGTCTGTGCAACCATTTGATTGTGCAGGCAACAAAGTCCCGGCTCAGGACCTGGATTGCTGCGGCGGAAATCAGTCGTCTGTTGGTGCCGGAGGCGGCGGATACTACGGTCGGGAGCCAGCCCTCGTGCCCCCCGGAGGTGGCGGCGGGCGGCTGCCCTTGTCCACCCACTCTGCCTGGATGGCCGACATCCGCTCCGCCGCGTCCGACAGGCGCGGTATCTCATTCAGCACGCCGCCCCAGTTCTTCAGTAGCCGGCCATAGGCGGCCATTGCGGCCCGGGGCTTCCCGAGAAGTTCGTAAACCCTGCCCTTCAGGTACAGAATGGTGTGAAACTCTACCGGATAGAGTCGGTCTGAGTCTCGCACGTAGAGTCGGTCCGCGGCTTCGACGAGATTCAGGGCCGTTTCCCCGCGACCCAACTCAAGCAGGGTCCACACGGAGTTGTTGATACGTGTTACCCCGACTTCGGGATCGAGAAGAGCGTCTACCCACAGGCTACTCTCACGGCCCGCGGCTTCGAGATCCGGAAGGGCCTCGCGCACGCCGACGGCGGCCGCTTGGCCGTAGGCCGCACGAGCCTCATCGAACTGTCCCTCCCACGCCCAGGCGTCTCCAGTCAGCAGGTGCGCCTCTGATTCGATCTGTGGAATCGAGCTGGATGTGAACGCCTCCATCTCGATGCGGGCACCCGCAGGATCGTTGCCTCGCAGGTAAGTGCGGGCTAACAGGTCCAGGAGCACAGCGTTGTCAGGCTCGACCCGCAAAGCCTGACGGTAGGACTCGCGAGCTTCTTCGAAACGGGCCGCACGCTCGAACAGCTGCCCCGAGCCCGCATGCACTTTGAACTCGTCTTTCTCCAGGCCCACGTAGCGAACGATCAGGCTGTCGGCCGCCGCCGTATCTCCCTGCACGATCGCGATCCTGGCGAGGTGTCCCACAGCCCTCGCCTCGTCAGGCGCAATCGCGATGATCCCCTCGAGCACCTGTCGGGCCTCATCTTCCCGACCCGGCATCATCTCCAGCATGTCCACGAGGTGGTAGCGTACCTCGAGACTGTCGCTGTCCATCTGGTTCCACGCCGTGCGCACCCCGGCCTGGTACTCGCGGAACTTGTCCATGTCACCGGTGAGTTCTATGGGAGACTTCTCCGGAGCCGCTGCCAACTGGTACTCCACGCCGCGCATGAGCGTACTGGCGAGGCGCTCAGCGACCGTATCCGCCAGGGCGAAGACATCGGAGCCCCGGGCCCGTTCGGCAGCAA
>Ga0272442_10012191_pt1 | contig 10409 bp, 5 predicted proteins | sample SSMForm2O_FD_200262 | JGI IMG/M metagenome (GOLD analysis project Ga0272442, IMG submission 200262) | Marine sediment archaeal communities from Little Sippewissett salt marsh, Falmouth, MA, United States - SSM-Form-2O | ecosystem: Environmental > Aquatic > Marine > Wetlands > Sediment ... | reverse complement strand
TCTTGATCGACAATCCCGCCTCTTCGTAAATCGCCAAGTGCCGGTTCACCATATTCCGCTCGACCGCCATCACGAGCACGTTGTCCTCCTCCGTCGGGATGCACTGCATCATCGTATTGTCCCGAAGCGACTCGAACGGAAGCTTCTGTTTAATTTTCGAGAAAATCGCATCCTCGAGCTTTCGGTTCTCGACTTTGGGTTTTTTCATATGATCGATAAAGACGTCATGGGGCGGCATCGAGGCGATAATCTCTCTGCCCCGAAAATCCCCATACGCGGTCATCAGGTGCATCGCGTCAATCGCCCATTTCTGCCAGGCGCTGCTATTCGGCCGGATATCCTCCGGCCGGCCCTTGCTATTGCCCGCAATCAGGCTCAAGCCGTGCCCGTTATTGCCGAGTTGAGCGAGTTTGACATCGTCGTAGCCGATATCGATGCCGATGGAATATGTGTGTTTTTTCAATAGCCCAAGCATTGTTACTGATCACCATCCGTATTGTGAGATCTAATACGCCTTTCTCGAACTCGCTGTTTCTGTCTGTTGATGGTTCACCGACGCACCCCCATGTCGATTGGTCACAATCGTGATTACACCTAAAATATATGAAACAGATCCCCCCGGAGCCAAACGCCGAAAAAAATAATCCCTCTTTTTACAGCGGACGCCGGTTTAAACGAAGTCGTGGAGGGTAAGTCAATCGCAAATGGACAATGAAAAACGTAGGGTGCGATAATTCACACCATTTCAATGCAGTTTCCAAGCCAAAGTTCAAATCGGAGCCCGAGAAGTGGATTACGGGATGGGTCCGCCTATAGCGGATTGCCGTGCCGTAAGTCCTGTTTTTCGTTCATCCGGTTAATAGGTAGGTGGCCCGTACAGATCGGAACCCCAGGGTTGATTCGAGAGAAAAATCGTTTGGGCAGAGGCTGAAATTTGGGGCACGGGGGGGGGAAATTTCTGCCTCTGGGGCCCCGAACGATTTTTCTCGGTCTTTGGGATCGCATATTGACCTACTCATTATTCGGATGAACCCTATTTCTGACGCCTCATGGTGGCGTTCCCAGTGAAATGCGGCTTGAAGGTTGTTGTGGATGATTTAGTCCGGCACCTCAATATCGTATCTCGGTTCATATCCCCGATGCCAATACTGCTCCCACAATTGCTCCAGTTCCACGACGCCTACGTGCGTATCGACGAAACTCAGATTGATGGCCCGCTTGTGTCGGGCGATGCAATACCGGTGCATACTGGCCTGGTCACCGTTATCGCCGTCGAACGAGTTCGAGGGCGCCGGATCGGCGCTCCGGGGCCAGGCATCGACCCACATCCCATCGCCAAACAAAGGAACATTCGGCCGGGCATCGGAGAACCTCTGGAAGTAATTGCTGTAACTCGAATCGCTCACAGACACTTGATAATGCCCGCTCGGCTGGAGCCACGAGTTGATCGTGTAGCTTCCCTCGGCATAACTTACACCATGCCCTCCCCACCAGAAGGCCCAGGACCGGGTCGCCGTGCCCCGCTGCAACGATTCGCCGTCGGCCCGCTCTCTCACGGACGGGCAAATGATTACCTGCATGACCCCTTCGTAGGCGGCCTGGGGATTTGTCTCGTAAAGCTTGTCCCCGAGATAGGGGGCGATCAGGTGGAACCAGTAGGGATTGCCGGGTCCGCCGACGCCCATCACTTTGCCGTCGTAGTTTTCCGTGTAGCAGACCATGGCCAGCGTTTGCTGCCTCAGTTGAGAGGAGCAGGTAATCCGTTTGGCTTGCTCCCGGACTCTGCCTAAAGCCGGCAGCAGAATGCCTAAAAGCAAAGCAATGATCGCAATAACCACCAGTAGTTCAATCAGGGTGAAACCCTCTCGCCGCTTCATCGCGTACTCCTTTTCAGATGTCCCGTTTGATGTCATCAACGCCATCTCTGCACGCTTTGATTCTTTTCGTGATGCACTCCAACAGGAGCCGAACTCGATCATAACAAAACGCCGCCGGCATTTCAACGAATTTCCTGAAGTGCAATCAGATTGTCGTTATGTCGGCATCCAGCCGGAATTTTAGCCAAAAACGCTGATTTATGACCCAGTATTCCATGGACGGGAGCAAAAAAAAAGAGCTCACAACTCTTTCAAGCGGTAAGCTCTTCGACGATATTGGGTGCGTCGTTTATTTGTGAGATGACCTACTGTTCCAGGGCTTCGATAACCGCCCCGACAATCTTGAATTGAGCGGCTGGGGGTTGGGATGCAAAATCAATTGTCCCGTTGGCTTCCAGCCGACCTCTGACGTTTTCGTACATGCCCGTGCCCGACGTAATGTCCATCGTGGCCGTGATGCTATACAGCCCTTCGATCTCGGTCGGTGTGGCGATCTCCTCATCGGAAGTGACGATACTGCTGCCGTCGGCAAATGTGAACGCGTGTGTGGCTTTGACATACTGGACGCCGTTGGCATCTATAACGGGCGGCTCCAGAACGGTCACCACCAGATCGGCGGGTTTTTCCTGACCATGAATCGTCAGCGTCGCGGTCCCGGCGAACTGAAAATCGTTGATCGCCGTCGTCGCGCCTCCGCCTGTTGTATCCTCATGAATCACGCCGACCAGCTCGAATTGAGCGGCCGGCGGTAGAGCGGCAAAATCAATCGTTCCGTTAGCCATGAAGCAACCGGTGACGCCTTCGTACAGGCCGGTACCCGAGGTGATGTCCATCGTGGCCGTGATGCTATACAGCCCTTCGGTTTCGGTCGGTGTGGCGATCTCCTCATCCGAAGTGACGATACTGCTGCCGTCGGCGAATGTGAACTCGTGCGTGGCTTTAACATACTGGACGCCGTTGGCATCTATAACGGGCGGCTCCAGAACGGTCACCAGCAGATCGGCGGGTTTCTCCCGGCCATGAATCGTCAGCACGACCGTCCCGGCGAATTGAAAATCATTAATCGCCGTTGTGGCTCCCACGCCGGTCGCATTGTCTTCGCCTGCTTTGGCATTTTCAGGACTACCTGCGATGAAAATAATCACCAGGGCAGATAGTACGAATCTCATTGTATGGTTTCGTAATGAATTCATATGACACCTTCCTTTCTTCTTTTTGCCCGCGATAAGCGCGCAGACCGCCTGCGCAAGGTACCGCAACGGCTTTTAGTTTCTATATCAGGAACGTTCGTAGGGACTTGTGTCCCTCTATCCAACTCAACTTGTCTTTGGGCACAACTTAGTTTACTTGTATTGTCTCAGTTCGAAGATCTCCGTTTCAGGCCTTCCCAGAAGCAGCGCGGCCTCGGCTTGCAGCCAAATCGCTCCCAGCGGAGGTTTGTGACTGCCCATCCACTCCATCCCTTTGGCATAGGATGTGCGTGCGTCCACCTCTTGTCCGAGATGCCAGTAGCACATGGCTTGTAGAAAGCACCCTATCCCGTGTCCCTGAGCCCGTTCCACCACGGGGCGCATCAGTTCAATCGTCTGTTCCCAATGACCGGCGCGATAATGAGCAAGGGCCAGAACGTCGATCCAATTTGGCTTTTCTTCTACCGCTTTCTCCGCTAAGAGTATCGCCAGAGGCGAGACCGTCCGGCACCGGCCAGAGGGCGGCCAACACTGTCGCCACCAGACCTGCAGGAGAAATCCAAACGGGGAAAAATCGCAGCGGCTCAAGGCCAACTCGAGGTCGTCCATATATGCCGATGCCCCTTGCTCCCCATAGAGCCGGAGGGCTTGCTCCGCCCGACGCAGATAGAATTCGGTGTACTCCGGGGCGGCCTCGATCACCTTGTCATAATAGTCGATCAAGGTTTGACAGTGCTCCTGAACCGTCAGACCGGGGCCAAACATCTCCTGCAAGGAGGACCCTTCCGGTATGTCGATGACCCAGGTTTCTATGTATGGAAAGCTAAGAGTGAATTTAAATTGCCGGCCGTTCGGGGACCAGCCCGACCCGCCAACAATGGGGCCGTGGAGGAGCTTGCGCCCTTCTTCGGTTCTGCGGTCATAGATCCATAACCCCGTCGATCTGTCCGCGCGGCCACATATGACCAACCGCTGCCCATCCGGCGACCACCCGGCATAGTGACTCCACAGCGGACCACGCCACGTCTGGACGATCTGCCTGGAGGCCATGTCCGTGATCCGCAACTCCCCCACCGCTTCGGCAATATATCTGCCGTCCGGAGAGACCTCCGGCTGAAAGGCCGGGGTTAAGATAACAGGCTCCGGCCGCGCATTGTTTTCGTCCACGGAGATACGCATCGTCGTCAGACCGGAGGGACTTTGATAGTACAGGTATTCTCCACTGCCGTTCCACTGAAGATGGTCGCCCTCGGCCAGCGACCGGGGCTCCTCGGTCCCATCGGCGCGGAGGAGGCATATCTCCTCGATGTCAAATCCCTCAGGCTGACGGGTCCGATCGGCCAGAATGGCCGAGCTCATGATCTTGCGTTGGCGTCTATAGGCGATATAACGGCCGTCCGGCGACCATACGGGGCCTCCGCCCGGAACAGCGAGCAGCTTGTGTTCACCCGTCTCCAGATCGAGTAGGGCCACACCGCTGAAGCCTGTTGTTCCCGTGCTGTAGAGGATCTTGGATCCATCCGGCGACCAACTGGCCCCGGACCCGTTTCGGACCAATGGTCTGGCTCGCTTCTTGAGATATTGATAGTACGCGGCGGCCTCAGTCAATGTCCAAAAGGCCGGGCCTTCAGGCGCAGCTCCTGGAGGATGCCACGTCCTTCCCGCCGCCAATGTATCAAAGACGTACCTGGCCGCATAGCGCCGTAGTCTCATGTGAATGTGGTATCCCGGTTCCCCGTCATTCAATGCATTCAAATTCAAGCGATGGTTTGCCTTGGGGTGCTGGATGATGGCGCGGTGAGTCGCCACTGCCGCATCATATCGGCCTAAGACCACTTGGGCACAGAAGACGTCGAAGTGATAGCGGAGATTGTCCGGTTCGAGGGAAACACACTTCAGGGCATCAGCCAGGGCCTGTTCATAATTGCTCATAACCATAAATGTCCGGCGTCGCTGGTCGTAGGGTTCGGCCTTGCCGGGTGACAAGCGGATGGCTTGCTCGTGGTCTTCTAAAGCTTCATTAAAGCTGCCAATCTCCCGCAGTGCTATCGCACGCAGCGAGTAGCCGAGGGGATTCTCCGGCCGAATCCCTATCATGCGTGAGGCATCGGAGAGCATTTTAATATAATCCTCAGCTACATAATATAGATGGACGCGTTCCCGCAACGAATCATAATGCTGTCCATCTTTCTCAATAGCCTGGCTGAGAAAACGCAGCTTTCTCGGAACGGCGTTTGCCGCAGCGGCCTGCAGGAAGTCGTATGTCGCCGTACCGGCGAGCAATTCCTCGGCTTTTTGCCGATGATAGTCCCATTTTTCGTGAAACGCGTTTATCTCAACCGCATTATTGGGATCGCCTTCGAAATAAACTTGAGCCAGGAGGAAGTGGGCCTGACCGGCGATACTGTCGCTTCCGCCCAGAAGGTCATTCAGCAGAGGCATGGAGGCAAGGGCGTCCTGGGTGCTAATAACGGTCTTTGCATTCAGCAAGCGCGCCTGTCGCCCGATATGCTCGCTGTCGAGGACCGGCTCAAGCTGCCTGCGCGCCTCGTCGAAGTCGTGTCTGTCGAAAGCATCTTGAGCCTTCGCGAGAAGACCTGCATGCTGAAGAGACTCCGCCCGTCGGGCGGCCCGCCGACCGCGGAGATACATACCGGCGATGATTGTCATGGCTACGAGCAGAACGATGGTCCCGAGCACGAATAGTGTCTTCGACTTGTGCCGTCGCAAGAACTTATGAACGCGATAGGACACTCTTGGCGAACCGGCGGTAATCGGCTCATTCCTCCGGTGCCGTCCGATGTCTTCGGCCAGGGCATGAGCGGTATCGTAGCGATGAGTCCGGTCCTTCTCCAAAGCCTTAACGACAATCCAATCCAGATCGCCCTGCAGCATTTTCCCGAGAAGATCGGGCGTAGTCCCCCGTTGGGCTGCAACTTCAGGCAGTGTGTCTGTCAATGTACTTAACCTGGTCGATGGGCGAACCGGTTCTTGTTCCCGGATAATCCTCTGCATTTCGAGATAACCCGCGCTGCGAAGCTCCTCCTCGCTGAAAGGTGTTGTGCCTGTGAGTAGCTCGTACAATAAAACGCCCAATGAGTAAACATCAGAGCGAGTATCGACATCGAGATCGCTCAATTCCGCCTGCTCCGGGCTCATATAGGCGGGCGTTCCGATCATTTGAGCGTATCGGGTGAAAAACGTCTTTTCCGTCAGTCGCTGGTTGATGGCCTTGGCAATTCCGAAGTCGATCACCTTGGGTACGGGTACGCCGTCGTGCAGCGTAACCATGACGTTCGTAGGTTTGATATCGCGGTGGATAATGCCCTTTTGATGGGCGTGCTGGACGGCGTTGCAGACCTGAACGAACAATTTGAGTCGATCATGCGTGCTCAGGTTGTTCGCATCACAAAAGTCGGTGATCGAGGCCCCTTTGACGAGCTCCATGACGAAGTACGGCCGGCCCGTCTCGGTCGCCCCGGCGTCAAGAACCTTGGCGATATTCGGATGATTCATCATGGCCAGGGCCTGGCGCTCCGCCTCGAATCGAGCGATCACCGACTTGGTATCCATACCCAATTTAATGATCTTCAACGCCACTTTCCGGCGGATCGGCTCCTCTTGCTCGGCCATATAGACCACCGCCATGCCCCCTTCTCCGATCTGCTCTAAGAGCTTGTATCGGCCGATGGTTGAGCCGGGCTGCTCGGTCAGGGGATCATTATCGAATGTGATATCCGCATCAATACCCGGCGGCGTGAGAAAATCGCCAGCCTGCTCATCCGCCTCCAGCAAATCTTCGATCTGCTGACGAAGGGCCGGTTTTTCGCCGCAAACCGAATCGAGATAGGCGGCTCGCTCGCGCCCCGATTCCTTCTCTTTGGCGGCGTGGTAAATATCTTCAATATCTTTTAATTCAAATTGCACAGCTAACTCCTCGAACATGCCCCCACGTTATAGTGCGAAATTCAGACTCGAACCGACTCACAAAAAATACGAAGAAATGAAAAAAAAAGAAACACAGCGGCTTTTTCAGCGGTCCGTCTTGATACGATTGAACAGCCAGGCCCGAGCGAACGACCAGTGCCGGATCGCCGTGGCGCGAGAAATGCCCAGGATCTCCGCCGCCTGATCGATACTCAAACCTGCGAAATAACGCAGCTTGACCAAATCCGCCTTCGTTCTATCTTCAGCATCGAGCTTTGTCAGGGCCTCATCCAGGGCCATAAGGTCATCGTTATTCTCCCCGGAGATCGTAGGCGCATCTTCCATGCCTACCCGATGGTGGTTTCCACCGTATTTGAGGCTCTTTTTCTTTCGGGCCTTTTCAATGAGTATCCGCCGCATCGCTTCGGCTGCGGACATGAAGAAATGATTCCGGCTATTCCAATTTTTACATTCCGTCCCCACGAGCCGGATATACGCTTCATGGACCAGTGCCGTTGCTTGAAGGGTCTGACCGGGGGATTCGCGGGAGAGCTTCTGGGCGGCCAGAAGACGCAGTTCCTCATACACCAAAGGAAGCAATTCATCCGTGGCCTTCACGTTTCCTTGTTCAATCGCATTCAAAATGCGAGTAACGTCGGTCATGGTTCTCCTCGTGCCTGAATCTCCAAACAACGCTATATCATAGTAAACAGAACCAATCGACGACTCAACTATTTTTTGTACAGCGATAAACCGTGAACAAACAAGAAAAATCCTAAAAATAAGGCTGACAACTTATCTGAGTTGTCAGCCCTTCGTAGGAGTTCGAAACAAAATATAGTCATGGTTTGGTTTTATTGTTGACCAGGATCGGATTCCGGAGGTGCTGTGATCTGCTGCATCATTCCTAATGCATCATAAGACCACCAGTTTTCTACGATCTTACCCTCAGCGAAACGATAGATGGTTACCCCGGTAAATGTGACTGGCCTTTCCGTGGGAGGTATGCCCATCAGTTCACCAAGATGTGTTCCATTCACCGTCCAGCGGACAGCCACTTTGTCTCCTTCTGCAATAATGTTCTCCGTCGTGACCCGGAAATCAGGGAAGGCTACCAAGTGCATCAAAGCGGCTTGTTGGTAGCCCTCAAAATCCAACGGGCTGCCGGGGATAACAGGATTGTGCGCAAGGGCATCCGGGCTGTGGGTGATATCCAGCACGTCTATATTCTGCTCATTCCAGAACTTCTGAACGACATACAGAACCAGAGCGGTGTTCGTCACCGGATCGCCCGGGTCACCCATGACTGTTGACGGTTCACCCCAGGTGTAATCTTCGCACGTCGGCGGCATAAGGCCGAGTTGTTCCAGCATACCCAGATCGTCCGCGAAAAGCCATAGTTCCTGAATCTTTCCGTCTGTAATTCGATGGATGCTCATACCGGTTCCCGCTGTTGTTATTCCAGTCGCAGGTATTCCCATATATTCGCCTTGTTGCGTGCCGGCGTTTGTCCATCGAGTCACTACCAGGTCTCCTTCGGCAACCATATCGTCAATAGTGAAATGGATATTCGGAAAAGCAGTAAGAATCATGCCAGCGAATCCTTTAATATTCTCAAGGCCGATGATCTCACCGCCGACGGTATGAAGGATAGCTTCAGGGGCTATAATCTCATCGTATACTTCCAATTTGCTCTGGTTCAAAGCCTCCTCAAAGTCACGCCGTGAAAGGGCCTTGTTTAACGAGGCTCCGAGTCCTGTGTTATATTCCTCTACCGAAGAAAGAAATCCAGGAGAAGGGACTGCATAGGCTCCACCAATCGCATAGATCCTTTCTTCAACCGAACATATAAAGGCTCCGTTTCGCTTTTGTTGCATTGGAGATTTTGTGGTCCATGTATCCGTAACAGGGTCATAAACTTCATTGGCGGTGCAAGCATCGCTACCCGACCAACCCCCAATCGCATAGATTTTTCCATCCACTACACAAGTACCCAAACCCCAGCGTTCCGTGGGCATGTCTGATTTACGATCCCATGTATCCGTTGACGGATCGTAGACTTCAACATGTTTATAAGAAGACACCCGCCAGTTCTCTGTCGTTCCTCCAATGGCGTAGATTTTTCCATCCACAGCACAAGCAGACAATCCACCTCGAGCGGTCGGTATATTGGCTTTCTGCGTCCACGATTCCGTGATAGGATCATAAGCCATGACAGTTGCAATAGGGGGACTCGACGGAGTGAGCATCCCACCCATGAGATAGATTATGCCATCTACAACAGCAATACCGCACATGGCATTTGCGTAGGGCATATCAGATTTCTGAGTCCAACAATCTATTTGTGGATCATAGATGTAGACATTCTTCCTGCCGGGAGACCACACATCGGGACTGTTTCCTCCAAATACATAGATTTTGCCATCTGAAGTGCACGTTGCATGAGCCCCCCGTGCGGATGGCATGTCAGCCATCTTAGCCCATGTGCCGACAATAGGATCATATATCTCGACAGACGGTATAAGGTTGGAATTACTCGGGGCTCCGCCGATGACATAGATCTTTCCGTCTATGACGCCTCCGCCGGAGAATGACCTTACTCCGGGCATATCGGCCATATACGTCCATGTGTCCTCTTCTGCCAGGCTGACCCCAGCCCTACCCAAAAAACCGCTGAGTATCAAGCCGGACAAAATCCAAACTGAATAACTGATTTTAGTAACATTTAGTGATTTCATTTTGTTCCTTCCTTTCCGCCCTTTAATCAAAAGGGCAATGTCATAATTGTTGGTTATTGCCAATGGCATATTCACTAAGCTTCTCTGTAATACAATCACCGGTAAATTCCCGATGCTGCGCATAATCTGAAATATTTTTGTCAGGGATATAAAGAGAAGCTTAACCGACTTGAAAACCGTGGTTTGTGCTTGATTAAGCCACTATAATTAACTATGATAGGTTCCACGAATGTGAGGAAATATATGATCCGTACCCAAGCCTGTTCTTTTGGAGAACGCCTGGATGCAGCGCCGCGATTATACAGATATGGGTGGAACCGGCAGAGCATTTCTAACGACACACTGGTCACTCATAGAGGATGTCAAGCAACAACCAAACCATGACTCTGCATTAATCGGATTGCTTCTACAGCGATACTGGAAGCCCGTTTATTGCTATCTGCGCCATAAAGGATACGGCAACGAAGAGGCCAAGGACCTGACACAGGGCTTCTTCCACGAAATTGTGCTGAACCTTAACTTGTTCGGGAGGGCCGATCAGTCCAAAGGGCGCTTTAGATCATTCTTACTGTTTGCTCTGAACCAGTATCTTATGAATGAAAAACGCAGGGAAACAGCACAGAAAAACATACCTAAACATAAGCTTGTTTCCCTGGATGCGATTGAACCCCCTGTTT
>Ga0272442_10012190_pt1 | contig 10409 bp, 10 predicted proteins | sample SSMForm2O_FD_200262 | JGI IMG/M metagenome (GOLD analysis project Ga0272442, IMG submission 200262) | Marine sediment archaeal communities from Little Sippewissett salt marsh, Falmouth, MA, United States - SSM-Form-2O | ecosystem: Environmental > Aquatic > Marine > Wetlands > Sediment ... | reverse complement strand
CAGGGCCGGGGCGTGATGCCCGGCCCGCCGGACACCTACATCGCCTACGGCCTGCCCTGGGCCAACGCCTCGAACACCCCGTTCCGCCGCTACAAGCACTGGGTGCACGAGGGCGGCATCGCCAGCCCCCTCATCCTCCACTGGCCCAACGGCATCCCCGCCGCCCGCCGCGGCAAGCTCTACCACGAGCCGAGCCATCTGATCGACATCATGGCCACCTGCGTGGACCTCGGCGGCGCCACCTACCCGGCCACCCACAACGACAAGCCGATCCAGCCGATGGAGGGGGTGAGCCTGCGCCCCGCCCTCGAGGACAAGCCGCTCGCACGCCCCGATGCCCTCTACTGGGAGCACGAGGGCAACCGCGCGGTCCGAAAGGGCAAGTGGAAGCTCGTCGCCCTCAACCGCGGCCCCTGGGAGCTCTACGACATGGCGGCCGACCGCACGGAGCTCCACGACCTGGCCGAGAAGGATCCCGACAGGGTGAAGGAGATGGCCGCCCTCTACGATGCCTGGGCCGCCCGAGCCAACGTGGCGCCCTGGGGAAGCTGGCGCAAGGGTGGCGGCAGGGGGAGCCGGGGCAGCACGTCGAAGAAGACCCGCTTCGAGCTCAAGCAGGGCGTCGAGCTGCCCTACAGCCAGGCCCCGATGGTCAAGGGCCGCGCCTTCACCGTCTCCGCGACCCTCACGCCAAAGGCCGCCAGCGGCGTCGTCGTCGCCCACGGCGGCATGCGATGCGGCTGGGCGCTCTACGTCAAGGACGGCAGGCTCATCCTCGCCACCCGCACCAACGAGACTCTGAAGCTCGTGGCAAGCAGGGAGAAGCTCCCCGCGGGCAAGGTTGCCATCACGGCGAAGCTGGCCAAGGACGGCGGCGTGACCTTCACGGCCAACGGCCAGGACCTTGGCTCGGACGGCAAGCAGGCCGGCCCCCTGTTCGACATGCCCCACGAGCCTCTCGCCGTGGGCTACGAAGCCGCCAGCGCCGTGGGCGACTACGAGTCCCCCCACAAGTTCCCCGGCACCATCGAGGGACTGAGCATTGAGCTGGGGAAGTAGGCGGACCCGACCTTTGCATCGGGAGACCCCGATGGACACGCAGGCGCTCGATAGCCGCTGTCCCTTGTGCGGCGGCAGGAAGGCGGCCGGCAAGACCACGTTCACGGCTGATTGGGGCGAGGGCCTCGTCGTTGTGCGCAATGTGCCCGCCACGCTCTGCAGCCAGTGTGGGGAGGAGTGGATCGGCGCGGAGACCGCCAGGGAACTGGAGCGCATCACTGAGGACGCGAGAGAGAAGCGCGAGCAGGTCGCGATCCTCGCACTGTAAGGTCTTGACAGGCCGAGTTGGTGGATGAGCAGTGCAGCGATATACGGTTGTCTACGAGCGAGCGGGCGGCAACTTCTCGGCCTACGTGCCCGACCTCCCCGGGTGCGTGGCCTGTGGCGACACATTGGCCGAGACCAAGCAACTGATCAAGGAGGCCATCGAGCTCTACGTCGAGGCTCTGCGCGAGGACGGGAAGCCTGTCCCCGAACCCACTTGACTCCCTGGCTGGCCGGGTCTATCATGCCATTGGGGTGGCGGACCAGGAGTTGACACGATGGCTACTACGGACTATGAGCAGGTTGTGCGACAGGCGGAGCAGTTGACCCAGCAGCAGCAGCTCGAGCTGATCGAGCACCTGGCCGCCCGGCTGCGCGCGGAGCAGGAGGCGGGCGGCAAGCGACCGCGCTGGGAAGACCTGGCTGGCACCGCGCCCTATCCCTTGTGCGGCGAGGACGCCCAGGAGTACATCTCCCGAATGCGCGACGAGTGGGAGGAGCGGGAGAAGAACCTATGAGGATGGCGGAGGCCCTGGACGGCGTTGCGTCCATCCTCATCGACTCCGCTCCGGCCATCTACCACCTGGAGCATCATCCACGCTACGTCTCGCTTCTCGACAGCTTCTTCCGCATGCGCCAGGACCGTGGGATCCTGATCATCACTTCCCCCGTGACCCTCGCGGAATGCTTGGTAGCGCCCGTTCGGCTGGGACTGGTTGAGCTGGCATCATCGTATCGCGGCCTGCTTCTCGGGGGCGAGAACACCACCTTCCGCACGATCGGGAAGCACGAGGGGGCACTCGCTGCACAGGTCCGCGCTCAGCATGGCTTGCGGCTGCCCGATGCCTTCCAGGTCGCCGTCGCCCGCAGCGCTGGGTGCCAGGCCATACTCGCGAACGACAGCGTCTTCCGGCGCGTGACACAGCCGCGCGCCATCATCCTCAGTGACCTCCTGGGAGAAGTCCACCAATGAACCGCCGCGACATGCTGAAGACCACGGGCGCCGCACTGGCCGGGGCCTCGGCGTTCCCCTTCGGATGGACCGCCGCCGCCGAGGGCACGAAGCCCCGCAAGCTCCTCTACTTCACCCGCAATGTGGGCTACTACCACTCCGTCGTGCGGCGCAAGGGCGATGCACTGAGCCACTCGGAGAAGATCCTGGCCGACCTGGGCAAGGAGCATGGCTTCGAGGTCGTCTGCTCGAAGGACGGCCGCGTCTTCGACGGTGATATCGCCCAATACGATGCCTTCGCCTTCTACTGTAACGGCGACCTGACGAAGCCGAACAAGCAGAACGAGCCGCCCATGACCCCCGCCGGCGCGCAGCGCCTCATGGCCGCCGTTGCGGGCGGCAAGGGCTTCCTCGGCCTCCATTCTACGTGCAACTGCTGGCGGACCGCCGGCCCCGCACCCGCCAAGGGCCAAGCCGACCCATTCATCGCGATGATGGGCGGCGGGTTCGTCTCCCACGGCCCGCAGCAGGAGGCCGTGATGCGAATCACCTCGCCCAAGTTCCCCGGCATCGAGGGCCTCGGCGAGAGCTTCAAGCTGCGCGAAGAATGGTATGCCATGAAGGAGTTCGCGAAGGACCTCCACGTGATCCTCGTCCAGGAGACGGCGGGGATGAAGGGCGGGTGCTACCAGCGGCCGCCGTTCCCCAGCACGTGGGCACGCTTGCACGGCAAGGGCCGCGTGTTCTTCACCTCGATGGCCCACCGCGAGGATGTGTGGGCCGGGAAGCTCTTCCAGCAGATCCTCCTGGGCGGCATCGCCTGGGCCGTGGGCAACACGTCTGCGGAAGTCCCGCCGAACATCCAGCAGGTCGCGCCCAAGGCGTGGCAGTTGAAGGCCTGAGCCCCGCCAGCATCTCACGTCCACTTGACACGCTCGGCTCGCGTATGCTAGAAACTCGCCGACGCGGCGGGGCGCGTGCCTCGGTGTCCATGGCTGGGCCGGTAACGTGTGTGAATGGAGAGCGAGCATGCGCAAGTGGTGGCCGTGTGTGGCGATTATCGTGTTGATGGTGCTCCCTGCGTGTGCGCCGAAGGTGACGGTGGGGCCGAAAGTGCTCGCGCTCTTCCGCACGGCAGCCGCGCGGCCGCTCGACACCGCGGCGGAGCCGGCGCCAGCGGCCGACGAGGTGAAGATCGTTCAGGCCGATGCGGGCACGCGGCTGGTGATGTTCCTGCCCGACCGCGTGCTTGACCTGCTCGACACGGTGAGCTTCGGCCTGGGCGTCGGCTACGGGTTCGACATTCATCGTCAGATCACCTGCGGCCTCCACATCCCCACGCTGGGCGTCTACCAGTCCTTCAACTTCATCAACTGGTACCACAACCGGAACCTGTGCTGGTGCATTCGCACGGAGGAGGAGGCGGGGCTGCTGCCCATGGTGGCCTACGAATCGACCTTCACCGGCGCGGGCACGGGCTGGAACAACGGGGAGCCTGGCGAGGGCACCAAGACCTACCGCAAGGAGGCGGGCGAGGGCAGCCCCGATGACCCGATCCACACCGAGGGCTTCCGCGACCCCTGGGCGATCGGAATCGGCTACGGCCCCGTGATCCTCAGCCCGCGCCTCGAGCTCGAGATCCATCCCGTGGAACTCGTCGACTTCGCCATCGGCTTCATCTCCCTGGGGTTCATCGACATCTCGGAGGACGACCTGGCGGGGAAGTGAGGGCGGAGACACGCGTCACGCGTCACCCGTCACCCGTCACGCGTCATTGAAGAGAAGAGCGGCGCACAGGACGTCCGCGGGGCTTGGGGCTTCCCTGCGCATTCTCCCCTTCGTCGCCTGGATCAGAGCTCCTTCCTGGCTTGCAGCTTGCGGCTTGGTGCTGCTTGAGCTGCTTCGCGGCGCTTGACTTCCCGATGGCATCGCGCTAGGGTTGATACCCTGGCTTGCGTGCAGAGGTCCGCTCGGGGAGGAGCGGGGCCGGGCTGCGCGGGGGCCTCGGAACCGATCCTGGCCGTTCAAGGAGTAGCTGAATGAAGCGGAAAGCAGGAGTCTCGCGGCGCGACTTCATGAAGGGCGCCGCGGCCGTCGGGGGGCTCACGCTCCTCGGCGCGACGGCGAAGGGCGCCGGCAAGGTCTTCAAGGTGGGCCTCGTGGGCTGCGGGGGCCGCGGCAGCGGCGCCCTGAGCCAGCACGTGAACGCCGCGAAAATCCTCAACGCCGAGAAGAATCTGGGCATCGAGATCCAGGTGGTGGCCACGGCCGACTTCTTCCCGGGCCGCGCCCAGGGCACCGGCAAGCGCCACGGCGTGCCCAAGGAGCGCTGCTTCGGCGGCCCCGACGCCTACAAGAAGCTGCTCGAGACGGATATCGACACGATGCTCACCGCCGCGCCGCCGGCCTTCCGCCCGCTCCACTTCGAGAGTGCGATCAAGGCGGGCAAGAACGTCTTCATGGAGAAGCCCGTGGCCGTGGACCCCGTGGGCTGCCGCCGCGTGGTCGAGGCCGGCAAGCTCGCCAAGGAGAAGGGCCTCTTCGTGGTCGCCGGCACCCAGCGCCGCCACGAGCGCGGCTACAACACCCGCTGGCAGCACATCAAGGAAGGCGCCCACGGCCGCGTGCTCGGAGGCCGCGTCGCCTGGTGCATGGGCCGCATCTTCCACAACAACCCCATGAACGTCAAGAAGCCCGACGACATGGTCAAGGGCGGCAACTGGCAGCTCTGGGTCGAAATGTCGGGCGACCACATCGTCGAGCAACACGTCCACAACCTCGACATCGCGAACTGGTATCTCCAGAGCCACCCGGTCTCCGCCGTGGGCTTCGGCCACCGCGCCCGACGCCGGGCGGGGAACATGTACGACTTCTTCAGCGGCGACCTCGAGTATCCCAACGGCATCCACGTCCACTCGATGTGCCGCCAGATCGGCGGATGCTGGAACTGGGTGGGCGAGAGCTTCACCTACGAGAAGAATCCGCCGAAGAACTTCAAGCTCAGCGAGCCCGTGCCCTACTCCGACGTGCCGCAGAAGGGCGGCGGACACCAGCAGGAGCACATCAACTTCCTCAAGTACCTCGTCGAAGGCAAATACATCAACGAGGCGACCAACGTGGCCTGGGCAACGGCCACGGCGGTGATGATCCGCGACTCCGCCTTCAGCGGCAAGCGCATCACCTGGGACGAGATGATGGACAACCCGAAGAAGAACCCCGACTACTACAACCGCCAGCTCAAGCCGACCGCCGAGGACTTCGAGACCGGCAACGTCGCCCTGCTCAAGGACGGCGACATCGGGGTGCCCGGCAAGGCGTAGTTCACGACCCTGCACTCCGCCGGCGGCCCCGCGCAGCGCGCGTGGGGCCGCCGCACCGGAGCGGCGGAGCCCGTTGGGACGGCGAAGCCACGAGACCACGCACCACACAACCCCCCTCGACCCCCACCTCATCCGCTCGCATGCACTCCGGCCGTGCACCGGGGCACGGCCCCACGCCGCGTTGCGCGCCCCGCCCGCACCAGCGGGCCGGCCGCCGCTACTGCCAGGGAGCAGGCGCATGAGCACCCCACGAGTTTCGCGACGCGACTTCATGCGGGGCGCCGCCGCCGTGGGCGGCCTCACCCTCCTCGGAGCCACCGCACGCGGAGCCGGCAAGGCCATCAAGGTCGGCCTCATCGGCTGCGGCGGACGCGGCAACGGAGCCCTCGCACAGCACGTGAACGCCGCCAAAATCCTCAACGACACCCTGAGCCTCGGCATCGACATCCAGGTGGTGGCCACCGCCGACTGGTTCAAGGGCAAGGCCGAGGGCACGGGCAAGCGCTACGGGGTGCCCAAGGACCGCTGCTTCGGCGGGGCGCTCGCCTACCAGAAGCTCATCGACGCCGGCCCCGACATCGTGCTCATGGCCACGTCGCCCAACTTCCGCCCCGTGCACTGCCTGGCCGCGGCGAAGGCGGGCAAGCACGTCTTCATGGAGAAGCCCGTCGGCGTGGATCCCCCCGGCTGCCGCACGGTCATCGAGGCCGGCGAGGTGGCCGCGAAGAACGGCACCTTCATCGTCGCCGGCACCCAGCGCCGCCATCAGCAGAACTACCTGGACAGCGCGCAGGCTTGCGTGGTGGAGAAGAAGATGGGGCGCCTGCTCGCCGGCCGAGTCGCTTGGTGCATGGGCTGGATCGGCTGGTCGGCCCGCAACCCCATCAAGCCGAAGACCCCCGGCGACATGGTGCGCACCTGGCCCAACTGGGTGGCCCTGTGCGGCGACCACATCGTCGAGCAACACGTGCACAACCTCGACGTCGCGAACTGGCGGGTCGGCCACCCGCCCCGCTCGTGCGCCGGCTTCGGCGGCTCCTTCCACCGCGAGGCGGGCGACATGTACGACTTCTTCAGCCTCGACCTCGACTACGGCGACGGCATCCACATCCACTCCATGGCCCGCCAGATGAACGGGTGCTGGAACTGGGTGGGCGAGGAGTTCGTCTACGAGAAGGGCGTCACGGGCGGGAGCAGCGGCCCGAAGCCCGACACGTCGCCCGTCCCCGCCGAGATCCCCCAAAAGACCAAGGAGGGCCGCGGCTTCGGCGGCCATCAGCAGGAGCATATCAACTTCCTCTACCACCTCGTCAAGGGCAAGAAGGTCTTCAACGAGGCCCGCAACGTGGCCGAGGCCACGGCCGTGGCCGTGATGGGGCGCATCTCCGCCTACACCGGCCAACTGGTCCGCTGGGACGACATGATGAAGAACCCCAAGAAGAACCCAAAGCTCTACAACCTCACGCTCAAGCCCACGGCCAAGGACTTCGAGACGGGCGACGTGGAGCTGCCCACGACCGAGCTGCCCGACCGCTCGGCGCTGGCCGTGCCTGGCAAGGGATGACCCGCCTGGTAGGAGTGTGGCGATGAACCAGGAGACACAGGGCGCCTCGCGGCGCGACTTCATGCGCACGGCGGCCATCGGCACCGCGGCCTTCGGTGGGTTCACCGTGCTCGGCGCCACGGCCAAGGGCCAGGGCAAGGCCATCAAGGTCGGCCTCATCGGCTGCGGAGGACGCGGCAACGGCGCCCTCTCCGCCAACGTCCAGGCCGGCAAGACCCTCGGCGTCGACGTGCAGGTGGCCGGCGCCGCCGACTACTTCAAGGACCGCGCCGAGCGCACGGGCAAGAAGTACGGCCTGCCCCCCGAGCGCTGCTTCAGCGGGCCAGACTGCTACCGAAAGCTCCTCGAAACCGACGTCGAGCTCGTCCTGATGGCCACCGCGCCGCTCTTCCGCCCGCTCCACCTCGAGGCCGCCGTCAAGGCGGGCAAGCACGTCTTCATCGAGAAGCCCGTCGCCGTCGACCCCCCGGGCTGCCGACGCGTGATCGCCGCCGGCGAACTGGCCAGGCAGAAGGGCATCGTCATCGTCTCCGGCACCGAGATGCGCCACCAGAAGCCCTACGTGGACACACATCAGAGCGTGGTCGTCGAGCAACAGCTCGGCAAGCTCTATGCAGGCCGCATCGCCTTCTGCATCGGCCACATGTTCCACCGCAGTCCCATCAAGCCCCAGAAGGCCGAAGACCTCATCCGCTCGTGGCAGAACTGGATCGCGCTCTCCGGCGACCACATCGTCGAGCAGCACGTGCACAACATCGATATCGCGAACTGGTTCGCCGGCCACCCGCCCGTGAGTGCGGCGGGCTTCGGCGGGCGCGCCCAGCGCCCGGCAGGCGACATGTTCGACTTCTTCAGCATCGACTACGACTACGGCGACGGCGTGCACATCCACTCGATGTGCCGCCAGGTGAACGGGTGCTGGAACTGGGTGGGCCACGACTTCCAGTTCGCCAAAGGCCGCACGAAGGGCAACGACGGGCCGCCGCCGAAGAAGTCCGCCTGGCCCGCCGACCTGCCCGAGGTCCGCGGCGGCCACAACCAGGAACAGGTCAACGTCCTCTACCACGTGCTCAAGGGCAAGCCCATCGAGCAGGCGAAGGCCGTTGCCGAGTCCAGCGCCACCGCGGTGCTCGGGCGCGTCGCCGCCTACACCGGCGAACAGGCCGCCTGGCGCGACATGATGGAAGACCCCAAGCGCAAGCCGGAGCTCTACAACCTGGCCGTGAAGCCTTCCGCCGAGGACTTCGAGACGGGCAACGTGGCGATCCCCGAGGAGGGCGAGATCCCCATCCCCGGCACCAGCCCCGGCCCCAGGCGCCAGAGGCCAAAGAGGAAGAAGGGAAAAGCCTGATGCCCACGACGAACCCCCGTGTGTCCCGACGTGATTTCCTCCACGGCGCCGCCTCTGCCGGCGCCGCCCTCGGCGCCTTCACCATCCTCGGTGCCACCGCCAGAGGCCAGGGCAAGACCCTCAACGTGGCGCTCATCGGCTGCGGCGGCCGCGGGCGCGGCGCACTCGGCCAGCACATCAACGCCGCGAACATCCTCAACAAAGCCCTTAACCTGGGCATCAACATCAAGGTGGTGGCCACCGGCGACTACTTCAAGAGCAAGGCCGAGCAGGCCGGCAAGGGCCACGGCGTGCCCGCCAACAAGTGCTTCGGCGGGGCCGACTGCTACAAGAAGGTCTTCGACAGCGGGAAGGTGGACCTCCTGGTCACCGCCGCCACCCCGGCGTTCCGGCCCGTCCACTTCGAGGCGGCCGTCGAGCACGGCGCCCACGTGTTCATGGAAAAGCCCGTCGCCGTCGACGCCCCGGGCTGCCGCCGCATCATCAAGGCCGGCCAGAAGGCCAAGGAGAAGGGGCTCCTCGTCGTCGCAGGCACCCAACGACGCCACCAGAAGAACTACATCGACGCCCACCACGCCGTGTGCACCGAGAAAGCCCTCGGACGCATCATGGGCGGGCGCGTCTCCTGGTGCTCCGGCCACATGTTCGCCCGAAGCGCCATCGGATGCAAGACCCCCGCCGACTTCGTGGGCTCGTGGAAAAACTGGATCGAGCTCTCCGGCGATCACATCGTCGAGCAACACGTCCACAACCTCGACGTCGGAAACTGGTTCATGGGCAGCCCGCCCGTCAGCGCCGTCGGCTTCGGCGGACGAGCCCGACGCAATGCAGGCAACATGTTCGACTTCTTCAGCATCGACCTCGAGTACCCCGACGGCATCCACATCCACTCGATGTGCCGCCAGGTGAGCGGCTGCTGGCGCTGGGTGGGCGAGGAGTTCACCTGCGAGAAGGGCGTCGTGCGCGGCGGTGGCGGCAAAGGCCTCACCGTGAAAGCCTCGCCCGTCGTCAAGGAAATCCCTCAGGTGCGAGGCGGACACCAGCAGGAGCACGTCAACCTGCTCTACTGTCTCCTCAAGGGCACCTACATCAACGAGGCGAAGAACGTCGCCGAGTCCACCGCCGTCGCCGTCATGGGCCGAACCGCCTGCTACACCGGCCAGAAGATCGAGTGGCGCGACATGATGGAAGACCCCAAGCGCAAGCCCGATATCTACAACCTCACGCTCAAGCCCACTGCCGACGACTTCGAGAAGGGCGCCGTGCCCATCCCGAAGGAAGGCCTCATCCCCATCCCCGGAAAGGCCTGAGCTGGAGTTCTTATCAAGAACACCGCACACACAACCTGCACAAGGAGACAGCGTATGAGCGAGCAACGCGAACGGTGGATGAAAGGTGCTGTGGCCGCAGGCGCCGCCATCGGCGGCCTCACCATCCTCGGAGCCACGGCGAAGGGACAGGGCAAGGGCTTCAAGATCGGCCTCATCGGCTGCGGCGGGCGCGGCAACGGAGCCCTCGGAAACCACATGGCCGCCACCAAGCACCTCGGCCTCGACTCCAAGGTCGTGGCCACCTGCGACTACTTCAAGAGCAAGGCCGAACGCACCGGCGGCAAGTATGGCGTGCCCAAGGAAAAGTGCTTCGGCAGCCCCAACGGCTACAAGGACTTCCTGAAGACCGACGTCGAGATCGTCCTGATCGCCACCTCGCCCAACTTCCGACCCGTCCACTACGAAGCCGCCATCAAGGCCGGCAAGCACGTCTTCATGGAAAAGCCCGTCTGCGTCGACCCGCCCGGCGGGCGCCGCATCATCGAGGCCGGCGAGCTCGCCAAGAAGAACGGCCTGGCCACCGTCGCAGGCACCCAGCGGCGCCACTCGCGCGGCTACCAGCAGCGAG
>Ga0272442_10012189_pt1 | contig 10409 bp, 5 predicted proteins | sample SSMForm2O_FD_200262 | JGI IMG/M metagenome (GOLD analysis project Ga0272442, IMG submission 200262) | Marine sediment archaeal communities from Little Sippewissett salt marsh, Falmouth, MA, United States - SSM-Form-2O | ecosystem: Environmental > Aquatic > Marine > Wetlands > Sediment ... | reverse complement strand
CCGGCAAAGCAAGGACATCCAGCAGCAAGGGCGGCACCGGCATGTCGAGGACTGCCTTCACGTGGCGAACTCAACGACCTGTTCGTCCGCAATCAGCGCCGCGTAGCGCAGTGCTTCGTGGATATCTTCAGGCTCCTGGCAGGAATACGACTTCAGGATCGATTCCGCTGTCTCACCCGACGCCAACAGGCCCAGCAGTCGCGACACCGGAAAACGCAGGCCCCGGATGCAGGGCTTGCCGCCACACACTTCTGCATCGACCGTGATCCGCTGCAATGTCACTGTCCGCACCTCCTCGGAAACGCCGCCAGAACGCAGGCGGAGTCTATCGGCGCTCCTCCACCTTTGGTCATTGGCTCACGTTTTCATCCCCACCTCTTGCTTCCAAACACCTGGTAGCTTAGCACACTTCGCTGTTCGCCGTTCATGCTTCCTTCGCGAGGAAAGCCTCCTTTCCACAAGGCATTCACAGCCCGAGGACCCGTTTCGAGGCGCGGATGGTCACTGGGCCGAGGAGTCCGGAATTGGGCAGCGGCTCGTAGCCGAGGAGTTGTTGGGCGGGACTCGTCTTGATACTGCGATCTCCGCCGAAACGTGACCGGAGATGCTCGGGCACGGGCGGGAGTTTGTCGAGACCGGCCACGCGGTTGATCAACGTGTTGGTGACTCTGACGGTCAAGGCGTTCGGGCCGGGCTGCGCCGCGCGGGTCACGTCGAGGACTTGTCCACGCATCCAACGTATGCCGACGGGCTTGCCGTTGAGTTGCACCTCCGCAATGTTGCCGACGCCGCCGAGGTCCAGTTCGAGCACGAGGTCGTCGGCTGAGTACGAGGCCGGGAGGTCAAAGGTGGTTTCGTAGACGGCGGTGCCGCTGAAATGCTTGGTGCGCGGATCGTCCGTCCAGGACGTGAGCCGGGAAAGGGTGGTTTCGAGGCGTGGGAAGTCGCGGCCCTCGAGCGTGAGCCGCCAGTCGCCTGCGACGGTGTAGGGCGCGGGGATGCCTTCGACGACTGCGCGTACCAGGATTCCGTCATGCCGGCTGGAAGCCGGCGTTACAATCAATCGCGCGGTGTGCACGCCGTTTTCTTCGGCGATGGCTTCGAGGGCGCCCTCCTCAACCTGAAGCACCTTACCGAACGTGCTGTCGACGACGTGCGGTCTTGCGGAGCCGCGCTCGAAGACGACGAAGGTGGACTCGTAGGGCGCGAGCCGCAACGGCACCCACGTCACGCCGTCCTTGTCCTCGTATTCCCACAGCGGCGCGACGCGGCCGTTGTATGGGTCCCACGCCGCCGGCGCCTTGCCGGTCACGCGGAACGCCACGGGCATGTTCACCGGGCGGTCCTGGAGGTTGGTCACGAAGTAGATGTCCTGGTCGGGCGAGCGCCGGTGGATGTAGGCCAGGCCGTTGTTCTCGCGCAGGTCCTCGCGGACGAAATCGATGCTGAAGTCGGGGACGACGTGGCGGCGCAGGGCGTTGAGGAACGGATCGAGGGCGCTGGCACAGCACTCGAGGACGTCCGAGCGGTCGATGACGTGGCGGACGTGGTAGGTCTTGCCTTTGCCGTAGTCCCGCGGGGCCGTGGGATTGCGCCGCCAGGCCGGCGTGTCGAACATCTCGCCCACAATGGCGCGCACGGCCTCATCCTTGCGTTCGTAGTCGGCCAAGCCGACCGAGCACTCGGGCACGCGTTCGAGCGCCATGACCACGCCGCCGCCGCGCACGTACTCTTGGATGCGTTCGAGGGTCTCGAGCGGCATCGCCTCGATGTTGGGCAGCAACAGCACGCGGTATTCGAGGTCGCGCACGCGGATGACGCCGTCGTCCAGGCGGGCATGGTTCTGGAGCACATCGTCGTTGACCAGATCGAAGTCGTAACCGTTTGCGAGGAGCTGCTTGCCGAGGCCGCCCCAATCGAAATCGCGCGTCCACCTGCGCGCGTTGCGTACGTCGAGGGTCCATTGATTGGCCAGGGGCGAATACACGGCGACGTCGGCCACGAAACGCCCCTGGCGCAGCAGGTAGCAGCATCGCGCCACGTAGTCGCTTAGCAGCCGGTAGTGGGGCCACCAGACGTTCGGATGGCTGATGAGGATGGCGGCGTGGAATCGGCGCGACGGCGCGATGTCCCGCTCTGAGGAGCAGGTGTAGCCGTGGTTGTAGAACTTGTTGGCGCCCGAACGGAGAAACACGTCGCCGGCGATCTTGAGCTCCTCGAGCGTGGCGCGGTAGGGCCCCCAGTGCAGGTAGGTATACGCCTCGACCGTCACGACGTTGCGTCCGTACAGGTGCGCGCCCGAGGCGACGTACTTCTTCGGCCCGATCCGCGTGTCGAACCACGGCACCGCGTCCTTTTCGCCGGCTGTGATCTCCATTTCCGGGAAATGCGTCATGCCGGCGCCCTCGAGGATATCCGTGGTGAAGCCGTAGGGCTGGATGCGGCCCGCGACCCCGTTGGCCTCGCACCAGTCCAGGAAGGTCTTGAAGAAGGCGTCCAGCCCGACGTGGTGCAGGAATTCGTTGACGTCGTAGCGGACTTTCGGCGAGATCGCGCCGACCTCGAACCAGATCGCAGGCAGGTAGCGCGTCAGGTCGTAGCCTTTGAGCGCCTTGAACCGCTCCATCAGGTCGCCGCTCCAGTAGATACCGTTGTCGACCAGGGCGACCTCGAAGCTGTCGCAGAAAAGTGAATCCACCGTGTCGCCGAACGCGTCGCCGAAGGCGTCGCGGAACCGGCCGCCGAGGTACTCGCAATACCGTTTCATGGCCCCCTTGCTGACGTGGTCGACGGCCTTGCCTTGGCCGGTGAACGTCAGCCAGAAGGCCATCAGGCGCCATTGCCCCTCGGGGACGTCCCAGTCGAGCCGACGGCCCTCCACGCGCGGCGTCAGGTCGATGAGCGAGGATTCCTCGAGCACGCCCTCAACCAGCCGTCCGGCGACCACCGCCACGAGCCGGTCTTCGGGCGTGATATCGCGAGCGGGCAGTTGGCCCGTGTGCGGAACCTCTCCCACCGAGAGCGGCACCGTGTCCGAGAAGCGCCGGCCTCCTCGGATCAGTACGGCCGTCGGGACCATGTTCCGGCTGCGTTCTTCCTCGGGCGTCCAATCGCCTCCGAGCACCCATCCGGGGCCGCTGAAGTTCAGCGAGAACTCCATGCCGCGTTTCTTGGCCTCGTGGATGGCGTGTCCGATGAGGTCGAAGAACGCGTCCGACAGATACGGCACGTTTCCTTTCTCGTAGACCTCCTGCATGGTGATCTGCTCGACGCCGCCGATTCCCTGCTCGTTCATCTGCTGCAACTGCCACGTCAGATCGTCCTTGGTGATCGCGTTCCCCAGCCACCACCAGCGCGTGTGCGGACGACACGAGGCCGGCGGGGCGGCAAAGGCGTTCACCATGGCCTCTCGGGCGTCTTGCGCGCGGGCCACTCCCGAGGACAGCGCCGCCCCGAAGCCCAGAACCACGCCGAGCGCAGCCACGACGCGAAGCGCTTCACAAATCCCCATCAGTCGCCTCCCTTGCCCGTTCGCGGTCTTCGTCAAAGATGAGAGTATAGTACACTCCTAAGCGCGTCGGAATACGTGGAGACGCAGAGAGAACACGGGTGGGCCGGCGTATGCTTGCGGCGGCCTGGGAGCGAAACGGAGACGAACCATGATGAACGTGTGCCGCGGAAGCCGCTGTTCGAGCCGTCTGTTCGTACTCGTTGCGGTGGCGCTGACGGTGGGCGGCGCGAGGGCGACATCGCAGGAACCGGCAGATCGGCTCATTCTCAGCGCGCCGGTGACGCATTCGGACTGGATGTTGCGGGACGGCCTCGAATGGGGGCCGGCGGGCGTCAAGCACATGCTCGATGCGTGCAAGGCGTCGGGCTGGTCGCGGGTGTACTGGCGGACGCTGGACGGGGGGCGGTCGCTGTACCACAGTGCGCTGATGGATCCGCAAGGCAAGTGGGACGAGGACAACTTCTGGAATCCGGCGCTGCCCGCGGATAGGGAGTTGATGGAGGGCTATACCAAGGGGATGACGCCGGAATCGCGCCAAGCGCTGTTGGCAAAGATCGAACGCTACGACTACGGGACCTTCGACACACTTGCGGAGGCCGTGCGCTACGGACACGAGATCGGCCTGGAAGTCCACGCCTGGATCAGCATCAACGAGGATGACCATGGGTGGGGGCTCGAGAGCCGCTTTAACAAGGCCCACCCGGAAACGCGGTGGCGGAAACGGGACGGCACGTTCTATCACAGCCAGCAGAGCTTCGCCTTCCCCGAGGTCATGACCTACAAGCTGGCCGTCGTCGAGGAGATCATCGGCAAGTACCAGGTGGACGGCATCTTCCTCGATTGGATCCGGACCGGCGACGTGCGGGACAACCCACAGAACGACGGCGACGGCGTGGCCGACCGAGGCTACGAGGAGCCGCTGGTGGCGGGATTCGTCGCGAAGTACGGGGAGGATCCACACGCCATCGCAAACGGGGACGAGCGTTGGATTCGGTTCCGCGCCGAACCGCACACGGACTTCATGCGGCAGGTCCGGAAACGGGTGAACGCGAAACGACCGGGCATGCCGATAGCGGTGATGGTGATGCATCCGTGGGGCTACCGCGGCGCACACGACAAGATCGACGGGAACCTGCGGGGGATGCTGCTGGACGTGGCCACGTGGGCACGGGAGGGGCTGATGGATTCGGCCGTCGCCGCCGGGTACTACATGGACGGCGGCACGCCCGAACAGGCGTATGACGCGCTCAAGGCCGAGACCGCGGGCCTGGTGGACGTGTGGTTCTATGGATGGGTGCCGAGTTCGGCCGAGGGCTTCGAGCACGATTTCGAACTGGCGCGAAAGCTCGGCGCGAAACAGATCCTATTCTGGGAAGGCGACTACATCGACGGGCGCGAGAACAGGGAAGCCCTGCAGCGCGCCATGCGCCTGCGCGCGTCGGGCCTACAGGGCCAGAAGTGAAGCGGCAAGGCATGCCGCCCGCATATGTCCCGGCCCGGCATAGACGGGTCAGAAGATGCGCGGGCCAGTGGATATCCGTGTTCTAACGGCTCGTGTTGCGGTCGTGCTCGGATGGCGACGTCCATGCACGAACCGTTCACCGGCCTCCCCTTTTCAACGCAGCCGCACGACGCACGGCGACACGCGGGCCTTTTGCAGCGCTGAGAATGGACCGCCTATAATGCGCGCACAGGGCTCGCGCGCGGCGCCGGGAAGCAGCCATGCGGAGCCTCGACCAGGAAGAACGGAAGGGAGATCTACGGCCCTTGGCGCAGCCAGGAGAATCCGGGCAAGCACGGGAGCCCCAAGTCTTCCTTCTCACTCTCTGCATTGGCTTGGCCCTCATCCTCGTCACCTTGTATGCGCTTTCCAGGATCTGTTCGTACTCGAAGGAACTCGACTGGCTCGTCTACGAGTTGCTCGCCGTGGTCGGCGCCGTAGTTCTCTTCGGACTGAGCTTCGTGTTGACTCCGGCCAGGACGCCCCTGACGGCGTACAGGATTGGACTGCTTGTATCCGGCGGAATCGTGCTTGTCACGGGATGGCATTTCATGCGCGCTGCGGGACCGCCCCCGTTCTACGCACGCTGGTGCCTGGTTCTGGCATGGGCGCCTGCCTGTGGGTATGTTCTGGAATCCCGCAAGGGGGCGCAAGAGGGCCATGCGGCGGACCGCTGGAATCGGTGGACGGGATTCTTCGCCGTCGGCGTGACGAACGTCCTGGGTGTGGCCGCCGCCATGACGTTCTTCGATTTTGGCGAAAGCACCTTCGCTTGGATGCTCGTTGCCGCCTGCGCCCTCAGCACGTTGGCCTATGCCTGGCACCGTCGCCCGGGGAGGGGAAGAACGCCCATCACTTCCTGCTCGCTTGCGCCGCGCCCTGGAAAATGCCGGGGCTCCACACGAGGCCGATTCTACGTGCCCTACCCGTTGCGCTTCCTCTTGGCCGGCGCCGTCGTGGCGCTGTTGACCGCCGAACCTGTCGACCACTTCCACACCAACTACTACATAGGCCCCGCTCTCGACGTCACGCTCGGTAAGAGCATACTTCTCGATACGCCTTCGGTCTATGGCTACCTTTCGATCCATTTCCTCGTGCTGCTTCTCAAGGTGACGGGCGTCGGTTTCGTGGCGCTCAACGTGTTGGACTGGCTCATGACCGGCCTCGTGTTCGCGTTCACCTATGCGATTCTGAGGCGAATCTGCCGCGAGCCGCTCGCGCGCCTCCTTTCCCTGGCGATTATCGGGGCCTGGACCGTCTGCTGTACGCCCGACCCGGTGGCGGGCCCGATGCGCTACGGCCTGCTCGTAATGGTCTGCTGGTCGCTGGTCTGTCTGCCCCAACGCTGGCGCTACGCGGCCGGCGGGCTGTTCTCGGCTGTGGCTGCGTTCTGGGCCATGGACACTGCGATTCAGATCGCCCCTGCATGGCTGTGCGCATGCGGCGTCTCTGTCATCCAGAGCTACACCACCTCAAAGGCCGCGATTCGCGGCCTGTGCAAGAGACTGATCTTCTTTGTGTCCGTATGCCTGGCAATCCTCGCCTTGATCGTGGCGTACGAGAGTCAGCATGGCCACATCGCTCAGGCCGTGAAGAGCGTCCTCGAGCTGGTCGCGTTAAGGACGACGAGCTACTGTCAGCATGCCAGACCTATTCCCTACTACGGGGCGCACTACTTCGCGATACTCATTGCCGTAGCAGGACTCGTAACGGCGACGCACCTGTTGGTCAATCACAGGCGGTCGCCGTGGCTCGTATTGGCCGTCTTCCTCGCGGTACACAATGTGGCGGTGCTGGGCCGCTTCATCAATTGCCCGAAATCATGGCTCATCACGCAGCTTGCGCTGCCCTACTTCTTTCAGTTCCTGCTCATATGGCGGGTCATGCGAGACGATATGGGCCTTAGCCGAAGGCAGATCGAGCGCGCGCTCATGCTGCCGGTGACCTTTTTCTCCCTCGCGATAACAGCCCTTGTCGGCTTGGCTACGCCTGACGTAATCGCCCTTGTCGGCGAAGCCTATGGCGACGTTTTCCACACCGTCCGCGCGCCTTCCCAAGCCGGGCCGGAAGCAGAGCCGCTATTGAGGGGCGTCCAGCGCCTCTACGGCCGGGCAGGGCGGGACGTGGCCGTGATCAGCGAGGGCATAGGAACCGCCATGCTGGTCAAGGCACGAATGAAGAACGCCCTGCCGCTCAATCCGATCAACATGACGGTGGACGCGGAGCCCCCTGACTGGATAGAGGCCTGGATTGCTCCCGTGATGGAGTCGCTGCCGCTGGGCAGCCTCGTCGTGTTCGACTCGGGCATACGGGCGTCGAAAGTCATGGGGGCGCTCCTCGAACGGTTTGAGCTCGAACGGCTGGCGGTTCTCCGCCGTGACGACGTGCCGCGGCCATGGAGCCACGTGGCGGACCAGATGAATGTGGGCGTCTACAGAATCCAGTCGCGCCGAACGGAGAGACTCGACTCCGCTGAGGCCGTCCTGCGCGCATGCCGGGAAGGACTGTCCATCGATCCGCAGTCCGTCATGGCATTCACGGCCCTGCCCGGCTGGTTCCGCGACTCTGCGGACGTCCAGGGCTTTGTTTCAGTCTGCCGCGAGGTGGCGCAAGAGAGCCCCGAAGCCGGTGTGCCGCATCTTGTGCTCGGAGTGACCCTCGCAGCCGCTGGCGACGCGGAGAATGCCCTTCGAGCCCTGTCGCGTGCCTGTGCTCTGGGCCTGCCAACCGAGCAACTGCAGCAGCAACTGGAAGAGCAGATTCGGCCACTCGAGGACGCCTTGCATCAGCATGGTTCCGCCTCCTCTATCGATCTCGCGGACCTCCCCATCTTGCACGACCCGTTCTTGCACGAATTCGTCCTCCTTGGACGCCAACTACGGCAAGCACGAGGCGGACGGCATCGTCCTCGATTGGATCCGGATCGGCGACGTGCGGGACCATCTACAGAATGACGCGGACGGCGCGGCCGACCGAGGCCACGAGGATCCGCCGGTGGGGGGCTTCGCCGCGGAGCATGGGGCGGGCTCGCACGCCATCGCAAACGGCGACGAGCGTCGGGGTAGGGGGGTGAGGCCTGAAACGGCGAGGCATTCAGCCCCCACATCTTCCGGCCCGGCGCACTTGGCTTAGGGGATATACGGAACAGTGGATGTCCGCGTCTTCACGGTTCTCCGTTGCGGGCGTCCTCGGGCGACAGCGTGTTGACAGGGATGCCCGGCACGTTGTCGGCGAAGCGGCTGTCGCCCGTGAAGGTCACCCCTTGAATGATCCGGCCGGCTGGTTGGCCGTTCTGTACGAACCGGTTTCCGCGGACCACCGCGTCGCGAAACTCACCGACCTCGTTGGTCCGGACCTTGACGAACGCGGCCCCAGGCACGTCGAAGGTGTTGTGGAGAAAGCTCACTCCCGGAAACACGCGGTTGACACGAACGTAGATGCGGCGGAAGGAGCAGCCAATGACGGCTATGTCTCGGCTCTTCACTTCCTCATGGCCTGTGAAGCACACGAACGAGCCCCACGTGCCGGTCCCCATCTGGCCCGCCGATCTGCCGTCGAATAGGCAGTTGATGAATCTCCCGCCACGCACGTACCTCCCGCCGGCCGGCTCGATGTCAAAATGATAGAGGCCCCAAAGGCCGCCGATGCGGCAGTTGGCGAAGACGAAGTCCTCGTCCGTGCCGACCATGGACACGACGTTTCTGCCGGCCCGGTCAAAGGTGGAATTCAGGACCCTCAGCCCCTTCGTCCCGCGCGTGTAGAGGCAATCGTAGCGCGCTTCGCGCAGATGAACGTTGTTGATCACGGGACGGAGCGCCGGGCATCCCTCCTCGAGGCCCGACACGACAACCAAGTGCACGCACTTGGCCGTCGATCCCTTGCCGGCGCCGTCCGAGCCGACTTTCCAGCCTTCGCCCGACAGCTCCGGTGACGGCGTGCCGTAAACCGTGCAGTTCATGAAGGTCCCGCCGCGGATGGTGATCATGCCGTATGACGCGTCTCTTGCCCGGAGAAGCGTGTTGTGGGAATCCTGGCCAGTGAGCGTGACGCCGTCCCGCAGCGTGACCGACCGAAGGCTATAGGTGCCGTTGGGCAGGAGGATGGTGCCTCCGTCACGGTCGGCGGCGAAGTCGATGGCCGCCTGTAGGGCCTCCGTGTCATCGTGCTCGCCATCGCCGCGCGCATTCGTCTCGGACGCACCGCAGTCGACCAAGTCGCTCTTGACGTCCATCACGATTGGGGACAAGGGCGTCCCGGCGTTCTCAGCGCCGGCAAGAGCGGTGGCGGATGAAGCGGTCAGAACACAAAGGACAACGGCAACAGGAACTCCCCACGAATGCCGCATCATGCCGATCCTCTCGCAGATGAAGGCCCAGGCGTTGCGCTTCCCCCGGAACTCGCCAGCAGGATAGCACCGTTGTGACGGAATGCCAAGGTTCCCGCCGTGGCCTCCGCTCTCCTGGCGAGAAGCGCGACGCCATTGAAGTGGCGGGAGGGATAGGCGTAGGCTATCGGGCGCTGCCGGGGGAGGCTGGATGGCAAACGGCGCCGAAAGTCCGTGCGAATCGGAAGGATTGGAGAAGTACATGAGCGAGGCATTGATCGGACGACGTAGTTTTCTGAAGCAGACCGCCGCCGCCACGGCCGTTATGGGCTCTGTGCAGGCGGCGGCGCAATCGTCGGAGGATAAGACGGACATGCCGACAATCAAGAAAGCGCTGCAGTTGGGCAATCTGCCCGGCAAATTGTCGGGCGCGGAGAAATTCAAACTCGCCAAGGCCTGCGGTTGGGATGGCATCGAGGCCTACCCGATGGACGACCTCGAGGCGGCCGCGAAGCTGGGCGAGGCGGCGCGGGCGGCCGGCGTTCGGATCCACTCGACCTGCTTCGGTGGCTGGGAGACGCCCTTTTCGTCGCCCGACGCTGCGGTAATCGACAAAGGCCTTGCGGCCATGGAGGTCGCGCTGCGCAGCACCAAGGCCATGGGCGGCGAGGTGGTGCTGCTGGTGCCGGCCGTGGTCAACGCCGAGGTCAGCTATGCCGATGCCTACGCGCGCTCGCAGGAACACATCCGCAAGCTGCTGCCGGTCGCGAAAGAGACGGGCGTCATCATCGCCATCGAGAACGTGTGGAACCGGTTCCTGTTGAGTCCGCTCGAGTTCGCGCGCTACGTCGACGAGTTCGAGAGCCCCTGGCTGCGGGCCTATTTCGACGTCGGCAACGTCGTGGCCTACGGCTGGCCCGAACAGTGGATCCGCACCTTGGGCGAACGCATCGCGCGCGTCCACCTCAAGGACTTCAAAGGGACCGGCGGCCATTGCGGCGACTGGAAACCGCTTCGCGAGGGTAGCGTGAACTGGCCCGAGGTGCGCCGGGCCTTTGACGACATCGGCTACA
>Ga0272442_10012188_pt1 | contig 10410 bp, 9 predicted proteins | sample SSMForm2O_FD_200262 | JGI IMG/M metagenome (GOLD analysis project Ga0272442, IMG submission 200262) | Marine sediment archaeal communities from Little Sippewissett salt marsh, Falmouth, MA, United States - SSM-Form-2O | ecosystem: Environmental > Aquatic > Marine > Wetlands > Sediment ... | reverse complement strand
GCCCGCCCGGAGTGGACGGACTTTCTCACGCCGGCGACCCACGTGGACGACAGCGTGCCTGCCTGGTGCGACTGCGGGCCGTGGACCCTCTCACGATCAGCCATGGCTGAGTGGGTCGAAGGCGGCGAGCGCCGCGTGGTGCTCGACTAGGGCATGTCGGTTCTGAAGGCTCGGCACGTCCGTCCCAAGGTCCCGATCAGACTGCGACGGCGATGGCGACAACGAAAGCTGCGATGAAGCCCGCGATCATCCAGCCGAGCACCGCCGAGTAGCCCGTCGGCTGGACCTGGCCGCGAGCGTCCAGTCGACGCACGATGGGGAACAGCCTCCAGTAGAAGATGGCGATGGCCGGGACCATCACGACGCTCGCGACCAGCTGCGTCCTAGGCTCGCCGACGAGGAGGATGACCAGCCAGAGGGCGATGAAGATGACCTTCGTCCCAGCCACCCAGTAGACGAGGTAGCGCACGAAGGCGTGCAGGTCCTCGTCCCTCGTCGAGGCCTCCCAGCCCGAGAACACGCCTACCGCGTTGAAGCGCGTCGATCCGGGCGCGAGATAGAGCGCTGCCACGTTCGCGGTCTCGAGTACCAAGAACGCCGCGACAAGGACCGTCAGAGCCACCGGGGTCTCGCCCATCGCGGCGACCTCAGCCCGACGCCGACGTCGCCTCGTCCAGACGCCGCATGTAGTGCTCGTACTGGCGCCGTACGACCAGGGGCCAGCCCAGCTTGGTGACCAGCACTGGCGCGTGGTGCAGCAGAAGGTCTGCGTCCTGCGGTGACGTGGACTCCTTGAGCATCCCCATCATGACCACGCGCTGCTCCATGCTCAGCGACTTCACTGCCTCCTGGCCGAGGTGGTCCCACTCGGCGACGGAGAGGTGCTGCTCGACGAGAGGGAGGGCGTGAGCCTCTTCGTCCGCGAGATGCTCGTCGAGCGCGACGTGTAGGGCCTCGATCGTGCTCGCCAACTGCTCGCCGTCATCGCGCGAGGCCGTGTAGCGGAACTCCGCCGCCTGCACCTGAACGCGCTCCAGCAGAGCGGCCAGCCCCTCGTGCTGGGCCTCCATCCGCTCGACGACGTCCCGGTTCGGGCGGGCGCGGTCCATGAGGATGGGCCACAGGTAACGGTCCTCGGCCGTGTGGTGATGGTGCAGCGCGGAGATGCCAAGCTCGACATGGTCGACCAGAACGTCGGCCTTGTCATGGTCACCGCCAGGCACGCCGCGCACCTGCGCAGGCAGCCGACCGAGCGAGTACCGGAACATCCCGTGCACCACAACCATCTCCCGGACGACGGGTCGCTCGGGCCGCTCCTGAGTCATGACCGGAGTCTGACAGGCACTCTCCCGGCTACCCGCACGTGGGCGCTCGATCGACCGGTTCCCTGGTCTGGGGCCACCATGACGCTAGTCGAGGCAGAACTCATTGCCCTCGACGTCCTGCATCACCAGGCACGCCTCGTTCTCCTCGTCCGCAATCGGGCACCCGCTGGAAGAACAGGCGTGGCCCTACGCCATGCGGGTCCTGGCAGGCCCAGGCCGAGCCCCGCTTCTCGCCCGGCAGTGACTCATCGAACGCGTCCCAGGAGTCGAATCCCGGTGGAGTCGGGGGGTCGACATACCCCAGAGCGGCCTTCCAGAACTCGGCGACTGCGCGCGGATCGGCACAGTCGAAAGTCACCTGCCTCACCCCTGCCATCAAGCCAGCGTAGAACGGACCTGCACCAGCCGTCGTCGGTGCCTCGCCAAGCCGTGGAGCGGGGTGCGCCGATAGACCGACGGTCTGCATCTGACGGGACTCCCGCCCCTGCCGGTTCTGAGCGCTCTGGACGGATGCTGGCTCTGTGGGTCGGGTGGCTCGCCTCGTCGCCGCGGTGCTTCTCGCTCTCCTCGGGCTGGTGGTGGCCCCGCCGACGTGGGCATCCAGCACCGGCGACGAGTCGGTTGTGCTCACGCTCTACTACGGTCAGGGGTGCCCTCACTGCGCTGCCGAGAAGGACTTCCTCGCCACAGAGCTCGGTCCTGCCTACCCCGACCTGGTGATCGAGGAGTTCGAGGTCTGGTACGACGAGGTCAACCGCGAGCGGCTCCTGCGCGACGCCGAGCAGTACGGATTCGAACCCAGTGGGGTCCCGGTGACGATCGTCGACGGGAGGGTGTTCATCGGCTTCGGCGCCAGCACGAGCGTGCAGATCGAGGCCGTGGTGGCCGACGCGCTGGCGGGCACGCCTGACGCAGTCGGCGATGCCCCGCCGGCGACCACGGTGGACGTGCCCGTGGTCGGCGAGGTCGATCTGGCCAGCCGGTCGTTGCTGGTGAGCACGTTGGTCATCGGGTTCGTCGACGGCATCAACCCCTGCTCGCTGTGGGTGCTGTCCGTTCTGCTGGCCATCGTGCTTCACAGCGGGTCCCGCAGACGGGTCGTGCTCGTGGGGACGACCTTCCTCGCGGTGACCGCCGGCATGTACGCCCTCTACATCGTCGGGCTCTACGCGGCGCTCGACTACATCGGGGGAATGGTGTGGATTCGGCTGGCGGTGGCCGCTGTCGCCCTCACGTTCGGCGCGCTCCAGATCAAGGACGCGTTCACCCCCGGTCGGGGCCCGTCCCTGTCCATCCCGACCGAGCGGCGCCCGGGTCTCTACGCCCGCATGCGGTCGGTCGCCACGGCCGATCGTGGCGTCGCCGGCACCATGGCCGGCACGGTCGTGCTCGCGGTGGGCGTGTCACTGCTCGAGACGCCGTGCACTGCCGGTCTTCCGCTGCTGTGGACGACCCTGCTCACGGAGCAGGGGGTGTCGACGGCGACCGCGGCGGGGCTCTTCGCGGTGTACATGGCCGTCTTCCTGCTCGACGAGGTGGTCGTGTTCACCGTTGCCGTGGTGACGCTTAGAGCCACGAAGATCTCGCTGCGCCATGGCCGGGCGCTCAAGCTCGTCGCCGGCTGTGTGCTCGTCACTCTCGCGGGGGCGATGGCGGTCGCCCCGCAGGCGCTGACGTCCGTCATCGGCACGTCGGCCGTGTTCGGGGTGGCCGCGGCGCTCGCGCTGCTGCTGTGGCAGCTCGTCCCCCGCGCGCATGACCGAGCACCCGGCAGCAAGACCAGCGACGAGGTCGGCACGCGCGGCTGAGCTCGCGGCGCCTGTGCCGTCGCGCCGCGGGTCCTGTCAGACGAAGTCGTCCGCCGGGATCTGCTCCGACGCATCGGCGTCGTTCAGCAGCGTCTCTCGCATGCGGGTGTAGTTGTACGGGCGGGGCGCGTTCCTGATGGTGTGCACGTGCGCCGCGTCGTGCACGAGCATCATCAGGAGCTCCGCCATCTGGGCATCCTCGAGCGTGGCGACCGCGTGGTCGATCGCCTGGACGAGGGGAGCGATGACCTCTCTGTCGGCGGACTCGGTGTCGCCGAGTGCGAGGCTCGCTCTGTCGATGAGCGTCTCATGTGCTGCCGTGGCTTCCCTGCTGAACATCCCTCCAGTGTGCTCCCTCGACTGGCCTCTGGCGAGGGCTTCGCCGGCATCGGCGGCTCGGCGCGGCGCACGCGCGGGAACTCCATGGCCGTCGGTCGGGTCACCAACGATTGCGGACCTCTTCGGCCCACCCGCGGACCCCATCGACCTCGATGGTCCGGTCCGCTGCGCGCACCGTGCCGTGCCACGTGCCGAAGCACTGGTGGGTCTCGTTGGCGAGCACGCCGAGCTGGATGCGGTCCCTGCGCTCGTAGAAGGGACGCAGCTCGAGATCGACGGCTCCGCTGGGAGCCGTGACGCGCCATGGCGCCGTCCAGTCGGCGTGGCTGTAGGCCCAGTCGAGCTCCTCGAGCACGGGGTAGAGCACGCCGTCGAGCGTGATGGCGTTCTCCGTGCTGCCCGTGCCGTCGGTCCATGCTCCGCCGACCTGGATGCCGAGCACCCGCTCAGCGCCCTGGTCAGGTATCCGGCCGCTGCCGGACCCCCAGTTCCAGCGCACCCGGTAGGGCCACCGACCTCGCCCGTGGTCCAGTGTCGCCCAGCACTCGGGGCCTCCCAGCTGGAACGTCCGCTCTCCGACGCGTACCTGGCCCGCGGCGGGCAGCGTGTTCTCCTTCACCGTGTACTGGAAGCGGCGTGCACTCCACGGCACCACGACGCCGAGCGCCTGGTGGCCGGGTGGGCGGACGACATCCACGTCGACCTCCGTCTCGTCGGCGTGCGCCATCAGGTGCGCACCCGTCGCGGTGGGGGTGACGGCGATGCGCAAGCCGCGGGCCTGCAGGGCCACCGGGGCTGCGCCACTGCGCTCAGGCATCGGCACGCGGCGCAGGGGGAGGAGCAGAGAGGCGGCGGACTCGCGGGCATGCCCGTCCACGGCCAGGTCCAGCACCCAGACGGAGCAGAGAGCCGCGTAGTCGAGGTCGCTGATGGTCAGGGCCACGATCACCTCTGGTGACTGCAGGCACCAGTACTCCCAGCGCTTGGTCCGTCCCCGCCCTGGGATGTGGCTGCGGTGCAGCGGGGTTCGCGACCAACCGACCGCGTCAGCATTCAGCGTCCCGTCCGCCGTGCACAGGTCGACGGGCTCGGTGATCTCGCGGCTTCCGTCCCAGCTGCCCATGATGTCGACGAGGTCTCCCGTGGGCTCTCAGGACCCGGCGTGAGAGGACAGCCCCGCGCCTCGCTGTGCTGCCACCCGTGACGCGAGCTCGTGGCCGAATGCGCGTGCGCGGGCCAGATCGTCCGCATCCGGGTGGCCCTTGTTGATTCCACCGATGAGCCGCAACGGGAGCCAGGTGTCGAAACCTCGGCAGTCGAACGAACCGATGACGTCGTAGCCGCGATCACGCAGCAGGCGCTCGAGGGAGGCCTCCCATGGACGTGACTGGGACCGCCCGAAGCCGGAGCTCGTGAACGTGAAGGCGGCCATGTCGTCGCCCGGCGGCAGCCGGCGGACGAAGCTGCGGAGTCGCGGGTGCGGCGTGCTGCCGTAGATGCCAGAGCCGACACCGAGGATGTCGTAGCTGCTGACCACGGCCGGGTCGACCAGCTCCGGCTCCAGCAGGTCGGCCGAGAGCACCTCGCCGATGGCGTGAGCGATCTTCGCCGTGTTGCCGTGCGACACCGACACGTACGCGATCAACGTGCTCGCCATCGTCTGTGCTCCTCTCGCGGGCGGGCCACCAGTACCCGGGTCTCCGGTTCGAGCATGCACTCGTCGGTCGTCTGCGATCAGGGGCGAAAGTCAGAGCCCGTCACGCACTCGACGAAGGCTGAACGATCGTATAGTCTGGTTGAACATGTGTTCAGCACTGGTGGAACGAGCGGCAGAGCCGGCGCCGGCGACCGACCGGATCCGACTGGCAGCGATGCGCATGTTCGCCGAGGTCGGCTTCGACGGGGCGTCCATTCGCCGTATCGCGGAGGCCGCCGACGTCTCACCGGCGCTCGTCATGCACCACTACGGCTCCAAAGAAGGCCTGCGAACCGCATGTGACGAGTACGCGCGGAGCGCCACCGAGCAGAGCCTCGGGCGGATCGTCTCGCTCATGTCGGGGGCACAGCCGGCGACCGATGCTGTGTTCGACGAGCCCGCACCGACCCTGCTCGCCTACGTCGCCCGCGCTGTCGTCGACGGAACTCCAGCCGGTGACAGGCTCATGGACGACGTGGTGTCCGCCGTGCTGGCGGTGCAAGACCAGTCCGTCGCCGACGGAGTCATGGCCGACACGGACGACCGCGTGATGCGCGCCGTCCTGCTCACGCTCTACGACCTCGCCCCGGTCATCCTCGCCCGGCACGTCGAACGGCTGACCGGTTCGGATCCGCACGCGCCCGACGGCTTCTCCCGCGTCGCCCGCGCGGCGATGTCGCTGTACGACGCCCCCTTGTTCGTCGAGAAGGACCAGACCACCCCATGACCTCCACCCATCCCACCACCTGCGCCGTCATGGTGGACGGCCTCACCAAGACGTACGGGCAGGGCGAGACGCTCGTCCACGCGGTGGACGGCATCTCCTTCGCCGTCGACCCCGGCGAGTTCGTCGTGCTGCTCGGCCCGAGCGGGTCGGGAAAGACGACGACGCTCAACCTCCTCGGCGCGATCGAGGAGCCCACCGCCGGACGCCTCGAGGTCGGTCGGCACGACATCTCCGCTCTGGACGAGGCCGGCCGCACCGCGTACCGGCGCGAAGAGGTCGGCTTCGTCTTCCAGCTGTACAACCTCGTCCCCAGCCTGACCGCGATGGAGAACGTCCAGCTGATCGCCGAGATCACCGGCCCCGACGCCGAGAATCGGTCTCTGGCGGCGCTGGAGAGGGTCGGGATCGCCGAGCGCGCCCACCACTTCCCCGGTCAGCTGTCCGGCGGCCAGCAGCAGCTCGTCGCCATCGCGCGAGCCATCGTGAAGGACCCGTCGCTGCTGCTGTGCGACGAGCCGACGGGCGCGCTCGACCTCGACCGTGGCCGGGTCGTGCTCGGCGTGCTCGCGGACTTGGCCGCCGAGGGGCGAACGGTGGTGTGCGTGACCCACAACTCCACGATCGCCACGATGGCCACGCGGGTGCTCAGGCTGTCCGACGGCCGCATCGTCGGCGACGTTCGCCAGTCCGACCCGGTCGCGGCAGGTGACCTCGTGTGGTGACCGTCCACGCCTCCCACCGACCACAGCACGCCGCCCACGCCGGGCCGGGTGCACACGCAGCGGACGGAGACCGTCGTCGTCGCCGGCACAGGGGGCGCGACGGCGGCAACCCGCGCCCGCTGCTTCGAGCCAAGCTGCGACGCGACATGCGGGCCACGCGCTGGCAGGTCGTGGCCGTCGTCATCACGGTGGCACTCGGCGTCATGCTGTTCGCCGCCTCCTACGACGCGTTCCGCAACCTGACCGCCTCCTACCAGCAGACGTACGACGACCTGCGGTTCGCCGACCTGACGGTCACGGGTGGGGACCAGGCGGCGTTCGCCGCCGACGCTGCCGGCACACCCGGGGTCGCCGCCGTCCACGAGCGCGTGCAGGCAGACGTGCCGACGCAGGTGCCCCAGTCGGACGGCGCCGCGCACACGATGGTCGGGCGGCTCGTGGGCATGCCCGCCGACGAGCCGCCGCCGGTCAACGCCGTCGACGTCCTCACCGGCGAGTACCTCGACCCGGCAGACACGGCCGGCGTCCTCGTCGAGAAGCACATGAGTGACCACTTCGGCCTGACGCCCGGTGACACGCTCACGGTCGCTCTCGCCGACGGCCCGACCGAGGTCACCGTTCGAGGCACGGTTGCCTCCCCGGAGTACATCTGGACCGCTGAGGACCGGCAGTCGCTGTTCTCCCTGCCCGACGAGTTCGGGGTGATGTTCGTCCCCGAGTCCCTGGCGCAGCAGGCACCCACCGCCTCAGGTCTGCAGCAGACGCTCGTCTCGTACGGCCCCGGTGCGGACCCCGCCGCGCTCGACGCGACCCTGACGACGGCAGCTCGCGACGCCGGCGCATCCGACATCGTGCGCCAGGAGGACCAGGCGTCCAACGCTGCGCTGTCGGAGGATCTCGCAGCATTCGGCGAGCTGTCGTTCATGTTCCCGGCGCTGTTCCTCAGCGGCGCAGGCTTCGCGACCTTCATCATCCTTAACCGGCTCGTCGCCTCCCAGCGTGGCCAGATCGGTGTGCTCGCGGCGAGCGGGATGACCCGACGCCAGGTGCTGCGGCACTACCTCGGGTACGGCGTCGTGCTGGGGCTGTCCGGCGCAGTGGTGGGCCTGCTGCTGGGCATCCCTGTCGGGGCCCTCATCACGTCGACGTACACCCGGCTGCTGTCCATCCCTGACACCGTGGTCAACCTCTACTGGGCCACGCCCGTCGTCGGGCTCCTGTTCGGCCTGGGCATGGGCGTGCTGTCAGCCTGGGCTCCCGCCCGGGCGGCCGTGCGCATCCCTCCGGCGCAGGCGATGCGCGGGGACGTGGGCAGCCAGGACGGGGGGCGACCGAGCCTGCCCGAGCGCATCGTGCCCGCTCTGTCGGCCGTGCCGGTGCGCTACCGCATCGGTCTGCGCGGGATCGGACGGCACCGCACCCGCAGCTCCGCCACAGTCGGGGGCGTCGCCCTGGCGATCATCCTCGTGCTCGTGTCGTGGGGGATGATCGACACCGTCGATCGACTCATGGTCAAGCAGTTCGACGTGGTCAGCCGCGAGGACGCCCAGGTCTACGCCGCCGGGCAGCTCGACGCGGCCACCCTCGACACGATCCGCGAGACGGACGGCGTGGCCGCAGCGGAGCCGGTGGTGACGTTCGACGTCACCCTCGTGACGGCCGACGACCAGTACGCCACCCGGCTGCAGGGCTTCGTCGACGACACGACGATGCACGGCTTCGTGGCCCTCGACGGCTCGCAGCTGCCGCTTCCGTCGCAGGGGGTGCTCGTGGGCCAGTCCACCCAGGAGGTGCTGGGGCTCGATGCCGGCGACCCGCTCACGCTGAGGGTCCCGTCCCTCGGCGTGGAGGTCGACACGGCGGTGGTCGACTTCGTCGACGAGCCACTCGGCACGTACGCCTACGCCCAGCAGGCCTGGCTCACCGACGCGCTGACGGCCGCCGGCGCCGACCCCGCTGCTCTCGACTCGCCGGCGGCCACATCGGCGTTCGTGCGCTACAGCGATGGTGCCGACGCCGATGCCACCCTCCGGGCACTGCAGCAGCAGCCGGCCGTGGCGGCAGCCGTCAGTGCAACCGCCCTGCGTGACCTGTTCGAGGAGTACTTCACGTTCTTCTACGTCTTCATCGGGGTCATGCTCGTGCTCGGCGGCGTCCTCGCCTTCGCCTTGATCTTCAACATGATTACGGCAACCCTCGCCGAACGGGCACCCGAGCTCGCCACCATGCGCGCCAGTGGCGTGTCGGCATCACAGGTGAACCGCATGATGACGGTGGAGACCCTGCTGCTCACCATGATCGGGATCCCGCTGGGACTCGTGCTCGGCTACCTCGTCGCCGTCGGGTTCATGAGCAGCTTCTCGTCCGACCTGTTCTCGTTCGACCTCGACATGAACCCGTGGACGCTGCTGTGGACGTCGCTGGCGGTGCTCGTGGTCGCCCTGCTCTCCCAGCTGCCCGGGCTGCGCGCGGTTCGGCGGCTCGACATCGCCACGGTCGTGCGCCAGCGCTCGCTCTGAGCGCGTCGGGTACGGGTTGCGCCTCGGGATGAGGCACCCTGGGCGCAGTGCGGTACCAGCGGTGGCGAGCTCACGGCGCGGCACTGTGCGTTCTCGTGGCGATGAGTGCGTCGGCCTGTACGGCCGCTCCTGCGGCGGAGCCGGCTGACGCGCCCTCGCCGACAGCGCCGGCAGTTCAGGTGGTGGCGCCGGCGCGCCCCCTCACCCTCCTCGACGGTGACCAGCCGTCGATGGCGCTGCGCGCCAGCCAGACCGTGTGGCTGAGCGCGCCCACTGTCGTGGTGGCGACCGCGGGTGACGCTGCGGCGATCAGCGACGGCGCCGCGCTGGCCACCTCGCTGCAGACGCCCCTTCTGCTCGGGACGTCGGCGGCCGACCCGACCTCCCAGGATGCCTCCCCGTCCGCGACAGATGCAGCGGATCCCACCGGGCAGCCCGATGACCCGTCCCTCACCCGGCAGCTGGCAGAGGAGCTGGACCGGCTGGGCACCGAGACCGTCGTCGTCGTGGGTGCGGCGCCGGCACTTCCCTCGAACGTCGAGGTCGTCGCAGCGGACGCGGCGCCGTCGAACCCCCCTCGACAGGGCACGGCCGAGATGGTCGTGCTCGTCGCCCCCGACGATCCGGCTCCGGCCGCCGAAGCCACGTTGACCGCCGCGGGCGCCACGGCGCTCACCCTCGAGGAGATCGACCCCCGCGACAGCCCCGCAGCGATCAAGCAGCTCGTCGACTCCGGCGACGTGCCCGTTGTCGGGCTCGGCTCCCGGCTGGGACCCGCCGACCGGCTGGAGCGGCGGGTGGCCGTCGCCCGGACAGGTCGCACGCTGCCCGACGGACGCCAGACCCTGTTCCCGCACCGGCGCATGGTCGCGCTGTACGGGCATCCGTCGACCTCGGCGCTCGGGGTGCTCGGGGAGCAAGGGCCCCTCGAGTCCGTCGAGCGGGTGACCGCCTTGGCCGCCTCGTACGAGGACTACTCAGACGAGCCGGTGCTGCCAGCATTCGAGATCATCGCCACCGTCGCGTCCGGGACGGCGGGACCGGACGGCGACTACAGCAACGAGACCCCGATCGACGTGCTCCGGCCCTATGTGGACGCCGCCGCCGACGGTGGTGTCTACGTCGTGCTCGACCTGCAGCCAGGGCGGTCGGACTTCGTGTCGCAGGCGAAGGAGTACGAGGAGCTGCTGGCACTGCCTCACGTCGGGCTCGCCCTCGACCCCGAGTGGCGACTGCGCCCCGACCAGGTGCACCTGGAGCAGATCGGCTCGGTG
>Ga0272442_10012187_pt1 | contig 10410 bp, 10 predicted proteins | sample SSMForm2O_FD_200262 | JGI IMG/M metagenome (GOLD analysis project Ga0272442, IMG submission 200262) | Marine sediment archaeal communities from Little Sippewissett salt marsh, Falmouth, MA, United States - SSM-Form-2O | ecosystem: Environmental > Aquatic > Marine > Wetlands > Sediment ... | reverse complement strand
AGTGGACGCATGAAATCGCCGGGTATATCAAGCAACTCGACAAGAACCACCTAGTCGTCGATGGCTTCTTCACCAGCGTCCTGCGCGACGAGTCGATCGACGATCCGCTCGTCGATATCGTCACAACGCATCACTATCCGAAGAACCCGCAGGAGATGATCGAGCAGGTCAGGAAGAATCGAGTTCGGAGCAAGGGCAAGAAGCCCTATTTCGTCGGGGAGTTCGGATTCGTCGAGACCGACGCCGTTCGCGAATTGCTGGACGTCGTGATCGATGGAGGGACCTCGGGCGCTCTGATCTGGAGCCTGCGGTTCCGCAGTCGAGACGGCGGTTTCTACTGGCACTCAGAGCCCTTTGGTGGGGATCGTTACAAAGCCTACCATTGGCCCGGATTCGACTCGGGAGACGCCTACGACGAGCGGAACCTCGTCAAGCTGATGCGTGAGAAGGCGTATGCGATTCAGGGACTACCGGCGCCGGCGCTGGTGCTGCCTCAGCCCCCCCGGCTGCTGCCGATCGATGATGTGGCCGCCATTTCCTGGCAAGGGTCGGCGGGTGCAGCATCGTATACCGTAGAGCGAGCGCCGGACGCCAGCGGCCCCTGGACCGTCGCCGGGCGGAACATCTCAGACGCGGCCGTGCCATACCGGCCGCTGTTCAGCGACACGGCTGTCGAGATCGGGAAACGGTATTTCTACCGCGTGAGAGCCGAGAACGCCGCGGGTCTCTCCGAAGCCTCCAACACCATCGGGCCCGTAGCGGTGCGCCATCTGACGCTTGTCGATGAGATGAGAGACTTTTCCGTGATGTGTCAACACCGCGGCGTTACCCTGGAAACGGGAGCGACGAGAAAGGCGAAGGAAGACATGGACCGCCTCAAGGGCGATCGCGAGGCGGTGGTCGCCTATGAAACACCCCAGCCGATAAAGACCTGCAAGGTCTACGCCTTCTTTCCGCAAGACGTGAGACCATTCTATTGTGGCCAGTCATCGGACGGCGGTAGCTACGCGGAAGTCCGCGCGCAGCGGCACGACTATTTCAGCGGAGAGGGTGAATACGGCTACTTCAAGCCCGTCCTGTTTGAGGCGAAGCTGGACGCGCCGGGTCACCGGTTCATCCTCATCCGATTCGGGGGCGAGGCTCAAATCTCTCGCGTCGAGATTACCTATGGAGGCCTCTGACAGACCATGTGCGGTGTGGATGTTGAGGCCTTTGAACAGCGCGTACGCGACGAGCTGTACGGGAATATTCTCCCGTTCTGGCTGACCCGCGCGGTGGATGATGAGCACGGGGGATTCATCGGGCAGATGTCCAACGATCTAAGGGTCGACAAGACGGCCCACAAGGGGTTGATTCTAAACGCGCGCTTGCTGTGGACGTTCGCGGGGCTCCACCGCTTCGAGCCGAATGCGAAGTATCTGGACTTGGCCCGCCGTGCGTACGGCTATCTGGATAAGTACTTCTGGGACAACCGCTTTGGCGGGGCCTTCTGGTGCGTGGACCATCGCGGCCGGCTTGTGGATGATAAGAAGAAGATCTACGGCCAGGCATTCTATGTCTATGCCCTGTCGGAGTATCACCTTGCCACCCAGGACGCCGCAGCGCTCGACCGGGCGCGGGTGCTGTTTCAATTGATTGAGCAGCACAGCCACGACAGCACGCATGGTGGCTATTTCGAGACGTGCAATCGCGACTGGTCGATTGCCGAGGACGCCCGGCTCAGCGACAAGGACATGAACGAGAAGAAGTCGATGAACAACCACCTTCATATTCTGGAGGGCTACACGAACCTATGCCGCGTTCGGCGGGATCCTAAGGTGGAGACAGCGCTTGCTGATCTGATCGATGTTTTCGACCGGCACATCCTTGACTCTGGCAAAGCCCACTTTGGCCACTTCTTCAATGAATCCTGGCAGCCAAAGTCCGAGACATACACGTTCGGCCATGACATCGAGGGCAGTTGGCTGCTTTGCGAAGCGGCCGACGTTTTGGGCCGGCCGGAACGGTCCCGCGCCGTGACGGAGACGGCGCTTCGCATGGCCGAGGCCGTGCGCAGGCAGGGGCTCGACGACGACGGCGGTCTGTTCTATGAGGGCCGGGAAGGCAACATCATCGACACGAACAAGGAATGGTGGCCCCAGGCCGAAGCGGTAGTGGGTTTCCTCAATGCTTACCAGCTCTCAGGCCGGCAACGTTTCTTCGAAGCGGCCTGGAACTGTTGGCAGTTCATCGAACGCTCCATCGTTGACCACACGCACGGCGAATGGTTCTGGCGTGTGGATCGCCACGGGACACCCGACCAGAAAGAGCCCAAGGTTTCACAGTGGAAGAGTCCCTATCACAATACTCGGGCTTGTCTGGAGACAATCCAAAGGCTTACGGCGCTGGCTGAAGAAGTCTAGGACACATGCAGAGGGACGCATTTGAACGCACCGTGAAGGTGCCTCTTGATCGCCACGAGAAGCCTGACCTGCTCCCCGTTCCTGGTCCAACCACAATGGGACTCTCCTGGCTCGTATTGCCCTGTGGTATTCCGGAGGTCGAGGCGTAGCCGAAGCCGATGCCCGGATCGGCGTTGACAGCGCGCCTGAGCAGGTCTGCCGAGGGCATGCGACGTGTTCGGGCGCAACGACCGGGCGTGAGGTCAGGGTGGGGATCGGTCAGATGCGATGGTCTTCGCGCACAGCTCCTCGGCATCCCCCGGCCAGGCTGGTGCTCCAGTTCTTGGGTGGGGTGATCTTCTTGAGCTTGTCCGTCTGGCCGATATTGACCAATCTCTGGTAGATCAGTTGCCAGGCACATGGGAGATCGGGGCGGACTTCGCAACGGTCTTCGCGGGAGCCGCCACAGGGGCCGTTGAGCAGGTGCTTAGCGCAGCGCGTGATCGGGCAGATACCGCCGAAGTCGTGCAGGACGCACGCACCGCACGATGCGCACTTCTCATTCCAAACACCGCGCTCCTCAAGAATGCCCAGGAAGACGGTATCGAGGCCGGCATAGACGGGCTTCTTCGGGTAGCGCTCGGCGATGGCCTGGACGCCTGCGCCGCAGCCGATCGATAGGACCGCGTCGACTTTGTCGATCGCTTCGGCGGCCTCTTCGATGAAGACATTGTCGCATTGGCGCTCGATGGTCAGTTCGTCCACCTGGAGCGGGAAGCCCTGGAGGCGACTGGCCATGCGAAGGGCCGAGGCGAGGATGCAGACTTCGCGCTCGCCACCGAAGAGGCATACCGTTACGCACGTTCCGCAACCCAGGACCAGAATGCGCTCGTGGCCACGCAGGATTTCAATCAGTTCGGGAATGCTCTTTCGTTCAGCAACGATCATGACGAACTCTCCATCTTTGCTGAAGTCTGGTTCTTCGATAGGGGACTGGGCCCAAGCCGGCGCACGGTTTCGACTATTTCAGTGACGAACTCGGCAAACGGTCTCGACTCCGCGGCCGAGACATTCACCATACGCAGGCGTTCTTTCTCCAAGCCCAATTCGGCCAACATCTCTCGCGCATAGTTGACTCGCTTCTTGGCGAAGAGATTGCCCTCAATGAAGTGGCAGCCTCCCTCCAGACAGCCAGCGACCAGAACGCCGTCAGCGCCCTTCTCAAAGGCTCTCATGAAGAACTGCACCTCGAGACGACCCGTACAGGGCGTCTTGATGATCCGGATATTCGGCGGATACTGTATGCGCATCGAGCCTGACAAATCCGCCGCTGCGTACGCGCAGTAGGTGCAGCAGAACGCGACGATCCTGGGTTGGAATTCTGTTTCTGCCATTTCTTCCTTTGCATTCACTGGGCCATCTCGGTTGAGAATAGCTCGTCGATCATTGCCGCGAACTGCTGGTTCTGCCCATGGTTCAATTGAATGGCACAGGCCGGACACTCCGACGCACAGATGCCACACAACCCATGCACTTGGCCGCCTCGATCTGACCCTTGTGGTCGTTGTTCATGAACGGTGCGTTGTACGGGCAGACATGCACGCAGGTCATACAAGAGATGCACTTGGTCTGATCCACCTGGGAGACCTGAGCACTCACGTCAAGATGTGTCTTGGACAGCACGGTGGCGGCGCGGGCGGCCGCGGCACGAGCCTGTGAAATATTCTCGTCGATGCACTTGGGGGAATGGGCCAAACCACACAGGAAGATGCCTTCCGTCGCGAAATCCACGGGGCGCAGCTTCAGATGCGCTTCCACATAGAAGCCATCCGCATTGAGCGGCACCTTCAGCATGTCGGACAGTTCTTTGTTCTCTGCGGGAGCCTCAATACCCGTGCTCAAGATCACATTATCCGCTTCGATGCTGAGAGACTCCGGCAAATCCGGTGAATCGAGCGTGACCGACAGGGGCTGACCGTCAGTTACCTGCGGCGGTTTCTCCCGGTCATAGCGCAGAAACAGAACGCCGGCTTCACGTGCTTGCTTGTAGTAGAGTTCCCTGAAGCCATAGGTCCTGACATCGCGATAGAGGACATAGACCTTGGCATCCGGATTCTGCTTCTTGATGGCCAGGGCATTCTTTACGGCGACGGAACAGCACAGACGACTACAGTAGGCGTGTGTCTCGTCGCGGGAACCGACGCACTGGATCATGACAATGGTCTTTCCGGCCGCCGTGAAGCTCTTATCGTGGAGACGCTGCTCCAGATCGACTTGCGTGAGCACGCGATCGCTCTGGCCGTATAGGTACTCCGATGTCTGGGCCTGATTGCCGCCGGTGGCCACGATGATGGCGCCGCATGAAACTTCGGATTTGTCGGTCGCGCCATTGAGGGTCACGGTGAAGTGACCGATGTGGCCTGCAACGGCACTCACTTCGGCCTGCAAGCGGAGATCAATGTTTGGATGCGTTGTGACTCTCTCGATGATTGCCGTGCGCATCGCGCTGGTACTATCGTGTTCCAGCGTGTAGTGGATATCGGATAGATGGCCCCCGAGAGCCTCTTCCTTTTCCACCAGCGTGGTCGGGAAACCCTGGTCGGCCAGAGAAAGCGCGGCGGTCATGCCACTGAGGCCTCCTCCAATGACCAGACCCGTCTGGTCGACCGGCAAGGACGTTCCCTTCAGTGGGCTCAGGAGGCGCGTCCGGCCCACGGACATCTTCACCAATTCGATGGCCTTTTCCGTAGCCGCTTCCGGCCTGCCTCATCGGCCTTGAGATCGAAGCGGAAGGAGCCCCCGTCGGTATGGCTGCCACCTCGAGCGTTCCAGTAGCGATCCGCCACCGGACAGATGCGCCTGTCGTCCATGGAGAGACTATGCAGGATGGCATCGATCGCCTGCTTCTCGGAGGCAATGACACCGACCTGGACGTCGCCATCGGAGAAAGCAAAGACCTGCGGCCGCAGCATGGCCGTGTCGGTGATGCCCAGAAGCTGAAACTGTTTCTGTTTGGCCAGATTGCGTGCCAAAATGAAAAACCACGGGCCGTCCGGGGAGCCATGGATATGGGTCGCCTGAATGGCACGATAGACCTTTTGCTTGTCCTCTGGAAGCCTGTCGAAATCCAACTCTGTCGTCGGAGCCAACGCCTCGATGATGTACTCAAGCGGATAGTGGTAGGTACGATGGAGCAGGTCGAACATCAATGCTGAGACTTCCGTATCCGTCAGGAACTGCGGCCGAATGTGCCGCTGGAGCAGATACTCGCTCACCGAATGGTAGTTGGCGAAGTCGCCGTTGTGCACGAGGGCCATATCAATGCCCGCAAACGGATGGGCGCCGCCGGGATGCCATACACGACCCTTCGTGGGGAACCGCTGGTGGGCGATCCACACATGGGCCTTGAGCTCCTCGATCTTGTAGTACTTGACGATGGCCTCAGCAAAACCCACCACCTTGAGAATCATGACGTTGCGACCATGGGACAATACGAATGCCTGCTGATCACCCATGGAAGCGTAGTACTGCTCGTTCAGTCGGAAGCTGTTCTGGCAAACGAACTCGTCCTCGACTTCGCGTCGATCCAAATCCTTCAGACCGTTGTCCTTGATGAACGCGTCCAGAACCCCGGCCCTAGCGCGAACGAAGTAGCGCCACACATCCGGCGGCTTGTTCTCCGGGCCGGGAACACTCTGCCAATCCTCGACTGTCTCCAGCGCCGCCGACTTGGCCACCTCGAAGTTGTTGGTGATGTAGTTCTTCTCCAGATCCTCTCGTACGGAAGGATCCAGAAAAGCCACGTGCAGCATGTAGTAGTCGTCCAGGACCTCGCGGGTCACACCGAGTTCCTCCGGGACGAAGCCCACGGCGGCGATACCGCCCCCTTTGCCGTTGCCTCGGTTGTGCATCTGGAAGGACGGCTCGTAGATGTGCTTGCCGGCCACGGGCTCGCTGACGCAGAAGCCCACGACGCCGCAGCCCCCCTCTTCGGCCTCTTTCCGCACGACCTTGGGAATGCCCAGGTCTTCGACCAGGCGCTTCTTGACATCCAACAGTTTCTCTATGCGCTTGCGGTCCACGGCTTAGTGCTCCACATCATTCGTATAGTCAAGGTGCATGAGAAGGTCGGATCGCCCCACCAACTCGGACACACTGGCGAGCCCGAGACGCTTGAGGATGAGCCGCAGTTCCTTCTCCCATGCACTGTAGAGGTTCACCAATCGCTGCGTACCCCATTCCAGCTCGATCTTCTTGGCCAGCACCGGGTCGGTCGAGGCAATGCCTCGCGGACAGCCCCGCCCGCTCTCGCACTTGCCGCAACGCACGCAGCCCAGCGCCACCAGTTCGACCGTGCCGATGACCACGCAGTCGGCACCCAATGCAATGGCTTTGGCCACGTCCCAGACCGTGCGAATGCCGCCGCTGGCGACGAGCGTGATCTTGTCACGTGCGCCCTCGGCCACCAGGAAGTTGTGCACTTTTGGGATCGCGTATTCGATCGGCATGGCGATGTTCTTCTTGGCAATGTCCGGCGCCGCCCCCGTGCCGCCGTAGCCGCCGTCGAGATGCACGATGTGCGCCCCGGCCGAATAGCTGCCCACTGCCACCATGTCCACATCCGTGGGCGTCGAGACCTTGGCCGAGACCAGCGCCCGACGATTCATGTGCTTGATCCAATCCATGTGCTTCTGGTGATCTTCGATCGAATAGACGCTGTGGAATGGGAAAGGCGAGAACAGCGAAATGCCCAGCACCGCTTCGCGCATCCGCGCCACATCGATGGTGTTCTTGTCGCCGAGAAGGTGACCACCCAAACCGGGCTTGGCGCCTTGAGCGTATTTGAACTCGACGATCGAGACGCGCTGGATCGTCTCTTCCCGCACGCCAAACAGTCCGGTCGCGACCTGGGTAATCATATGGTCGTCGTAGGGCCGCAGACGTTCCATGTAGCCGCCCTCGCCCGAACAGCTAAACGTGTTGAAGGCCACCGCGGCACGGGCTTTCGAGAGTTGCGTCGTGGTGCTCACAGAACCGAAAGACATGCCGCCACCGTACCAGGGCACGTCAATGGTGATCTCGGCCCGTCCATCGTTACGGCGGTTTAGCTTCACCTTGGTATCGATTTCGGCCTCGTCCAATTCGATGGCCGGTTTGTCCGGGAACTTGAAGCGCAGCCGATCGAATCCGCCCCCGGAATCGCCCACCTCATGATTGTAGCCGTACTTCTCCGGCGGAATGTCACCTGTCTCGGCCATGTGCCAGGTGGCCAGAAGGATATTGGGAGGCCAGCGGAAATCACCCAGCGCCTTGAGCGCAGGGTTCTCCACAACCGTTAGAGCCTTCTGCGGACAGGCATCGACACAGTAGTGATCCGTGCCCTGACAGACTTCCCCGAGTCAGAGGTGACACTTGGCATCGGGCATGTACCTGTAGCCCGGCTTGCACTCGAAAACGCCCTCCGGACAGACCTCCGCGCACTTGCCGCACTTGATACAGGCGTCGGAGCGACTGACCCTGTACTTGGCAATGGCATTGCGAAACCGCGAGGGCACCACGCGGACCTCGCGGTCCATCTGAAACTGCTCAGGCCGAGTCTCGTACGTCTTGGCCGGCAGAATCTCTTCAAGCTTGTTTTCTGGTACCGAATAGGGGGCCAAAGCTCTGCTCCTCTAGTTCCTCGAAAAACATGGCACGGCCCACGTCACCACGCAGGCGGCGTGCCTCTCGAATACCCATCGCGCCCATCATTTCGATGAGTTGGCCATGCCAGGCCGCGATCAGGTTGGTCATGCGGCCCACGCCATAATCGAACTTGATCCCGGGAATCTTCGCCGGGCAGCTCTTCCCAAAATCGCAACGACCGCACAGATCGCATTCCAGCCCGATCAGCAAAGGTAGATCGATCGTCACCAGATCCGCCCCGCATAGAAGTGCCTTGGCCATGTGTTCGGGCAGCGCGACCCCGCCACTGGCGATCAAAGTGATGTCATCCCGAATCCCATCCTCGATCAGCGCCAGGTGGATCTCCCGGATCAAGTCTTTGAGATGGCGGGCCTTCTTCACATCGATCTCACTGCCGTTGGCATCGGCGGCGAAATGGATGGCCTCGATACGGTCTTCGCCCGCCAGCTCGCGCACCCGCGCCGGTCCCTTGTTGTCGAGTTGGACCCGGACGGAAACGACGATCTGTGGATGGATCTGTCTGACCTCATCGATTCGCTCCAGGACCTTCGGGCCATCGGCGATCTCGATCAGGCGGGTCTTCTTGATGGCGGCCGCGGGAGGCAAAGGCGTCTCAGCGCTAACGTAGAACGCCAGTTGGTCCTTCACGTCATCGATATCGACATCCTTCAGAGGCCAATTGCGGGCGTCCACCAGGGCGAACACTTCAGTATTCTTCGCCGCGGCCAGCCTGATCTGATCCATTGTCTCCAGGCCGTGACGGATCGGGATAATATCCAGGATCATCGGCAAAGAGATGGCCGTCAGATTCGGTGCGTTCGCAGCGGCAAGGTCCTTGTCGAAGCTCAAGTACTTGGGCTTGCGTCCGATGTCCACGGATGTGCTAATGTACTCGCGGCCGTGAATGCCGTCTCGCGTCGGGCGAACGATCTCGGACATATCCGTCCACATCGAGTCGAACCCGGCGCCGGAGAATTTGCCGCCGTAGCCGGCGCCGGATACCGGAATCTTGGCCGTCTCCGCCTGCGCCATCGTCGTGCGAATGATATCGGGATGCCAGTACGCATTACCCATCCGCATGAACGCCGGATTGACCGACATGCTCAGCAGCCCCTTCGTGCACTCCTGCACGCACGAGAAACAACCCATGCAGTCGAAGAACAACGCATCGACGTCGCTCAGGTTGCGCACGTAGTTCATCTCCTCGCGATAGCGGTCATACACGCAGGCCTTCTTCACACAGTTGTGGCAACGACAGCAGTCCTCACGCCAGTCAACCACACCGTACTTGCCAATGCGCGGGCGACGCGGGGGAATAGGCTTCGTGCTAATATGGTACTTGTCCGGCATTGAAAGAGTCCTACTGCTAGCGATTACGAAAGTCCTGCGGCGGTCATGAGTTCGGGCACGACCGCTTCCCTGCCCCCGGAGAGGATGTGAACGCCCTTGATACCCTCGGTGGCCTTGAGCTTTGCGATGATCTCGGTACAGATCGCCAGCCCCTCCTTCTTCTGGGCGGCCGCGTCACCGGCGTCCCTCATGCGCTCGACCACACGGTCCGGGATCACGTAGTCGGTGAAGGTGCTGAGCAGCTTCCCGGCTTCCTCGGCACTTTCCAGGGGCATCACCCCTGCCAGGATCGCTGCTTTGTCCGTGATCCCCTCTTTCTTGGCGGCATCCAGCCACTCCGTGAGCGGCTCCAGATCGAAGATCGCCTGGGTCTGAATGAACGTCGCGCCGGCCTGAACCTTCTTGGCCACCTTCATGATATTCAGAGGCAAGGGTCGCATGTAGGGATTGGCCACAGCACCGACGGTCATGGCGAAGTCCCCCTCGATGTGCTCGCCGTTCAGCAGCGACTGCTGCGCGTTCATGCCCTGAATCACCGCGATCATCTGCACCGAATCGATATCGTATACATTGGCTGATTCCGGATACCCCATCAGGCTTTGATGATAGCCGGTCAGACAGATCATATTCCCAATGCCCAGCGTTGCCGCCCCCAGCACATCCGACTGGATGGCAATCCGGTTGCGATCGCGTGACACCAACTGAATAGATCGGCTCCACTCCGGCATCCTGTAGGACGGCACAGGCCGCCAGGCTGGATGTCACGCTACCGAACGGATTGTCCGATACGTTCACCGCCGCCACGCTCTTACCCATGGCCGCAGCGGCCTCTTGCACCAAGGCCCTGCTGGCCCCGGCCTTGGGCAGGAGTTCGGCCGTAACGACGAAAGCCCCGTTGCCCAGTTTGCTTGCCAGTTTGCTCTCTGCCATCATCTACGCGGTCCCCTGGCACTGCGCCCGGCCCATATCCGGCCTCGGCAGCGCACTGATCTTC
>Ga0272442_10012186_pt1 | contig 10410 bp, 17 predicted proteins | sample SSMForm2O_FD_200262 | JGI IMG/M metagenome (GOLD analysis project Ga0272442, IMG submission 200262) | Marine sediment archaeal communities from Little Sippewissett salt marsh, Falmouth, MA, United States - SSM-Form-2O | ecosystem: Environmental > Aquatic > Marine > Wetlands > Sediment ... | reverse complement strand
AACTTATGATAGAAATCTTTTAGTTGCAGATGTTCGAAGAAAAGAACCTAATAAACCAGGAGATTCTAAAGCTAGAAGTATGAGGCAGAGTTCTAAGAGATAGAATATATAAAGGTTTTTTAATTTAAGAGTTAAATGAAAAAAATAATTAAAAAAATATTGGTTTTAGTTATAATTTTAAGTGTAATAGTAATTTTATTTTTTGTCTTAAATAGAAAAGAGGGTGATGAGCCCTTAAATAAAAAAGAATGTTTAAGTATGGGAGGAAAATGGGTTGAGATTTCAGAAATTAAAAATTATAATATTGATTTAAATATAAAAAATACAGAAGATTGTATAAGATATGGAGGGAGTTGTAGCTCAGAAAGAGTTATTTCCTCGACAACTATGGGTATATGTGATAATGAGAATGATTGTTGGCACACAGATTTTTACGAAGATACTTGTTTATTGCCTTAAAATTTCTTTTTTATTTTATCAAGTTTATCTTGAACTTTATTAAATAGTATTGAAGAAACAATTGGTTTATGAATTCCTTCAAAAGTTTGATTGTTGAATTTTACTTTTCCTATATATGTAAAATTTTTTAGAATTTTTTTAAGTCCATTAACTGAAAGATTGTGTTTTTTAGCTACTTTGTTTAATGTTGCCTTGTCTTCTAAGAATTCTTCAAAGATTTCTTCAACTTCTCTAAAGTTTTGAGCAGGAATTAAATCTCCGTTTTCTAGTTTATATCCAAATGGAGCTCTTGACATGGCCTTTCCATTTGATGCTTTTTTTATCATGCCTGTTTTTTGCTGTTCTCCTCTTGTTCTAGAGAATTTTCTAAAAGGTTCAAGAGATTGAGCCTCTGCTTTTTCTAGAATATATTCATCTACTTTTTCTGGATTATTTGGACAAAATTGTATGCAGACATCACAAAAAACTAAACCATGTTTCTTTATTCCTTCACACTCGTAATTGCACTTAATGCATTTTTCCATAATAAATTAAAAATTAAGAGATTTATATAGGTTGCCACAATACAAAAGCTTAAATAGGGTTTTTTGATGATAATTGTAAGATAGAATGGTAAGGAGGAAAGCATGGGAAATAGAATTTATGTAGGCAATTTGCCTTTTAGTGTTACGCAACAACAACTTCAAGAGTTGTTTGCTAATTTTGGAGAAATAGAAGAAGCATTAGTTGTTGCAAACAAATTCTCTGGAAGATCTAAAGGATTTGGATTTGTTTCTTTTAAAGATGAAGCAGCAGTTGAAAAAGCTATTGCTGAAATGAATAAAAAAGAAATAGAAGGCCGTCCTTTAAATGTTAAAGAAGCTGTTCCGTTTGATGAAAACAAACCTCGTAAGAGATTTGATAGAGGAAGAAGCAGATTTAATAGAGGTCCTAGAAGAGACAGAAATTTTGAAGACAACCGAGACTCAGATCAAGGTAACGCGCAAGCAGAACCTCAATAAGTCTTAAAGACTCTTTTTATTTTTTTATTTTTTATATTGTTATTATTGATATTAATTTTCCAATAAAATAAGTAGCAATTATCACAATTGTTGCTATTAAAAGGTGCTCTGCTATTGCTTTGTATGGTTTTTCTTTTCTATTTTTTGCAATATTATAGCTAAACATTGTTAGTAATAAAATTCCCCAAATTATTCCAATTATTACTGCAGTAATTAAATTAAATAATAAAACAGGTATGGCAAAACTTAATGCAAAAATAAATTTAAAAAAAACTGTTGAAAAAGTAGATTCCCAAACTTCTTTTTTTGTGATTTGTTTACTTCCTGCTTCTTCTGAAACATGAATCCCTAATGCATCTGACATTGCATCTGCAATTGCAATTAATAAAATTCCTCCAAGAACAATTGCTTTAGAATTAGTTCCAAAAGCTAGTCCAATTATTAATCCAAGAGTTGTTATTATTCCGGATGTAAGCCCAAAACCAAATCCTTTTCTTATTGAGATTTTCATAGTAGTTTTATGTTCCTTTATTTTTTAAATAATTCCCTTTGATTAATAAACATAATAATCACTGCAGGAATAATAAAAATCCAGTCAACAGTAAATGTTAGATAAAGGCAACCTAATGCAATTAATGAAAGAATAACTACTTTTTTATTCATAGACATTCTCCTTCAACATAATAATGAACACTTTTATTTAAACAAGCGATGCAAGAATTTGAAAATGTTTTTTTCATAGGAAGTCCACAAACAGGTTCATAAAGAGTAATGCAAACATCTGCTGTTCTTGATTCTGGAGTACAATATTTTTTTGTCCATTCTCTTATGCACATTTGATCTGTTTTATTCCAAGAATATCCTGCTGCAATTAAACATCCGTGTTCATCTGTTTCTCCTCCAATTGAAATATTTTCAACATAATGTTCTCCTGTTTTTGCATCAATGCATTGTCTAGGATAAGATTCTAGAGCAGGATTTCCTGCAGCAAGACATGATTCAAAATCTGTAACAACTACATTATTTATTGTAAGAAATATTAATGTAATCAAAGTTGCTACAATAAGAATTATAATTAAAATAGTGTGTTTTTTCATGAAAAATAAAGCCACAATATCTTTTTATACTCTTTGTTATGTAAAAAAATATGAGAAAATTAGAAGAATATTATTTAGTATTAGAAGATGCAGACATGAGTAAAGTAAAAGCTCTTCATAGGGTTGTAGGAGAAGCTAAAGATTGTTTTTTAACAAATAAAACACTTCAAAATGTAGTTTTGAATCGTGGATGTGAAATGGATGCGGAAGAAAGGCCTCAAAGTTATAAAGAACTTCCTTTTCCTGCTTTTAATGGAAAGATTGCTTCGCTTTGTCTTACTTACGCAGAAATGATGATTGAGAGAGCAACAAGACATACTTTGATAAGAGTGAGTGCTCCAAAAATAATAGTTCCTGGACAAGAAAGAGAAATAAAAATTGAAACTGTTGAAGGTCATGATTTATATAAAATAGAATGGCTGCAAGAACAGTGGATGACAAAACATGAAGGTAGAAGAAAAGTGAAAGAGTATCAAGGAGTATTGCAAAAAGCAATTGAAGAGTATGCTATGCAAGGTTTGTTAATTGGATTAAATCACTGTTGCAAAAATTTTTTCCCTCTTGAATGGAAAGAAGAAAGAGCAATACAAGAAAGATTAAATAAAGCATGGGATGAAAAGGCTCACAATGTTTTAGGCAGTGCATATTATAATAGAGGAAATACTTTTTTTAGAAGTGCTGGAGAATTATGGGATGAATTAATGGAAGATGATTTTGGAAAAATGTTTGTTTTAACTCGTGATGAAATTCAGCAAGGGCTTACTCAGGGATTAGCTATCTAAAGGACTTTTGATTGTCTTTAATTGTTCTGTTGAAATATGAGTATAAATTTGAGTTGTTGATAAATCTGCGTGACCTAAAAGTTCTTGAATCATTCTAATGTCTGTTCCTGCTTCTAATAAATGAGTTGCAAAACTATGTCTTAATGTATGGGGATGAACCTCTTTTTCAATGCCTGCTTTTTTAACTGCTTTTTGTACTATCTTTTGTATGTTTCTTTCAGACAATTGTCCTTTTGGTCCTGAAAATAAATGCTCTTGATTTATTTTTTGTTGTTTTTCTGCTTGTTTTTTTAATTTATTTGCAAGTTTTTGAGGAATGTTAAAAACTCTGTCTTTTCTTCCTTTTGCTTGTCTAACATGGCCAATCATTTCTTCAAAGTTTAAATCTCTCACTTTTAAATTTGTAATTTCTGAAACACGAAATCCACAGCCATATGCTAAATAAACCATTAATTTACTTTTTTTTGTTGGTATGGCATCAAGTAACTTATTAATTTCCTCTTTAGTTAAAACATCTGGAAGCTTTTTCTCTCTTTTTGGACGCTTTATTCCTGCAGTGATATCATTTCCAAGAATAGAAGAATATGCGAACCTTAATGCACTAAGAAATACAATAATCGATGAAGATGCCTTATCTGTAAGTTTTTCAGCCATATAGAGCTTTACATCATCAGAAGTCATTTCTTTGGGGAGTTTGTTTGTGAAATCTAAAAATTTTTTATTTGCAGTTAAATATCTCTCAAGAGTGTATTCTGAATTTTTTGAAATTTTTAGCTCTACTTCAAGTTTTTTTAAGAATTCTTCAGGATTCATTAGCTAACTCCCAAAAAAGAACATTTCCCCTTTTTTTCTTTAGTTTTTTTACAAAAGAAAAACCAGCTTTTTCTAAAACTCTGCCAGAAGCAGGATTAATTTCATCATTATCGGCCTTTATTTTCTTTAATTTTAATTCTTTGAAAGCGAATTTAATTATCTGTTCTATTGCTTTTGTTGTTATTCCCTTATTCCAAAACTTTTTTCCAATAAAATACCCTAAAGTGTATGTTTTTTTATCTTTGCTTGGATCTTCTAATACTATGCTTCCAACAATTTTTCCATCTGCAATAATCGTAAAGGCGTAACTTTTCTTTGTTTTCCATCCCTTTATCCCATCTCTTACATCTTTTTCCATTCTACTTAAAGGACAAGGATAAGGGTATCCTGAAAGTTGTTTAATGACTTCCTTATCATTAATTGCTTCTCTTAAAGGTTTTACATCAGAGAGTTTTGGCTTTCTTATTGAAACTCTTACTTTTTTTGCTAACTCCTTACAGGCCTTGCATCTTTTTACAAGCTCTTTTTCATTTTCATAGATATTTATCTTTCCTGCCTTGTAATCTTTAAACTTAGGTAGCTTAGAAGCGTGTTTATAGCCACGTCTTAGCATCTCTTTGACTAGTTCTTTGTGTCTTTTTTTGATATTATGAATTTCTACCTGTCCTTTTTCAATATGCCCTTTTACAGACTTGCCTTTGTTTAGACTTCCAATTAGTTGATGCAACTCTTTATGCTCTCCTAGAAGATGTTGCCTGCAAAGTTTCTTAGGATTTATCATCCACATTCTTGTCATTTTAAGAAATCCTTTAGAAATTCATTTAGTTGTTTTTTGTTTTTTATTGAAATAAAATTAATCTTATGTTCTTTTAAAAGTGCTTTATGAGATTTATAGCTAGCAGAATAGGTTTCTTTTTTGTATTTCCCAGCGTATTTTATTAAATTAAGTGTATCTTTTAATGTGCTGTCCCTCTTCTTTAAATATCTCATAAAAATTCTCCAAGAAAGGATGCGGAATGGGGGGTCAAGCCAAATTACAAGGTCTGCCTTTTTGATTGCTTCCTTTATCCATGATCCATAAACTCCTTCAATAATCCAACTTTTTCTTTTTGTTAATTTTTTCAATCTTTTTTTCATTATTTTTTTATCCCTTTTCTTAGTATATTTTTTAATCCAATAAATATCATCTAGGTCAATTGGTTTTATTTTAAGTTCTCTTGCAAGCTTATTTGCTAAAAAAGTTTTCCCACTCCCAGAGGTTCCCAAGATATAGATTTTTTGTATGGCTTTCTTCATTTTAACATCTCATTAAATTTCTTATAAGAGGGTAGAAATCCATAAATTTTCTTAAATAATCTATTAAATTTAGCTTTATTTCTAAATTCTGAAGCAGATTTAATTAATAAGAGCATTTTTTCTCTTCCAAATTTATTAAAAAGAAGCTCTATTGCAAATCCAGATTCATTATAAATTTCTTTTCCATCTTTTTCATAAAAATCTAAAAATTGCTTGAATTTAGTTGGTTTTGTCTTGAATTTATTTTGGCCTGATAAAAAAACAGCCAATCCTTCTGAAATCCATCTTGGATAAAGGGGTTTATCAAATTTATCTAAATGAGCTTGAACAAAAATGTGCACGAGTTCGTGTTTTAATAGAGCATAATAGGTTTCATCAGAATATTTGTGAATACTCTCTTTTTCATAATTTTTAGGGGCTAAAAGAAAAACAGTATTGTTTCGTGCCCATCCAACACCCCAAGGTTCTGATTTTCTTCCTTGTAAAAGATCTATTGTTTTTCTATCTGGAACCAATACAAGGCCAGGCTTATTGCCCTTCCATTTAATTTTAAAAAAAGCCTTCAGCTCTTTCATAGCTTTATCATACATTTTCTCTACTTTTTTGTTCTTAGCTTTTTTAATTTTCATTTTCACTATCTAGATTGTACGAACTTTTTTATAAATCTGTGTGACTCTTAGGGAGAAATAACAGGGTTCGCAGAATATAGATTGTACGAAGTTTTTACACATAAACCCCCAAATAGTAGAATGAGGGCATTTTCTATGACTTTAGGTTAGCTTAGTGCAAAGGTAAATCGCTATTTTGTAAATTTTATGTTAAATGAGTTTTTGCAGGAAATTTTTTGTATTAATTTTAGTTCTTTGCGAGATTTGTGCACTTAGGTTAGCTTAGTTATTTTGTTAATATTTTGAAGTATAGATATGTTTTTATTATGAAAAGAATTTTATTATTAAAATGATATTTTTAGATTTAAAAACAAGTGGTCCAAATCCAGAAAAGCATGGAATTTTAAGTTTTGCTGTAGTAGATAGTAAAAGAGCAGAGACAGGTTCAAGAGAGTATTATAAGAGTTATAAGTTAGAATTGGGAAGGGATAAAAGAATGGAGTCTGGATATTTGGAAATGTATGGTTTTGAAGAAAGAGATGTTAGAAATCCCTCTCAAACAAAAAAACCTAAAAAAGTATTAAAAGAGCTTGTTGAATGGATGCAAAGGGCTTCTGAAGATAACTTAGCAGGACTAAATCTTGAAAAGAAGCTTAAATTCTTGAAAAAGGCTATGCAAGAAAATGATGTTAGTTGGCCATTTAATGAACAATATATTGATTTATTTACAACAGCAATTAATGCCTATAAAATAGAAAGGGTTGAAGTTCCTAAAAAAGGCAAAGGCATTGAGTTAAGTTTTGATCAAATTCTTTGGAGTGTGGGTTTAGAAAGAGTTGAAGAAATGCCCTCTGCCTTAGAAGACGCTATGTTAGAAGCTGAAGCTTATTTCAGATTAGTTTATGGAAAAAATTTAATAAAATCCCTCAGAGGCAATTTTATGGAAGTTAGAGGTTTTGAGAACTATCCTAAATAGATTTATGCACTTAGGTTAGCTTAGTTTTTCTAGATTATGTGTCGAAGTGTTTTCGACAGATAAAAACAAACAGCTGTTTTTTTGGTTTTATCGACGGAAGATTTCTTAAAAAAGGTTAAATTTCAAACAGCTGTTTTAGGGTTTTTTTGAGGTGTTTAAACAGGTGTTTAGGTGTTTATTGCTGTTTAAACAGCCTGTTTATGCCCTTTTTTTCAAAAAAACAGCTGTTTTTTTGGGGTTTTTTCGACACATTTTTTTAATTCCTTTTTGTTTATTTTTATGTTTTATCGTCGAAGTAAAAAAAGGGTTTATCGACGTAACAAAAGGTTTTTAAACTATATTTTCTAATATATATTATGTTGTTTGACTGGTTGTTTGGTAAAAAAAATGAGGTAGAAGAGGTAAAAGAAGCTACAAAGCAGGGTTTTGAAAGTGTTAAAAAAGATATTAGTGCTGTGAGTGGTTGGATTAAACATCTTGATTCTGAAAAAAATATGCAAAAAAAAGAGCTTGAAGAGGTAAAAGAAGTATTATCGACGATAAAAGAGGAGATTGAAGGAGTAAAAAATGTTTTAAGTTTCATAAATGAGTCTAAAACAAACAGGCTGTTTAAAACACCCAAACAGGTGTTTAATAAACAAACAGCTGTTTATGCTGTGCAAACAGGTGTGCAAACAGCTGTTCAAACACCAAAATTAGAGCAATTTTCAGTAACAGAAAGAGCAATTTTATGGGTATTATTAAATACAGATATGAAACTTAGTTATGATGATTTAGCTGCTATGCTTGGAAAAGAGAGATCTACAATAAGAGGGCAAATAAATAGAATAAAGCAAAAAGGAGAGATAATATGCGAACAATTAGAGAAAAATGGCAAAAAAAGAGTGTTTATTCCTGAAAATATAAAGGAAAAACTATTGAAAAAGCAAAAAGTGAGAGTTAAAACAACTAAAAAACCAAAGAAAAAATAAAAAAAGACAAATTAGGAAGTAAAAAGTGAGAATTAAAGGAAATTTTGTTGATTTTAAACTAAAAGTGAGAAAAAAGATTTTAGGGAAATTAAATAAAAAAGGAGAAAAGTGAGAAAAACAAAAAATAGGGATTTAAAAAGCTAAAAACCAAAAAATTAAAGATATTGAGGGAAAAAAGCAATAAAAAAATAAAATAGTAGTGAGAATAATTATATTTAATGGCTATACCGAATAACTTAATAATTATAAATCTCTTAAATGCATTATCGTCGATAAATTAGCTATTTTCTTTAAATTAGAAGAGATATTTAATTGTACTGATTTATTATTTATCTTTGTTTTCTCGACGGGAATTCCTTTTTTTATTAATCTTCCAATATAGTCCCTTATTGAGCTCTCAGTTAAATTAAGCTTTTCTGAGATTGTTTTATAGTCACTAAAGCCCTTTTCTTCTTCTAATTGATAGACTGTAGAGAAAATAAGCATTTCTTGTTCTGTTAATCTACGGAATTTAAGCCTTATTTCTTTTTTTATATTATCTAAAGAATCAAGGATTTCTGCAGCATTGTCTACTGTATTTTCTTGGTTTTTGAGTGTTTTTTGTGTCTGTCTGTTTGTCTGTCTGTCTGTCTGTCTGTCTGTCGAAGCCCCTTCATTTCCTATGGAAATACTCATATTTTGGGCTTTTAAGGGCTTAAAAAGCCCATTATGTGTCGAAGAATGTGTCGAATCTGTCTTATTTTCTTGTTTTTGTGTCGAATCTGTTTGTTTTAGTGTTTTGTCTAAATTATTTATTTTTTTATATAAATTTTGCATTATTTCGCATATTTCAATTAGCTTTTCTCTATTTTCCTTTACAGATTCTTTTAAATGTTTTAAGTCGTCTATGTCTTTTTTTACGTTTTGAAAAGCGTCTTTTATAGGATCCATTTTTAATCTAACTTCTTAAACTATATTAACTTTATTGGTTTTGTCTGTATATATTGTATGCGTTGTCACTTAGCTTCCACCTGCATCTTCTTAGATAGTTTATTCCTTTAGAATTTTTCTTTATTTCTTTTACTAATTTTTTGTTTTTTAGCTCAATTAATAGTTTTTTGATAAATTCCTCGTCTCTTGCGATTTCTCTCGCTATATGGGCTGTAAAACACGGTTTTGGATGAACAGAATAAAGATGTGCAAGTATTTGCTCAAAGATTTTTTTTCTTTTTGTGTCAGAAATTCTCATAAAAGTTATTCGGTATTAATATTTAAATACTTATCTGGTTGTTATGTTTTGCTTTAAGAAAGAATTTGGAGTTTTATTAAAATAAAAGCTATAGAAAATAGTTAAGAATTATAAAAAGAAGCTTGATTTACTCTTTATCTTCTTGTTTTTTAAGTAAAGGTAGTGGAATATGCGTTGGAAGATTCATTTGTTCTTCTAATTCAAGAGCCCTTATATTTGATTTTTTCAAAATAATATTAAAAACAGTTATTTTTATTTCTTCAGGAAGTTTTTTGTTTTCCCATTTTTCAAGTATTTTTGCAGAAAGGTCTTTTTCAACGGCAATTAAAAGGTTCCCTGATAATTCTATTTTAGCTATTTCTGAAGAATAATCAATTATATAAACAAAATCTATCTTAAATAGTTCTTTATCAGTTCCTTTAAAGAGGTTGTTTTCTAATTTTTCTACGTTTGCTATGTTTATTTTAGTGTCTATTTTAATATTCTCTAAGGAATCTGACTTTCTTTCAATAAATATCTTTCTAAAATTAAAACCCATTAATTTCATTTTAATATTAAAGGTATTTGTTTTTTAAAGATTTATGTATTAAGATAATTATATTAAATCTTCTTCTGAAACAATAATAAAGTCTCCTAAAGCAATAATTGCAGAATGGGGAATTAAAGATTCTCCTGAAGAAGTTGTTTCTAAATTAAGGTTTTTTGTATAAAGAGTTGCATCTTTTAATAAAATATTAATTAACTCTCCTGATTTTGTTTCAAATAAAAGGTCTTTAACAAAGCCTAGTCTTTTTCCTTCTTTTGTTACAACCATTTTCCCAAGAATTGTTGAAAAAGGATTTTTTTCTGATTGCATATGAAAAATAAAGGAATATGATTTATAAATTTATCTGTAAAAAATAATAATTGTTGAATTTAGGGGTGACCCTTTGATTTCGTCTGGAAAAGGTTTTTAAAGGATTTGAGTTTTTTGTTTTTTTATTTTTATTTATAAATTTTTCTATTATAATAATAATAATAATAATAATAATAATAAAGAGATAAATAATAATAATAATAATAATAATAATAATATAAAAGAGTAAAAATAAAGAATAAAAGAGTAAAGATAATTAATTTTTTTTATTTCCACTAGAAATATTGGTGTATTTCTTTTTTAGTAGTTATAACTCTTTATAT
>Ga0272442_10012185_pt1 | contig 10412 bp, 20 predicted proteins | sample SSMForm2O_FD_200262 | JGI IMG/M metagenome (GOLD analysis project Ga0272442, IMG submission 200262) | Marine sediment archaeal communities from Little Sippewissett salt marsh, Falmouth, MA, United States - SSM-Form-2O | ecosystem: Environmental > Aquatic > Marine > Wetlands > Sediment ... | reverse complement strand
GTTCCCCACACCCGTGCAGTGCGTAAAAGCTGCTGAAGTCTTAGTCGAGCAGATGAGACTCGTGGCCTCAAATTTCCATAAGGTGACTGTTCACTTTTTAGTCGAGGATAACCACGCGCGCCTGACACAAAAACCCCAGGCCAAAGAAGCGGGATACAACTCTTTTAATTATGTCGTGGGAAAGATCGCAGAGATCTACCTGAAGAAAATTAAAAATATTGAGTTCAATATCTATCCGCAGTATGAGAAGGTCGTCACCGTTTTAAACCGGCAGTATCTTATCTCACACGGTCACGGCATACGCGGATGGATGGGCATCCCCTGGTACTCCATAGAGAGGCACGTAAAGAAAGAAGCCGGAGCACGGATGCAGATAATTATGGAGGATCTGACCCGCGCCAAAGATATCGGGTTCCATAAGTATGTCTTTGGGCATTATCACACTTATTTTGAGACGGACCTTTATTCGTGCTGCCCGAGTGTCCAGGGTACAGATGCCTATGATCATCAGAATGGGAGATATTCAAAACCTGGGCAGAGTGCATGGTTAGTTCATCCAAAGAATGCTGAATTTTCCCTAATGAATTTCCAGCTATGAAAAAATTAATATTGATTGGGTGTTTGGTTGGGTTATTGGTTGGGTGCAAAACAACTCAGACTGTTCCTATTCATGACTCAACCGTCGTGGAGAATACCGAGACAGTTACAGAAGATCCTACCTGGACAGTGCCGGCGGAAGCTTACTGGAGCATGCTTTTCGAGTGTGACAGCTCATACAATGTACTTTTGCGCGATTATGAAGCCCTGAACACCGGCTTAAAAGAAACCGTCGAGATCAAAGAAGTTATAAAGTACAGAGAAGATAACACCAAAGTAAAACAGCTAAGCGTAAACATCTCCGCGCTGATAGATTCCCTTGAGATCCAGAATAAGACCATCGAGAAGCTGCGAAGCGAGAAGAAAGTTATCGAGGTGCCTATTGAGGTCCCCGGTCCTGAAGTAGTAAGAAACTCCGGGTTTGCACATTTCGCTATCTGGTTTTTCTGGATCGTTCTTATCGCAGGGGTGGGATACGTAATTATTAAGTATAAACTTTGGAAGGTATTTATAAAATGAGGTTTTGACAAAGGACACCGGGAGTGATGCCCCAAAAGTCGCCGAGCGGGGACGGTACCACAGCCCTCACATCAGAGGTTGCGGACTGCTTGCAGTCAAAGCGTAAAATCTCCCCGCCCTCAAAATTTTTTTCATAGTTTTAGGTTTGGAGGGTCCGGGATGGTTACCGGGCCCTTTTTTCGTCACACGCTAACAGAAACAGGGCTATTTAATGCGATCCCTTCGTTCAGGACGTATCCCTTTGTTTATTAAGATAACGCGTTACATGGCTTAATTTGCGATCAGATGTTAAAAAAGTAAAATAATTGCAGTAAGCTATTGACATTTCAATTAATTGTATTACATTTGTATTAATAAATTATGTGATATGAAAAACAGAGTTATCAAATCCTTCCGATTCAGACAGTCCACAGTAGATAAACTTGAGAGCGAAGCTGAGGAACTGGATGTTTCGCAAACCGAGATTGTGGAGACAGCATTAATCAAATTTTTCAAAAGAAGGAAAAAGCAATTGACAGATTTTTAAACACCAATAAAATGAAAATAACGATTGAAAACCCATTAAAGCACACGCTGACCTTCGGCAGAGCTGTTCAGGAATTAGGTAGTATAATTCAGGTTATCGCTTCTATTACAGACGAAACTGAATTAAGAAAAGAATTTAAAACAAGACATTATGAAACCCTGGAATTTGGATTTGGCGGACATCATATGTGGGTATGTCAAAAAGCCGATGAAGATAAGGAAAGGATTATACTTGTTTCATTTTAACACCAATACTAATGGACAGAGACATTCAGCCCGATCCTCCCGTGATCACTTTTACCTTAGAATCTGTGGAGTGGCATCCTGAAACCGGAGTGCTTGACTTTGAGGTACTGGTTTACGAGGACAAAGAGAACTACGAAACAAAGAGATTTTCCATTTCCCCTGGTCCGGGATTGTGGGATAAGACTGATTATTTCAGCAGGATTCTTCCGAATATGGAATACAATTCCATTCAGGAGGATGGCATTTACATGGCTATGCTTGACGGTCATTTCAATCTGCACTGGCTTGTCAAGGATTATAAAGGGCGCATACATTATAGCGTCATTTATCTGAAGCCTATTCTTGAATCAATAGCAGAAGAGAAATCATGAAACGAGAAATTAAATTCAGGGCATGGCACAAATATGAAAGGAAGTTATGCGATATAAAAACCCTTACAGATAAGGGAGCTTTTTTGGTTGGAGTATCAAAGGGTAAGGATACACTAATGGATGGCGGCAAGCAAATAATTATTGCCCCAAATGACGGACGTTTTTGTGACAATGATGAAATCGAACTAATGCAATACACCGGCCTCAAAGACTCAAACGGGAAAGAGATTTATGAAGGGGATATAGTAACATTTTATGATTTCTTTGGTGGTAAATTTTATGCTTATGCCGGGGAATGGGAGGAGGAATATGAAGATATGACAGGGGACATAATTTTCAACATAGGTGATTTCTGTATACAACATCATGGTCATGCCGTGATTACAGATGCAATACCACTAAGTCAGATAATCGGTTATATAAATTATGAAGTCATCGGAAACATTCACGAAAACCCAGAACTAATTAAATCATGAAACGCAAATGCTTACAATGCGGGTGTGACCTGCCCGATAGTGTAAGGGGTCTGTTTTGCGATGAAGAATGTGAAGAAAAATTTACAGAGCAATATGAAAACAATGAACTACACAAGATCAGTAGCCCGAGCATCAGAGAGGAGTTCTGAGCGCTTCGCCTCCATGCAGAGTATTTTATTACTCAGGTGCAATGCAAGTGCTATGCTACAGTGTTTCGGGCATGAAGGGATAAAAGATCCCCTGGAGCTAACACCTATCTCAAAAGTGATAATCGCCCCAAAGGAAGTAGTTATTCCATCATTCAAGCCTTACATGATTGTAGCCTTCAACTATGAGTGGCACAATCCTATGTCAGTTGTGAAGATTTCAGAGAGGTACACGACGACAGTATTCCGCGAGAAAATCAGTTTATCATGAATAACGACTACGGCCAAGCCTCAGAACGTGACGACGAGGAGATCTATTACAGAGCATGGATCTACCATCAGGAGAACCAGGAGATGCAATTAACAACCTTCGACCTGCAAGAGATTGACAGAGCGAGGGAAGAATATAAACCTAAAAAACCATGAATTTCATCAAACTCACAGCACCGAATAACGATCCTGTCTGGATCAATCCTAATTGTATTGAAAGGATAGTGCGTGTATCTGTCAGGCCACAAACAGAGTGGGAGGCTAAACACGACGGAGGAATAAAAACGTCTCGCATAGACTTATCTGGAGGTGAAATGCAGATAGTCCAGGAAACACCAGAACAAATAATAAAACTTATAAACCCATGAACGAGCTTATCAAATCCATCAAACCCTTATTGCCAGAAGTAGAAAAGAAAATGATTGCTTTTGGACTGAATCCTGAGACTGTGAAGAGCGAAACATCTTTCGCATTGCAGATACTTAATGAACCGAAAAATGTCTATTTGAGAAAGTCCACAACTGACAGCATATTAAAATCGGTTCTGAATATTTCGCAGGTAGGATTGACTTTAAATCCTGTAGCTAAAGAAGCCTTTTTGATCCCACGTTGGGATAAGACTTCTCAGAAAGTTCAATGCGTACTTGAGCCGAGTTATGTTGGACTGGTAAAACTTCTGACCGATGCCGGATCAGTAACTTCGATAAACACTCAGCTTGTATATAAAGAGGATGATTTCGAGATTAACCTTGCTTCGGACAATCCTGTGAGACATATCCCTGATCTCACCGAAAGAAAAACAATTATGGGAGTTTATTCTATTGCCCGTCTTTTAACAGGAGAAAAGCAAGTTGAATGGATGGAAATTTCTGAGGTGAATAAGATACGTGATACTTCTGATTCTTATAAAGCATGGAAGGAGGATAATAGTAAACATTCGATATGGAACTCAAGTTATGGGGAGATGTGCCGGAAAACCGTTTTAAAGCGTATTTATAAATATCTGCCACGGACAAACAAAATGAAGTTTGTAGATAATGCCGTTGCCCTGACTAATAAAGATTGGGAGGCTTCGAGTTCGCAGGTTCATTACGCAGAAAGTCTTATTCATTCCAGCACAATAATTGAATCAAAGAAAGAAGAACTTTTACGAGAATTATCTATATGCAATTCTGATCAGATAGAATTGATGATAGATTACCTGAAAGATAATCAACCGGATCCAATCGAAGCAGGGAACAGTTACAACCAGAGGGATATTGATAAGAAACTTAATCAGCACGTTTAATGAAATTCTGTTTACCATATCAGAAGGATAAAGCTATCTCTTATATTGAGCGCATCGACAAAAATATGATATGCGAAGTCAAGAAAGAGGACAAGTCACGAAGTGCGATGCAGAATCGATATTATTGGTTTCTTTTAAGCTTACTGGAAAGTGATACCGGCATGGAAAAGGATGATTTTCATGACTATTTCGGAGAGAAATTTCGCAGAAGGGAAAAGGAAATAAATGGGGAAATGATTGAATTCACCAAGAGCACAACGGCACTCAGTACAATGGAATTTGAGGACTATATGACTAAGATCAGGACGTTTGCCAGCGTAGAGCTGGGGTGCTTTTTGCCATTACCTCACGAATCAGAGTTTGATTATTTGAAGCTATGAAAAAACTAATTGCAGAACTCGACAGGGTATTCTCCCTCTATATAAGACAGCGTTATGCCGATGAGAACGGGATAGTAAAATGTGTCACCTGCGGACAAAGGGACCATTGGAAGAACATGGATTGCGGACACTTTATCTCAAGAAAGAATCACTCTGTACGGTGGGATGAGATGAACTGCCAGGTACAGTGTAAGCAATGCAATCAGATGTTAGGAGGTATGCCTTATGAGTTCGAGGACTACCTGGTTGAGAAGTACGGACGCGACGAAGTTGAATGCTTAAAAGCGCGCGGTCATTCTACTATGAAATTAATGGAGTGGGAGTTGGAATCAATGATCACCGTGTACAAAAACCGCATCACAGGATTGAAGGTTTTACAATCGGCAAAGTCTTGCCAGTAGTGAGATACAGGATGAATCGCTTAAAGTTTTAAATAACAAAAATGAAAGGTAAAATAATACGGTACAATAAGGAAATGTCAGGGAAGATAATAGACGAAAATGACACCCATGTTTTAATACAATTTGAATCAGGGACAAAATACTGCATTGGAAAATCAGGATTAATGGAATGCTTGAATTTAAAAACGATATGACAAAGGAGATAAATAAGAGGTGCGGTAATTGCAAACACTATACTCGAAATCCTATCTTAAAAGATAGGGGCTGGTGTGCATTTGACAAGGTAAGTCCATTAATCCCGGAGGATAGGCATTGTGATAGATGGGAGCAAAAAGCAAAAGAAACTGGAACTTAATTATGATCAACCCACTTAAATACATCCGCTGGATCCGCTTGCTAAAGAAACTGCGAACAGAAGGAAAATACCCGGTAAAGAAATCTCACATTAAAACGATAGCTAAACAATTATCGAAATGAAAACACACACAGAACCACAATGGAAAGCTATTTTGGCATACCTGGAGTCAGGAGGCTCGCTTACCCGGATGCAAGCACTGGAAAAATTTGACTGCATAAACCTACCGGGACGAATCCATGATATCAGAAAATACCGGCCAGATGTAAATCTCCCTGATCCCGAAGATGTTCAAATGATCAAAACACCTTCAGGGAAATGGGTTGCCAGGTACAGCTTAGAAAAGGAACCCGAATTACAATTATGAGTTGTATATTACAATTTAATGTTGTATATTTGTGCTAGAGCACAATCTGATACAATGAGAGATTCACTAAAAAATAAGGGGCCTGAAGATAAGTGCCGGACTCATTGCCGGGTGCTCCACTTATCCGATGGTCCCTTTTCTTTTAGGAGGGATGAATCATGAAGCGGTTTATTGACACCGGGTTTTTAGACCAGAAATGGATACGTAGGTTATCACCAGAAAGGAAATGTTTCCTTATTTATCTAATGCTTAAATGTGACAATGCTGGAATCATAGAACTCGACTTAGAGGATGCTTCTTTTTGGATAGGTAAAAATATATCAGGGTTAGATTGGTTGCCGGACGGATACCTGATTACTATACCAGGAACCGATAAATACTTTCAACCTAAATTTATCGAATGGCAATATCCGAACTTCCCGCACAGCAAAGTCCATCAACAGGCCGTCGCCAAAACCATTCTTATTAAACATGGACTATTTAATCCTGATTCACAGGAACTTAACTTACCCACCGCTTACCCACCGCTTACCCATGATTTACCTGCTGGTCAGGTAAATGGTAATGTAGATGGTAATGGTAATGTAGATGGTAATGTAAAGGGGGAGTCTGAGGGGGAATATTCCTTTATGCAATTTATTGAGGACATAAATTCAATGACCGGCAAAAACTTCCGAGGTGACGCATCCGCAAAGACTCATTTTAAAGCAAGAGTTAAAGATGGCTACACACGGGAACAGATACAAACGGCAATCCACAACTGTATGTCCGATCCATTTCATCAACAGAACCCGAAATATTTAACGCCTGAATTTATTACCCGGCCCGACAAGATTGAGAAGTATGTCAATTACCAAGTAAGTGAATCTGACATGGATAAGATTTTAAGAACAAACAGAGAATTAAAATTAGCAAATGAAACCAGTAGTTAATAATACTGCCGTTGCACTGCATAGTGGATCCAGAATAAAAGAATTGGATAGTAAATCTATTACCAACTTTCTCATAGATCAGATATCTATTGTTTATGTGAAAACAGGCAAAAACATCCCTGAGTCCAGGGAACTCAATATTACTATCCAGCAGTTCAAAAAATATCTTGAAAGGGATTGGCCCGGAGTCAAATTAGAATGGATAGAAAAAGCATTTGAGAGGGGAGTAGAAAAACAGTACGGGGAATACTACGGGGTTTCATATGTAACCTTCACAGATTGGATGAAAGGTTATCGTAATTCCATGAAAGCAGAAGATTTTGGGGTCAAAGAAGATCCGATGCCCTCAAAGGAAAGGGCCTCATTCGTATTGAACGGACTAAAGAACATGCCCAATACAAGCAAGTTAATTAGTAAACATAAATCAAACCGATAATGGAAATAGCAGAGATTCAAAAAGTAATCAGGGTTACAAAGCAGAACCCAGGATTATCAGAGGATGATATCACCGAAAAGATATTAAAAATTTCTGATCCTTCAATACGCCCTGGTCTGTATAGGATACTGATAAAGGCATGTGACGTCCACAACCAAACCTTAGACAATGTTTTGAAGGATTGCAGGGAGGCCAATTATGTACGTGTTCGCCAGCAATACTGTTTAGTGGCCTGGTTGTTTGGTTACACGTTCAAAGAGACTGGCAGGGCTATAAAAAAAGACCATGCCACGGCATTATCAGGAAAGAATAAGGCTTTAACTTTTTACACAACAGAGACGGATTATCGCATGGAGATTGACGCTCTGATGGACAAGTTCCCAGAACACACCGAAATGTTGCACAAGAAGATAGACGAGTTAACAGATATACAAACCAATGGAGAAAACTAAGATCGATACCAGCATTGAGCCTTTTGAAAAGATCAAGTCGCTCACGAATTTGAACTTACAGATATTCGAGATCATCGACAAGCTTAAGGCTTATGATGTTGGCCTGGCTCCTATGGAGTTAAAGAACGCAACGATAAGTATTTCCAGGGGCATGGCAAATATAGCAGATGAGATAAGCAGCAAAAAGAACGGGGAGAATTGAAAAACCATGAAAGTTCTCAGTTTAGGCATAGGGGTACAAAGCACAGCTCTTTATTACATGAGTTCAACGGGAGAGATGCCACGCGCAGATGTAGCGATCTTCGCAGATACCGGAGCAGAGAAAACAGCAACGTCCGAGTACTATGATTTTTTAATGGACTGGCAGAAGGCTAATAATGGCATCCCTATCTACAAAGCAACATATCGAAATCTTATGCAAGACCTTAGAAATAGGTCGAACAGTTCAGGGAACAGGTTTGCTTCCATTCCTGCCTTTTCGGCAAACGGTGGCATGCTCCGCAGACAATGCACATCGGAATACAAGATAACTCAGGTCGATAAAATGATAAAAGAAATACATGGGTTAAAACTTAGGCAAAGGTATCCTAAATGTGAAATATGGTACGGAATAACTTTAGACGAAATGCAAAGGATTGCTATCCCGATTCAAAAATGGAAAACAAATGTTTATCCGCTTGTGGGATATCATACCACAGCAGATGGCAAATGCTTAAAGATTTCCGATATGGTTATGCGAAGGGGTGATTTATTGAACTGGTATGAAAAGCACAATCTCTCAGTCCCGGTGCGATCCAGTTGTGTATTCTGCCCATTTCAGTCAGATAAAAACTGGTTATATCTAAAAAGGAACTATCCAAAAGACTTTCAAGATGCCGTAGAAGTTGATGCACTGATTCGGGATAGCTCAAAGCGTGGAGTAAAAGAAAAAATATACGTTCACCGGTCATTGAAGCCTTTGAGTGAAGTTGAGTTTGATGAGAACCAGATGGAATTTGACGAATGTTCAGGGATGTGCATGTTATAAAAATGAATAATGGGAAGGAAGCGGCTCACAAGGCAGCATATTAAAGCTGAATTATTAAAGTTAAAAAACATTGCAGGATGGGATTATACGATAATAAATTTAAGAAACGGCTTTCTGCTAAAGATGTGGACCAACGACATAGGCAAGCGATGCACGAGTTACGACTTTCAGACAAAGGAAAAGAAGCTACGAACCAGGGCAGACCTGGAAAGTATAAAGGATATTTTTTACAACGAATGATACTTTTTATTCTCATTATCATTTACCTGGCTATGGCAGTCATTGCCGTGTGGGCCTTTTTATCAGACATGAAATGAAAACAGCACCGATAGTCATATTCACATATAACCGCCCTGCACATCTCATGCGCACGGTGGAGGCTTTAAAAAAGAATCACCTTGCCAGTCAGTCGGAGCTAATAATATTCTCCGATGGTCCCCGCGATTCTGGTGATGCCCCGCTGGTAGCGAAGGTGCACAAGATCATCACCCGCATTACGGGCTTCCATAGGGTAAGGGTAAGCATCCGGTCGAAGAACAGGGGCCTCTCAGCGTCGATAATATCAGGGATGAACTATGTTTTCCGGCACTACAGTAAGGCCATCGTTCTGGAGGATGATCTTCTAACCTCGCAGGACTTTCTGGATTTCATGAATAGGGGGCTGGCGATGTATGAAAATGACAAGCGCATATTCTCTCTAACAGGCTATACTCCGCCCATTGACTTGTCGTATTATGATAAAGATATTTTCCTCATTCCCCGTCCCGGATCCTGGGGATGGGCCACATGGAGGGACCGTTGGCACAAAGTAGACTGGAAGGTAAAGGATTTTGATATGTTTATCCGCAGCAAAGCGCAACGACAGGCTTTTAATAAAGGGGGGCTGGATTCCTCGGTCATGCTCAGAGATGAGATACGACGGGGAATAGAATCCTGGGATGTACGCTTTTATTACTCTTGTTTTAAGAATAAGGGATTGTGTATCTATCCTGCTAAGAGCAAGGTAAGCAGTACGGGTACTGATGGTACGGGGGTACACATGGGAAGGACGAGGAAATATGACACTCATGTTCATGAGCACTATTGTATCCTCCCGCAGGATATCGCTCCTGATGATAGGGTTATGGATGATTTCGCTGCTTTCTACCGGCCTTCCCTTCTGCGACGGGGGATAAACTTTTTAAAGCTTAATACATGAAAACAGACAAAAACAGGAGACGGTTATTTTTCATAACGCTAAGGGAGTTCAGAAAGAAAGGTGGACTAATGAGCAGAGGTGCCCGGTGTAGCATAACCACAACGATAAAATGTCCCTTTCATTGCGATTACTGCCCTATGTTCATCTACGGGGAGCCAAAGAAATATGAAGAGAGCACATGGGAGGAGTGGAAGGTGTTTCTGGAACGGTTCCCGGTCTGGATTAGCGCACTTTACGTTTCGGGAGGGGAGCCATCGCTATATTCAGATATTGTCCCGCTTATAAACTACCTGATTGAGAGGGGACATCATGTCATATTACAGACTAACCTATTTAAACCAGAAGCGTTCATCGGAATACGTCCTCATTGGAGGCTTGTCTTTATGGCCACTTATCACGAAAAACAGGAACAGAAATTAGGGAGGG
>Ga0272442_10012184_pt1 | contig 10412 bp, 12 predicted proteins | sample SSMForm2O_FD_200262 | JGI IMG/M metagenome (GOLD analysis project Ga0272442, IMG submission 200262) | Marine sediment archaeal communities from Little Sippewissett salt marsh, Falmouth, MA, United States - SSM-Form-2O | ecosystem: Environmental > Aquatic > Marine > Wetlands > Sediment ... | reverse complement strand
CAAATCTTATAAAAGAAAATGTAACAATTGAGTACATAATGCCTGCAGGAGTATGCCCTGCATATTATGATACAACACCAAGCGATGTAGGAAAAATCACAGATGCAGATATCATAGTATCTTTTGGGGACACAAACATGGAACACTGGCTTTCAGATTTACTTGATTACAATGAAAACTATAGCCTCATACAATGTAAAGACCTTGGTGAGTGGAATATTCCATCTGGTGCAAAAGCATATGTAGAGCAGTTAGCAGATGATTTATCTGAGATACTTGTTGAACAAAACGATACAATACACTCAAATGCAGAGGCTTATCTTTCAGATATAGATGAAATGGCTGAAACACTTAAAAATTCAATTCAAACAGAGGGATATAGCAATACGAAGATAATTTCTATGAGTTGGCAAAAAGATTTTCTTGAATGGTTAGGTCTAAACGTCACATATTCTTACGGACCGCCACAAATGCTATCCGCACAAGACCAATTGGACGTAATAAATGCCTCTACAAGTCAAGATATTTATGCAATTGTAGATAATCTTCAAAGTGGAACTGACTTTGGAGGTAGAGTCGCTTCAGAATCTGGAGCAATCCATGTTATTTTTACAAATTTTCCTGGAGCAATACCTGGAACAGATACTTATCTTGAAATGATAGAATATAACACGGAACAATTAATCAAAGGGATAGAAACCTATGAATACAAGCAAGGGGAAATAAACATGTTACAAGGACAAATAAGTGGCATTGAAACACAGAGAAACATATCTTTATTTATCGCAGTAGTTTTTGTAATCCTCTCGCTTGTTATGTACATACTTTACAAAAAGAAGTGATGATATATGGACGAGACACTAAAACAAATTGAAAAATTCCATGGACACTTGGGCCCCTACGCTGTTATAGGGTATAGAATGGGAAAGATTGCAAACGAAAGATTAGGATCAGATCCATTCTGTAAAAGAGCAAAAGTCTATACGGGAACTAAACCTCCTCTTTCCTGTATAATCGATGGAATACAACTCAGTAGCAATTGCACACTTGGAAAAGGTAGAATGACTGTTGAAAATAATGACACAGCAAAAGCAGAATTCACTTCAAAAGATAACAAAAAAATAACAATTATTTTAAAATCGGAGATAAGAAAAGAAATAGATACAACAGTAACACAAGAAAACATACTACAGTATTCTGAGGATACATATAACAAATCCGATGAAGAACTCTTTGAGATTTTATGAATAAAAAAATAATTGAGCTTAAAAATATAAATACAATTTATGAAGGAGAAAAAATACCTGTAATAAAAAACATAGATTTATCGGTAGGATCAGGAGAGTTCATTTGTATAATAGGACCTAATGGTGCAGGAAAAACAACACTTCTTGAAACAATAAATGGACTTCTCTCTTACACAGGTGGCAAAGGCTATGTTTTTGGAAAAGAAATATCAAAAAATAAGACTTTTATCAGGAAGAAAACAGGTTTTTTGATACAGAATTTTGAAATAGACCCACTTGCGCCATTTCTCTGCAGAGATGTTGTTATGATGGGGCTTACTGGTAAAACTGGGCTTTTTAGATTCCATACAAAAAAAGACTGGGAGAAAGTATGGTATAGCATGGGTCTTGTTGGAATGATTGATTTTGCCAACAGACCAGTCGGCAAGCTTTCAGGAGGAGAATTTCAAAAGATACTAATGGCGCGCGTTCTTATACAACAGCCAAAAATCCTCCTTCTTGACGAACCATTTTCCAATCTTGATTATTCATCACGACATCAGATCGAAACACTTCTCAATCGCCTTCATGAAAAATATAATCTGACTATTCTTATGGTTTCGCATGATCTTTCTTTTATTCCTGAGAGATGCAATAGAATAGTTGTAATTGATAAAGGCAGAATAATTATGGATGGAGAAAAACAACACGTCCTTGAATCAGAAGAGGTCAAAAACATTTTAAAAAAAGGAGATAAGAAATGATAGAACTACCTCTTGGGCTTATCATCACGTCTGTTCTTGGTGCTATTCTCGCGGGTTTTGTTTGTTCTACAATGGGCACATTTGTTGTTCGTATGGATCTTTCGGGCATTGGTTATTGCATGAGCCATGCAGCATTTGCCGGTGCTGCATTTGGTCTGATGATCTCAATTGATCCTATGCTTGGGGCGCTTTTATTTTCTTTTATTACAGCATTTGCCCTTGGCCCTATTGCAGAGAAAGCGAAACTAGAGAGCAACATTGTAATTGGTTTTCTATTCTCGCTTATGATTGCGCTTGCGTTCATCTTTTTAAACTATGTTCCAGGGCAATCTGCAAGTGCAAAAGCACTCAGAATTCTGTGGGGTAGCATTCTTTCAGTGAATGCTTCTGATGTCTTATTGTTAGCTTTGTTATCGTTTGTGCTTGTACTCTTTGTAGTAGTATTTTACAAGGAACTTTCATCTGTTATGTTTCATAGGAAAATGGCTGAGGCAAGCGGTATCAATACAAAGATTTTTTACTTCGCGGTACTATTTTTTACAGGACTTGCAGTATCCTTGTCGCTTAGGATCGTAGGCGGCCTTCTGGTTTTTGCACTTATCATCAATCCTACTAGTACTGCTTATCAATTTTTCTTTGATTTCAAAAAAATAATTATTTTTTCACCCGTAATTGGAGTTGTCAGCTGTCTGGTTGGTTATTATCTGTCTCTTATCTCTGATTTTCCAATTGGTGCTTCGATTGTAATTGTATCAGCTCTTGTTTTTGCAGTAGCAATTATTGTGTCACCCAAACGTAAAAAAGTAAAATAAAGCTAAGAGTCATTTAATTTTTCCTTATCTTTTCTGGATATGTAGCCAATACCTGTTTCAGTAATTTCTATTGTATCAAAGCTTACAAACTGAAGCATCTCCATCTGAGAAAGCTTCTTTATCATCTTATTTAGATCTTCTTTTGAAATTCCAAGCATGTGCTGTGCAGTTTCCGCATCCATATCGCGTTCGAGCATTAATTTGAGTAGTTTGTATTCTTTTTCATATATTGCTGCTTCTCTTTCAACCTCACTTGCATCAACATCAACGTAACCTGAGAGTTTTTCGACATAGTTTTTGATTACATGATCTAGGTTAATTCTATCAATTACTTTTCCTTCTTTATTATACAGGGTACAATACTTACTGCCAGGTTCATGTTTCCAGCTCGAAACGGTATCCCAAGTGTATCCCAGTAAATTATCAGGTTTTTTGCTATCAAGCATCCCTGTTCTGGCCATTTTTTCAATTTTTTTCTTATGTTCAGTACGACGATACGCATAATGTTGCTCAAGTTGTACTTGGTCAAGATCAACATTCATAGTACTAATCATCTTAGTTATCTCATCACCAGTGTGTTCTTTAAGTTCTGATATGAAATACAAGCCAGCCTCTGTTCCTATATCATTGTAGACAACACGTATCAATGATTCTATTGCTTTTCCCACCTGAGAGGTATCAACATTGTTCACATCAGGTGAAACACTTATTGCAAAGCCGCCCTGTGAAATATCCTTGCTTGAAGCATTTACAAACTTTAAAAAACTGTATTTATTTTCAAGAGTTTTAATCGACGAACCTATTGCTTCACCTGCAGATCTTATTGATGTTCTCCTACTCGCAACAGTATACAATGCTTTTAGCACGCTTTCTAGTAAAACAGAGTTTTTCCAGTTTTCCAATTAAATACCCCTCTAAACAATAAAGGTTATCTTATAATTTTGTTATAAAATTTTGCATTAGAAAATCTTGTTTAAGTTTTTTTCTTTTCTATTTTTCCAATTACCTTTATGGTATGCATAGCTTGCAAGGAGCGGAAACGTTACTGTTGCCTCGCCATAAACCATTTGCTCAAGCCCTGTATCTACTTTTCCCCAACTATTTGCTTCTTTTAAGGTTGAACCAGAAAGTGCACCATCGCGCTCATCTGCAACAGTGAGTTGAACAGCGTATTTGTGCATAGGCGAATCAACACCTAGTATATCTGCTGCGACTACTGTGTCTTGTACAAAATTCTTTGGAACTCCCCCACCTATCATTAAAAGACCAGATTCTTTTGATTTAACCTTTATTTTTGTGAGTTCTCTAAAGTCTTTTACTGAATCTATCGAGATGCTATTTTCTTTCTTTTCAGTCTGATGAGAAACAATACCAAAACCCGCACTGCTATCTGAAAAAGCAGGGCAAAATATAGGGACTTGTTTTTTGTATGCCTCATGTACAAATGATTCTCTTTTGCCATATTTATTTAGGTATTCTCCCATTTTATATATAAATTCTCGAGAACTGTACGCTCCAGGTTTCATAGAGTCAGCGATTTTCTTTGTAGTCATATCACAAACACGTAAGTCTTCTTCATCAATGAAAGTATCATAAATCCTATCTATCATAAGATCTCTGAGCTTGTTATCATTAGCATTTACAAAACCACGGTAATGATTAAACCCGAGTCCTTCAAAAAAATCCTGATCAACAACGATTGCGCCAGTAGATACTATCGCATCAATCATGTTGTTTTTTACAAGATCGATAATTACTTTTTTGAGACCCGCAGAGACAAGACTTCCTGCAAGACAGAGAAAAACAGTGCAGTCTTTATTCTTGAGCATTTTATCATATATTTTGCAGGCTCTTGCAAGATTTCTGGATTGAAAAGCCATTTTATCAAAGCTGTTGATTAATTCTATTGAGTTGAATTTTTTAATGTTTATATGCTCAATTTTTGTCTTTAACAAATCTTTTTTGTTATACTGCATAAAAAAGGGAAATTCGCATGCTGTTTTTTTACTTTTCTACAGCAACATTTAAACCAGCTTGACTTTTACGGTTTTTTTACATGCATGAATGGGCACTTGCTGAATCAATTCTTGTTGCGGCAGTTGATGCAGCAGAAAAAGAAAAGATCAAGAAGCTTACAGAAATAACTATTGGTCTTGGGGAATTACAGCAGATAGCAATGGATGTTTTTGAGTTTGCGCTTGACGAGATGGTAAAAGAGCATAAGGATGAACTTGGTGATGTAAAAATTAAAATTAAGACAATAAAGAGCAATCTAAGGTGTAACAACTGCGGAACTACCTGGAAGTTTTCTGATATGAAAAAGAAGATAACAGGTGATGAGGGCGAAGCAATTCATTTTATACCTGAAGTTACTTTTGTTCATACAAGATGCCCAAAGTGTGGTAGCCCTGATTTTGAGATAACATCTGGCAGGGGAGTAAGCATCACACAACTTAAGGGTGAAAAATAATATGATTTCTGAGCTTGAACAAAAAGACATTAATCCAGAGATCTTTGCAGAAAAGATTATTGCAAACCCTGATTGTATTAACCAATATTTAGATGGGCTTCTTTCCAAGAACGAAACATATCGTTATAACTGTTTCAAAGTACTGAATCTTGTATCTGATAAAAAGCCTAATTTGTTATATCCTCATTGGAATTTTTTTACGAATCATCTTAGAAGTGAAAATAATTATCATAAAATGAGTGCTGTTTTAATTATTGCAAATTTAACATCTGTTGATACAGAGAATAGATTTGAAAATGTTTTTGATGAGTTTTATGAAAATCTAAAGAGCAAGAAAACAATAGTTCCAATGTATGTTATTAAATCCTCTGGTAAAATCGTAAATTTCAAGCCGAATCTTGAAAGAAAAATAACTGATTTACTGCTTAATATCGAAAATATTCATCCTGGTAAACAAATTGAACTTGTTAAATCAGCAGTTATTGAGTCTTTTTCTAAGTATTATGGAAATGCTGAAGAAAAAAATAAAATAATTGATTTTGTAAAAAAACAACTAAATAGCAAGAGCCCTAAAACTAGAAATGCTGCAAAAGAATTTATAAAAAAATTGGGGGAGCTTGAATAGTATGGAAGTAAGAACCAGTGTTATTCAAAAAAGGCTCAAAAATGTAAAGCGCGTAATATCAGTTGCAAGCGGCAAGGGCGGCGTTGGAAAAAGCCTTGTAGCATGCAGCCTCGCTCTTTCACTTTCAAAGAAAGGATACAAAGTAGGACTCTTAGATCTTGACCTGTACGGTCCATCATCACACATCATACTCGGCATAAATGACTTTAGCTTTCCAGAAGAAGAAAAGGGCATACTTCCATACGATATTCATGGAATAAAATTCATGAGCATTGTGTATTTTACAGAGGATAAACCTGCGCCACTTCGTGGGACAGATATAACCAATGTAATAATTGAACTCCTAGCCATTACTCGCTGGGAAGAACTAGATTATCTTATTATCGATATGCCACCAGGAATCGGTGATGAAACCCTTGATGTTATTCATCTTGTTAAGAGATCAGAATTTATGGTTGTAAGTACGCCTTCTCAAGTTGCACTTGGAGCAGTTGATAAACTTCTGAATATTTTAAAAGAACTAAAACTACCCATAGTAGGTATTGTTGAAAACATGAAAATTAATGACCTAACCTTGATAGAGGATTATTCAAAAGAAAAAGATTTTACTTATCTTGGTAAAGTTTCTTTTGATTGGAAACTTGAGGAAGCAATTGGTTCTCCTGATAAGCTTATGAATACTGGTTTTATGAAAGACTTTGAAAAAGTTGTTGAAAAAATAATATGAAAGGCGCCTACGTTTTACTGATTGAGTTAAAAACTGATAAACAAATACAAATTGGAAAACTAGGAAATATTTTTTTCAAAAAAGGCTTTTATGCATATGTCGGAAGCGCATTAAACAACCTTGAAAAAAGGATACAAAGACATTTAAGTCTAGAAAAGAAGATGCACTGGCATGTCGACTATCTGCTAAATCATGCAGATATAATCGATGTTTTTTACAAAGAAACAAATGAAAAAATAGAATGCAAAATTGCAAGAAAACTTGCTAAAAGTCTCAAAGGCATAAATGGTTTTGGATGCAGCGACTGCAACTGCCAGAGCCATCTTTTTTATGGTAAAAAAAGAAATAGAGGTTTTAATCAGGTGATAACAATTGTGCAGCTTAAGGTGTTACCACTAAATGAAATATCTTCAAACCATACATCAAAATCTTTCCAACTTGCCTCACCTTTAAAACCAAATAGAAGCACATCATGTTGGCAATTAAATGTTTCTTGCCTTAGCAACCCTTTCACTGTTGTGGTGCCCCACCCATATTCTGAAAATAAAATTGTAATTCCAAAAACAACAGACAATAATGCCCAATTGGAATATCCTTCAGACTCTACCTCTGCAAAAAAGAATTTTTCAATAGGTGATGAAGGTTTTATTTGGCTGTTTTGGATTGCTTCGATGTCATCATAAGTGATGAATCCTTTTTCTTTTACTACTCGAATCATTTCTTCAAATAGTGAATCCATGTAATCGTTATCTATGCGATCTTGTAATTCATATAGTTTTGATAGTTCTGTTGTTACACATACATCTTGGTTGATATTGTAAACTTCTCGTTCTAAATTGTTTTCTGATATTCTTGTTGATTTTATTGTTGCTTTCATTCCAACAGTTGACAAACTAGCAAAACCAGTCAACAAAAACAGGCTTACTATGCCTATACATATTATTTTTCTATTCATCTTTTTATCGCCTAAATTTTTATTTATTAAATATTTTTATAAAAAACGACATATTTTAGCTTATATTTATGTTTTATTGGACAATATTCCTTAAAGGAAGAAGAAAAAGAAGGACTGGTTGGTGTTTTATTGTAATGCTGGTAGTTTTTGTAGGAGTTGTTGGAGCAGTGGATATTGTATAGATAGCTTTTCTAGAAGAGCGTAGGATTGACGTGTTGTAGATTTAGATTTTTTTACTTTAAGATTTATTGGTATATCTATGTAATCATTATCAGGATCATCAATATTATAGATTCTAAGATTATCGTTATAATCTTTTGCCCCTTCTGGCAGTGTAATCCATATCTCAAGAGATTGTTTTCCGTCTTCTACCGTAAGCCATCCGCTCCCCGGATATATGTCCCAATCTCCATAAAGCCGATCTTCACTGTAACCCCAGTGAACTTTTGAACCGGGTTCGCCTCCATTCCATATTTGAACATCTGTTCCAACATTGGTCTGTGATAGCGGTTTTAAATTAGTTCCTTTAATTTCACCCGAGGCCATTAAAGCTGGTTGGGGAATGTGTGGTTCTCCATAGATAGAAATAGCTTTAGTCCGCCACCATACAAAACCAGGGGCGCCCCACCAATCTTGAATGTAACCCTTTACAGAGAAATGAAAGGTATTGTCAGATTTCACAAATACATCCATTTCTAACCATCCCTCCTTATACCCTCCGCTGCTTGCACTAACAGTAATCTGCTTATGATCGTCATTCCAATACCACATTGAAACCTCGCCCCAGTCAGCAGTTCCCGGACAAATTATTTCATAGTAAACTTTGACTGTAATGGTTTCACCTGTGCCGCTAACTTCTTCACTAAAATAAGTTTGCGGTATAGATAGCGTTACGTGAGGTTCTGACGACTGAGTTAAATAGATGCTTCCAAGATTAATTTCTTTTTTACTACAAATAGAGATTTCTGGATCCACTTCATCATTTGTTTCTATTTTTATTGTTGAAGCATTAATACTACAACTCATAAAAAGAGATGAAATGACAAATATACAAGCTATACTATATCTTGCTTTTATTTTATTCATAGTTTTCTTTTTCATTTTTCATCACCCATATTTTATTTATTAAATGTTTTTATAAAATATGGAATATTTTAATTAGTATTTATAGTTTATGGGACAATATTCCTTAAAGGAAGAAGAAAAAGAAGGTGAAAAAGAAAAATAAAAACAAAAGAAAAAAGGAAGAAAAGAATTTGTTTTAAGATAGAATTTTTAGAGAATTAAGATTTAAAAGTTGTAGTATTTTTGCGTTAAAGTATTGAAATATTTCTACGAGTTTGAAATAAGGTCTTGTTTTACTAGTGCCAGAGGGTAATTTAATTTTGTAAATCTTGTGGTCATAGGTATCTACATTCCATAAATATTCACCGTCGTATGTTAAGCCCCATGGTCCCGATCCCGGCGATGTAACTTCTTTTTTAATATCTCCAGATATGCTCATTTTATAAATTTTGTCGGATCCTGCATCTACATGATATAAATCTTCACCTACAAAGACTAAACCTACTGGTCCTTCTCCTGGTGATTCGATACTTCTGACAAATGTTCCATCGTCAGGGTTCATTTTTATAATTTCTCCTTTTCTACCTTTGCCTTCTGTTGGTGCAAATGAGACCCATAAATACCCATCATTGAATGTCAATCCTGTTGGGCTGTAATATGGTAAATCGTTTATGGTATCAAAACTTTCAATGACGTTTCCAGTCGTATCCATTTTAATTATTTTTTTTTTAATCGGGTCGGAATGCCATAGATATTCTCCATCCCATGCAAGGCCGCCTGGAACTCCTTCAGCAGGGCTGTCAAAACTTGATATAATATTTCCTTGTTTATCAATTTTGTATATTTTGTGATCTGTTGCTTCTGCTATCAATAAATATGTGCCGTCATGTGTTAAACCTGTTGGCCTTTCTCTCGGTGTGTTAATACTATCAACTACATCGCCAAAGTCTAAAGTTGATAGTAATCCATTATCTTTTACAGTTATTGCACTTGCCATAGTGCTAGATGTCGCTAGTATTATTAAAAAAATTACTACAATTATTTTTTTATTCATATTTTATCACCTAAATCTTTATTTATTAAATATTTTTATAAAAAACGACATATTTTAACTGGTATTTATGTTTTATGGAACAACATTCCTTAAAGGACGAAGAAAAAGAAGGTGAAAAAGAAAAATAAAACAAATTAATGATAAATAAAAACAAAAGAAGGAGGAGAAAAAAAGGTTTAAAGAAATTTTTAAGTTAAAAATGAAGCAATTCGATTTCTTTATTTGAAATCATTTATACTAATCGCTCCGTAGTATCCTCCGGATTTATATGTGTTGCATATCCCGTTCTTTTCTTTATTACGTTCCCTTTTGTCGCCTTCCATTTTATCACCCCTTTTGTGTATATATGTAACACGGTAGCATGGCACATATATACACGTTTGATATAAAAACTTTTCCATGCAAAATCCTTAATAACTAAAACATTGTTTTAAAAATGTGAATGGAGAGAGGCAAAATGCCATCAATTATATATTCAACTATTGACGATATAAAAACCGCTAGAAGAATTGCAAACACTCTTGTAGAAGAACAACTAGTTGCCTGTGTAAACATTGTTCCAGGTATAGAATCCTTTTATAGATGGAAGGGTAAAATTGAAATTGAGCAAGAAAATCTAATACTTGCAAAAACTGTTGATGAAAACGTTAAGAAAACAATCGAGAGGCTAAAGGCAATTCATCCATACGAAGTACCAGACATAATAGTTTTACC
>Ga0272442_10012182_pt1 | contig 10412 bp, 9 predicted proteins | sample SSMForm2O_FD_200262 | JGI IMG/M metagenome (GOLD analysis project Ga0272442, IMG submission 200262) | Marine sediment archaeal communities from Little Sippewissett salt marsh, Falmouth, MA, United States - SSM-Form-2O | ecosystem: Environmental > Aquatic > Marine > Wetlands > Sediment ... | reverse complement strand
GAAATATTTTTTACAGCCTTTGAAAGATACTCTTCATTATAAAAAGCGCTATATTTCACATCTCCCCTGTCATTTGCCTTTTTCTTTATTTCTGGCGGAAGATCAACATAATAATGATGAGATAATTCTATTCTCGGTATATATTCCAGAATTTCATCAGTATCAACATATTCTCCTGTCAGTGCTTCTATTGCTGCGCATGCGCAGTCTAGTGTGCATGACCACTGATATTTCTGTTGCCTTACCGGAAGTTCTATCATTTTAGAAATTATAGACAGAAAAGGATTTAAATAGATTATAGTTAGTTTCGGTGTTAAATAAGTTTATTATATGATAGTTATTTATCAATGATTATAGCTGAAGACGATGGTATAGAAATGTGTAAAGAATCTATAACATTGATAAAATCGTGTATAGATACCTACAATCCCTTAACAAAATCCGAATAATTTTCATATTGTCTCCAAGAGCCAAGATCAGCTATCAGTCCTTCTAGATTACTATACTCACCTGAGATTATAGACTTATTTACAAACTCAAGACCTTGATAATGCTGAACATATTTCCCATTCTTTTTCATCCATCCCGTTTCAATACATTTATAGTAATAATCACTCATTTCATTATTAAAATAATTAACTGCATAATAATCTGATATTCCTTCGGAAACACTAATCAAATACTGCCTAAATTCATCCTTTTCTCTAACTTCTGTTAAATTATATTCTTTATTCTTTTCGACGTTAAAATCGTCCATATGACTTATATTCAAAATTTTATTGGCTAGTATATGTCCCTCTTCATGTTTGAAAGTAATTTCATAAGGTGGTAAACAATCTAACTTACAAGAATATCTATCTAAAAATGTATAACTCTTTATCTCAAAATATGAAGAATTGTAGGTCCGACCACCTACGTCTGAAGGCAGACTTCGATTAAAATCCCATGTATAATATAAACCTGGATTCCTTATATCATCAAACTCATAATAGCTTCTTTCATCATATATATTATTCATCATCAAAATAGTTAAAAAAATTGCTATAATTACTATAAAAATAAACCACTTATTCAACTGCCCCAACCCCGGTAGCCCTGTTAATCAACCATTTCAATCTCCGGAAAGAATGATTATCAAGCGCCCTTTGACCAGAAAGCATTGAAGAAAATACTATTGGTATCTTTTTGCCATTAACATCATAATAATCATATCCAAATTTTTCAAATCTGCTTTTATCTATCTTCGACTTGAATGGTTCATATGATAACATTATATCAGATGCGAGAGCATTCGCGACTACTATGCATCTAGGTTCTGCCTCATTTATAATCCCAAATGTTATTTTCAGTTGTTCTTCTCCGAATTTATTAATTTTAGTTATGTTTCCATCATTATCTTTCTTTATTCCAATAACATCATTGGCATCTTTTTGACTCGTCATTCTAAAATAAAACAAATCTATATGATCAAAATTATTATCAAATTTATGGAACTTGTTAAAATACTGGCACATACCCTCTTTTCTAACAGCCTTTTCAAACAATACTATAAATTCTTTATCTGAATCATTTGGATTAAAACAATTATTCATATCCAAATTTTTATATTTTTCTTTATTTTTGATGTCTTTCTTAATTTCTTTCAAAACCTTATTTATTATATTATCATTCATAGATGCATTGAAACCTATAAATAAAATTTGATTTTTATTGAATTCTGGGTATAAAGTTGGAAACACTTTATTAAACTTTTCTTTATGTTTCCTCCAAAGCTTCATAATTTTTGAATTAATCTTTTTATTCTCCATCTTCTACTTCACCTTAGTCGGATCAATCCCCATAGCTCTTAATCTTTTAATTACATCTTCTCTGGAAGGTTCTTTGCCTTTAGATTCACTACCTAGAGTGGTAAGTATATATTTTAGCCATCCATATATAATTATGATATATTGGTGTTTTTAAATGACATATAATGTAATTGATCTTTTCTGTGGTATCGGGGGGTTCAGCAAGGGGTTTGAAAAAGCCGGTTTCAATGTAATTGCTGGTATAGATAATTGGAAGGTAGCGCTAGAAACGTTCGGTAAAAACCATATCAACACTGATATAATAAATTCTGATATAAGAAATTTAGACGATGAATTTCTTAGAAAATATACAAACAAAATAGATGTATTAATAGCCGGTCCACCATGCCAGGGATTTTCAATGTCCGGTAAAAGAAACCCGAAAGATGAAAGAAATACACTATTTGAAGAAGTTATAAGAGTTGTTTCAGTAATAAAACCGAAAATCGTAGTAATAGAAAATGTTGTCGGGCTGCTATCTATGAAAAATCCAAACGGCGAAATGATAAAAAATTTGATCATTGAAAAATTTAACAGAATAGGCTATGAAACTAAGTATAAAATATTGAATGCAGCTGATTTCGGAGTGCCACAGAAAAGAAAGCGTGTTATTTTTATGGCATCTTTAAATGAAAATATTGATTTTCCAGATGCTACAAACTCAGAAAATAGCGATAAATTAAAGCCATGGATAACGGTCGGTGATGCACTTGGCAATATACCTGATACAGATCAAATAGAATATCTAAACCCCAGAAGCAATTTTCAGAAAATAATGGCCAATGGAACAAGTAAAATATATAATCATGAATCTCAAAGACATAATAAAAATGTCGTCAGAAGAATGTCATTAGTTCCTCAAGGTGGAAATTGGAAAAACATACCCCCAGAATTTTATAATGTCGGTGGAGAGCATAGCAACAATTATCGCAGGCTTGATCCCGAAAAACCAGCTATAACATTAAAGCATGCTTCCAAATCAATGATAATACATCCTGTTTATAATAGATGTCTTACTGTTAGAGAAGTTGCAAGATTACAGTCATTTTATGATTCTTTTATTCTTCTTGGAACAAAATTTGAGCAACACCAGCAACTTGCAAACGCCGTTCCTCCACTCCTTGGCTATGCCATAGCAAAACATATAAAAAACGTACTCGACAAAAAGCTTAATAACTAAGCTAATTAAATATAAATAATGAAAAAATTCACATTCATTGATCTTTTCTGTGGTATCGGGGGGTTCAGGATTGCCTTAGAAAATAATGGTGGGGAATGTGTATTTAGCTCAGATATAGACAAATGGTCCAGACAAACATATTTCTCTAACTTTAAAGAAGTTCCTAAGGGAGATATAACACAAATTAAATCTAAAGATATACCAAATCATAATATTTTATGTGCAGGTTTTCCTTGTCAAGCCTTTAGCCTTGCAGGAAAAAGAAAAGGGTTTGAAGATACCCGTGGAACCCTTTTTTTCGATGTTGCAAGAATATTAAAAAGAAAGAAGCCCGATGCATTTATTTTAGAAAATGTAAGAGGAATTACTTCACATAACAAAGGGGAAACTATCAAAATCATTAGAAATACCTTGAAAAAAGTTGGATATACAATATTTGAAAAAAATGTAAATGCTAAAAATTATGGTCTACCTCAAAATAGAGAAAGATGGATATGTGTTGGATTTAAAAAAGAAATTGATGATTTTGAATTCCCTGAAAAAGAAAAATTAAAATTATATGTTTCTAATTTATTGGAAAAAGATATTACAGACTATGAAGCTAGTAAAATAGCAATGAAACACATACTTCATTATTATAAAAAATATAACAAAAGAAATAAATCCCAATTTACATTAGCAACTCAAGCAAGACCGTCTAAATGTGCTTTAAGAAGCGATGGAATATCGCCGTGCCTAACTGCAAAAATGGGAACAGGTGGAAATAACATACCCGTTATAGTCGAACTCAAAAGAAAATTAACGGAAAGAGAATGTCTTAGATTAATGGGATTTCCCGAATGGTTTAAAATGACTAAAAAAACATATCAAAGTTACAAACAGATAGGAAACAGTGTTCCCGTAAATATAATTGAAAAGATATCAAAAAATGTTGTAAATAAAATTATCTAGGCTTTATTTCTATAGTAAAAATACTCTGACTTCTCCCAGATCCAGTTGTTACAATAAATGGTATTTTACTGGCCCGTTTAAGTTCACCACTCTCATAAAACCATGTAGCTGTAAAAGGCTCGTCAAAATTTCCAACTCCCCTAAAAACAAAATCCGAAATCGATTTACTGCCGTCTATAATATCATGTATATTTTTATTTGACTTAATTTTTATCTTCATTAATTCTTCTCTGTTGGGTTTATCCTTCAAACCAAAATATTTTTCAAATTTTTTCCATGTTGTCCCCCATCCATTTAAAACAGAATCATTTTTATAAAATTCTTTTTCATTTCTACAATATATTGAAGCTCCGGCACCGAGTTCGGCGCTGCCAAAAATCTTTTTGAATGTTTTTGTATTCATTTTTAATATCTGGTATCTCTTTGAATCTTTTCTTTTAACTGATATTCCTGTATTTGGTATAGGCTTCAGATGATACATATTCATATCGTTTTCATTGAGATAATATTTTTTCTTTTTAATAATTTTATCATCTAAACTGCCGGTACATAAAAACACATCTGCTTTTGGCTTGACCTTTGAATTATTTATCTTTCCGAATTTATGACTTATTACATGAATCGCGAATACTCTACCGGTCGAATAAGGCACATTAAAAATTCTCCAGAATATACTATCTTTTTTCCTATTCAGTTCTTTTACAAATTCTATCTCTTCAATAGATCCTTCGGGCGTCCCTTTATTCATAGTTAAATCAACTCATCAATTTTTTCAGATCCTTTTTTATATTAGTCCACTTTGCCTGAACATGTCCTCTTCTCTTTTCAAGTTTTTTATTTTTATTCAACCCCCTATTCCACGCCTGAAACGTTAACCCACCTATCGGCGCAGCGCTATTTGATTCGTTTTCGTCCTTTGAAAGATAATTTATAGCATCGTCAATTTTAGCCCATAACCCCCTGTGCTTGCTGCCATAATATATAAAATCTGGCTTGCATGTGCTTTTTAAACCTTCAATAAGAAATCTCTTTATAATACCCCTCTTGTACTTTAAAAAGAAGGATTTTATTTTTCTTATAATTTCAGGGTGCGAAGCCTTGATTCTTAAAACCCCCATTCTGTCTCTTTTACTCCCAGACCCATCAAAAGTCCCATCCCCCCATATAAAAAACCTTATCGCATTCTTTACATCATCATCTGCATTAAATTCTTTCGAAATATATGATATAAAATCTTCAACCGGCTCCTGATGCACACTATTACTCTTTCCTTTCTTTATACTAACTCTAAAAGATCTGTTATCATTGACATAAATTATAAGATCTGATTTATTCCACCCACTTTCTTTTTTACATTCTATTAAATCGTTTGGTTTTAATCTTTCCCCACATGCGAATTCAATAAAATTCTGCATATTTTTGTTTATATTTTTGAATTTTTTATTATTCAATTCTTCTAACATTTCGTCTTCATTTAAAAAACCATCTTGACTCATTAAACTCACTAAATTTTATAATATTTTATTTAATTTCATGCTCCCATAAAACAATTGTTTTATATCCTGATCGTTTTAGAATTTTAATATTTTCTTTATCACGCTGAACATTTCTTTTAATCTTGGGGATCCAATATTCTTTATTGGACTTTGGGGGTTTGAAGCATTTAGGGCACTTGTGCCAAAAACATCCATTAATAAAAATAGCAATCTTCTCTTTGGGAACAACTATATCGGAAGAGCCTTTGATTTTAGGATGCATTATATGTTTTATTTTGAGCTTTTTTAGAATCGTATGAACTATCCTTTCAGGTTTTGTATTTTTGCTTCTTATCATCGACATGCAATAGCTTCTTTGTTTTCTTGATAGATTATCCATAAAATCACAAGTCATACTAAATAATACTATTTCTGATCTTGATATGCTTTCTCCAAAAGTTTAAATATTTCATCCAAATTTTTATCATTTTCTAGGGTAACTCTAAAACATGAACCATTGTAAAATTTTTGTATACCTGTTGACAAATTAGTAATTTTATAATTTTCTATATTTTCTCTACCATCTTCAATAGGCAACATTATTACAATGTGCAATTTCTTCTTCTTTAACTGAATATATGCAAAATTCTTTTTCTCTCTTAAAGAAATATAATATTTTTGTGGGTTAGTTTTTATTTTCTGATCAAAATTTAACATATGACTTTTCACTTTACTATATATGTTTACTATCTTTTCTTCCACGCCCTCTGTATGAAAACTTTCTGAATATCTATCCACATGCTCATCCTGATAATTAACTTCAACTAAATCAATATCTTGAAAATCGGGGTTAAGAGTAATTATATTTATGTCATTTTTAGCATAATATTTAAGCACCTCTAATTTTACCATCTTATCCCAGGTGTCAGTATAAGTTTCAAAAACTTCTTTGAACTCTGCTTTATCTTCATCTATAATAAGTAAGATATTTTGGCTATTTTCAATCGTATCTTTTAGAGCTTTATAGATCTCTCTTTTGTCTAAATAACTCTTAAATTCCTCTTCTAATCTTGGATTTGATTTTATGAAATTAAAAAGTTTATCTATTAAGTTACTCCGATTTTTTGAATTCTTAAAAAAGGCGAAAAACTTAGTTATTTGTGGAAAAATGTGCCTATAAAAATCATGCTTAGCTAATTCGACTTCAATAATATAAAATTCCGGATTGTCTTTATCCTTAAAATCAAATAAAAAACCATCTGGAATAGTCGAACCCAATGATTTTGTATCTATTTTATTTTTCAGATCAAAATAAATAGTCTTAGAACCAAATAGCATTTTAGAATTTTCTTTTATCAAGTTTTCAAACATTTCTTCTTTTTGAAATTCGGCTTCAGTAAATTTCTTACCATCCAAAAAAATTACAGATTTCATATCATCACACCTTATACTCCTTCCCTTCTTTAATCATCTTCGTCTTCATACTCAAATCCCTGAACTTCCCAGGAAACTCTGTATGAATAGGATATATTGATTTTATTATATTTATATTATTCATTATTCCACTTCGGGCAATAAAATTTAAACCCGCAAAAACGACATTTATTGTCATCTTGAGTAGGTAAAAACTCACCCTCAAAATCACGTATTATATCCCTGCAACACTGTAATATCTCAGCCTTAACATCATCAATATTAAATCCTTTAGCCCTGCCAACAGGATTCACATCACCATTATCACTAACAATAGCCTCAACAGGCTTCTCCAACCTCAGCATATCCAAAGTAAGCTTAACAGGGTTCAAACCCATACATTCCTTAACAGCTATAGCATAGAACCCTAACTGTATAGCACGTTTCTTAGGATCAACAGCCTGTTTATTAGTCTTATAATCAACAATCTCGACATCATTATCATTAAGAAAATCTATTCTGTCAGCAATTCCAAAAAACTTAAACCCATCCATACTAAACGAAAGATTCTGTTCAACTAAAGATTTGTCATCAATCTTACTCTTATTGCGAGACCAAAAAACATTTACCAAATGATTGACATCAGCCAAATCAACACCTTTCCATTCAGGTAATTTACTCAACTCTAAAGCATGAGCTAAATATGTTTTTTTATCAGAAAATTTATTTCGAACGCCATCTTCTAATAATTTATGTACAAAAGAACCTACAGAAGCGCCTGACCATTCAAATGCTCCTCTAGCAGGCATATGTAGTATATTCTGTAACTCATATTTCTTAGGGCAATCTAAATAAGTTATAAGATGTGTTGGGCTAAAATGAAAATTATCTCTGTCAAAATCAACACATGAACATCTTTCTTTATCCATCTTAATATGTTTATCAAAAGCTTTCTTATCTACTAATTTGCTGATGTCACCACCGTCAACAACAGATTTCTCTCTAACAGAATAATACAACAACAACCTAGACATCAAAGAATCTATCTTCTCAGAATCCAAATTATCAATAATCTGTTTTTTCAGCAAATACTTCATCTTCTCAAATTTAGAATACGGGGCAAATAATTGTGAAAGTTCCTCTGAATCAGAAATGACCGCAATATCATCATTTTCCTTAAATTTAATTTCATTCAAAAAAATAGAAGCACCACAAGAATCTTCCTCGTTATTATATGACCTGCCATATGTCAAAACCAGTTTCTTCTTTGCTCTAGTAAAGGCAACATAGCATAATCTGCGTTCTTCAAACAATAACATATCTTTCTCATATTCTTTGACTTTATGTTTTCTAGAAAATTCATCCATCTCACCCATAGCATCAATATACCTCTTAATGTCAGGATTCAACTCCTTTGGAATAATAGGCTCATTTCTAGTTCTGGTAACAGGAAATCTATCATCAGCTAAATTGGAAACAATAACAGTATCAAATTGTAATCCTTTAACTGCATGAATTGTCATCAATCTAACAGCATTGATATTTTTGATTTTGCTGGCTGGTAATACAACATTAAGTTTATCTAAAACCTCTAAATAATTAATAAAAGAAGATAAGTTTTTATCATGTGTTTTATAATAATTCTCAGCTAATTCGTAGAAATTTTTCAAATTCATCATAGACTCTACATTTTCTATTGACCTATCATGACTAAACGCTCTATTCAACCCGACTATTTCGTATATATCTAATACCAAATCTGGAAGAGTTCTATTAGATCTTTTCATTAAATCATCTAACTTATTAACAACTCTTTTAACAATCTTTTTACCATTTCTAGAAAGTTTTATATCATCCAAACTATTCAAAAGAGCTTCATCTATTGAAATATTATTATCACGATTCTTCTTCAAAAAACGTCCTATCTTTATCGAATCCTCAGGTATTAAGGTATTATGATAATGAAACAAATGCCACCATGACTGTTCACCAGTGCCTGTTCGTTCTCTTAAATTATTCAAAATAGATAAATATGATATAACTGTTCGTATTTCTGGTCTTTGTAACAAATCTGTCTCCCCAGCAGATACTATTGGTATATTTTTAGACTCTAAAGCACGTTTAATTAATTTACTCTGAGCATGTGTTCTAAACAAAACACATATCTCATTCAAAGGAACACCACTTTCAATCTCTTCTTCAACGATATCAGATATTTTCCTAGCTTCTTCATTTCCATTTACTAATTCAACAACTTCTACCTTATTACCTTCACGACCTTCAAAATTCTCAACTAAGAAACACTCATTAGGATCTTCATAATTATTTTTAATCAACTCTTGGGAAATTCTGAGAATAGTATTAGGACTCCTATAACTTTTATTCAGCTCAAAAACATCTTTCTTCTCATCAACTTTAAAAACTTCTTTGAAATGGTTAAAATTTTCTCTATATGCTCCCCTAAAGCCATAAATAGACTGATTAGGATCCCCGACTATTGTTATATTTCTATGTTCTTTTGCTAAATGCTCTAATAACTCAAATTGTAATTTATTCGTATCTTGAAACTCATCTACGATAACATGTCTAAACCGACTTATCAATTCATTCATGTTATGTTTTTCAAATAATTCTAAAGCATAATAATTAAGATCCGAATAATCTAAAAAATTCTTTTCTTTTTTCATTTCTTCATACTTTTTCCAAGACTCTATAAAATCATCATATTTTTTATATTCTCTATATTTTAATAAAAATGCTGTAATATTTTTCTTAACTAACCGATTTTCTTTTCTATCATCAACAGTCTCAGAAGGTTCTAAATGAAGAGTTTGTAAATCATATTCCATTTTCTCAACATATTCTTCCAAGTTATCTATATTTTTAAATTGTTTTTTTAAATTATTTCTATATTTTTTCAAATCATCTATTGTTATTCCCAAATCTTTCGCAACTGAAATTGTTGATATATATCTATTGGCATAATATGGAGAAATATCCATATTTTTATGAAACATAACTTTTGCATCATCTGGTAATAAAATATCAAACCCAGGGTCAATATTTATCAAATGCCCAAATTCCCGTATAATATCTGAACAAAACCCATGAAATGTTTTAACAGTTAAATTTCTAGAATTTCCAATTTCTTCTTCTATCTTAGTATGCAAGCTATTTGTTGCTTCATTTGAAAATGTTAAACATAATATTTCAGATGGTGTATATTCGCCACCTGATATCATTTTAGATATCTTTTTAACAATTGTGTATGTTTTTCCCGTTCCTGCACCCGCCATCAATAAACAAGGCCCAATAGTCTTATTTATTGACTTTTCTTGATTTGTCAAACTTTCATTAACCATATTATCTATATGAAGTTGAGAAATAAAAACATTACCGCTTAACGTGGTGAATAAATCATAAAACGTTTATCTGAAAATTATTAACATGAAAAAGATAAGAATAGTCTTCTCAAGAGAAGCTACAGAAGCTTACGCCAGACTGACCAAAAATTCTGAAAATTCTAAAATCAACCGTTCAATTTTA
>Ga0272442_10012181_pt1 | contig 10413 bp, 7 predicted proteins | sample SSMForm2O_FD_200262 | JGI IMG/M metagenome (GOLD analysis project Ga0272442, IMG submission 200262) | Marine sediment archaeal communities from Little Sippewissett salt marsh, Falmouth, MA, United States - SSM-Form-2O | ecosystem: Environmental > Aquatic > Marine > Wetlands > Sediment ... | reverse complement strand
CAGATAGGGACATTGAATATAGCGGACAGGGATTATTTCAGCTTCTCCATGAAGGGACAGACAGTCTCTTCAGAAATTATTGAAAGTAAAGCCTCTGGAAATCCTGTATTTGTTACCTCGACACCATTGATGATAGATGGAAAAGTGGCAGGGGTGTTCTTCGGTTCGGTCGATTTTACACAATTCAGCGAAGAAAATATTCTCCCAATTAAAGTAGGAAAGGAAGGATATGCGTATGTAATCAATGCAGACGGTATGGTATTGGCTCATCCGCAAAAAGAGTTAATTTTGGATGAAGATGTGAGCACATATGATTTTGGGGAAACGATGCTATCTGAGAAAAATGGTTATATCAGGTATTCATATAACGACGTCGCGAAAGCTGCGGCTTTTCAAACACTGAAGGAAAAGGGGTGGACTGCAATAATTACCGCGAACGATGCAGATATATACTCCGGGGTAAAGTTTATGCAGAAACTCTGCATAATACTGACGATTATCTGTGTATTCATAGTCGCTATAGTGGTTTTTTTCATTGTGCGATCTGTCGTGAAGCCTATAAAGCTGGCAGTAGGATTTGCTGAAATTGTTTCCCAGGGCGACCTCACGGTAACTCCCGAAGAGGCGTATCTGAAGAGAAAGGATGAAATCGGTGATCTGGCAAATGCCCTGAATAACATGAAGGACAACCTGCTTAATATTGTAAATAATGTGATATCAGCAGCTGAAAACGTTGCCTCTGGAAGTGAGGAGATGAGTTCAACAGCTCAGCAGATGTCTCAAGGTGCTACCGAGCAGGCCGCCTCCGCGGAAGAAGTCTCTTCATCCATGGAGGAGATGGGTTCAAATATCAAACAAAACGCGGATAATGCCCTGCAAACGGAAAAAATATCACAGAAAGCCGCGGAAGATACAAATGAGGGCGGCAAAGCAGTCCTGGAAACGGTTGAAGCAATGAATGAGATAGCGTCCAAGATCGGGATAATCGAAGAAATCGCACGTAACACAAATCTTCTCGCTCTGAATGCCGCTATCGAGGCTGCCAGAGCAGGTGAGCATGGCAAGGGATTCGCTGTTGTGGCGGCGGAGGTAAGAAAACTTGCCGAAAGAAGCCAGGAGGCAGCTGGTGAGATCGGTGAGCTCAGCACAAAAAGTGTAAGTGTTGCTGACATGGCCGGTGATAAGCTGCAAAAGATTGTGCCTGACATTCGCAAAACGGCAGAACTTGTGCAGGAGATCAGTGCCGCGAGTAACGAGCAGAACACGGGTGCAGAGCAGATTAATAAGGCGATTATTCAGCTTGATCAAGTCATTCAGCAGAATGCATCCGCGTCTGAAGAACTCGCTTCGATGGCGGAAGAGCTGTCAGGACAAGCAGAGCAGCTTCAGTCAACTATGAGTTTTTTCAAGGTAAATGGAAATATACGGAATACCGGTCCCCAATCAACAAAGATGAAACAGATAAAGCATAATGTTGAAATCGCGCATGCGAACACAAAGAAAGAGAATAAGCAGAGCGATGAAAAAGTTGATAATAATGGAGATAAAGGGATTAAGGTTCGAAAACCTGAACTGGTTCTGACTGCTGCAGCCGCGGATAATAAAAATGGTAAGGATGATCTGGACCAGGAGTTTGAGGAATTCTAAAAAAGGATACATAAAATGAGTGATAATAATGCAGCGCAGACTGTCCAGTATCTCACATTTACTCTCGATCAGGAGCTCTATGCGATCAGAGTGTTTAAGGTCAGGGAGGTTCTGGAGGTCAGGAAAATAACAAAGGTCCCGCGGATGGATGATTTTATGCGCGGTGTCATCAACCTGAGAGGCGGGGTAGTTCCCGTTGCTGATCTTCGGTTGAAATTCAATATGCCGGAAGTGGAATCGGACATCAATACGAGTATTGTAGTAACGGAAGTTTGTTTTGACGGAAACAGCATGGTTGTCGGTATTTTGGTTGATTCGGTGCAGGAAGTGATAGAGCTTCTTCCGGAGCACATACAGGAACCTCCGAAGGTGGGTACCAGCCTGGATATGAATTTCATGGAAGGAATGGGAAAGAAAAATGAGGAGTTCATTATAATCATCGATATTGACAAGGTGTTTAGTGCTGAAGAGATAGACACGGTGCGGGAAAGCATTCCGGATAATGAAAGAGAATCAGAGGAAAATTAAATGGCAGCGAAGATCTTGGTTGTGGATGATTCAAATACCTTGCGTAAAAGTATCGAGTTCGTTCTATCGGAAAGCGGATACAAGGTCATTGAAGCCTGCGATGGATTGGATGGTTTAGATAAGCTGGATATACATGATATCCAGCTTATATTAACTGACGTCAATATGCCGAATCTCGATGGAATTGGTTTTATCGAGAAGATAAGAGAACACCCGATCCACAAATTCGTTCCCATCATTGTCCTGACTACCGAGTCACAGGGATCAATGATGGAGAAGGGTAAGACAGCAGGTGCGACGGGTTGGATTGTAAAACCCTTTAAGGGGGAGGAACTGGTAAAGGTAATAAAGAAGGTGCTTGGATATTAATCCTGACATGCAGGATTTTTATATACGGAAAATTTTTCATCTAGAGCACAGATATTATACTATTTGCAAAAACTATGGAAAATGTAAACATTGAAAAGATATTTCATGAACATCAGAATATCACCAGTTCAATGCTCAAGCATTCCTCAGCGGCAGTGGCAATTATTAATACCGAGGGAATAATCAAGTACGAAACTGAAACGATTGAGCACATCCTCGGATTTACAAGTGAAGATATGCTGGGTACCAGTATTATAGAGTGGGCCCATCCTTCCGATAGATCAATGCTCAGACAAAAAATATCGTATTGTGCTCAGCTGAAAGAAGTTGATCAGCATGCAGAATTTTTAGTATGGCATAAGGACGGCAGTTGGCGGAATGCGGAAATGTATATGTTCAATATGTTTTCAAACCCGTCAATTGATGGAATCCTCGTACATCTCCGTGACCGGACCGAATACGAAAAAATCCGGCAACGGGCCTTTTTCTTTCAGTTCAATGATTCGATCACGGGCTTGCCCAAGAGAGAGCTGTTTGTAAGCCGTTTGGAGCGTGAAATCAATCGTGCCGGAAACAGGGAAAACAGAATTGCAGTTATGTCTCTCGGAATTAACAGGTTCCGATATATTAATGACAAGTATGGTTCAACGTGCGGGTATCGAATACTAAAGAAAATCGGGCAAAGCCTTCAATATACCTTTCGCGAGGATGATCTGGTTTGCCGTTTTGAAGGGCCGGTTTTCATGGTGCTTTTAACTGATATCGGTGATTCACACAACGCGCGGCATATTTTCAAGAAAACGGAGATTGTCCTGCGTGAACCTGTTTTGATTGAAGGAAGCTCTGTCAGAGTATCCGCAGGCATGGGGATATGTTTTTATCCTCAGGATGGGATAGACGCGGATACTTTAATAAAGAACAGCATGGCTGCCATGGATAATGCTATGAACCTGGGCAGGACGGCATATGCGCTGTTTGATGAAAAGCAAAACAAGGAGATGATTAAAAGGATAGAAATCGGGAACGAAATGCAGAATGCCTTAGAAAATGATGAGTTCCTGGTGCACTATCAGCCTAAGGTCGATAATTCTGAGATGATAGTCGGGATGGAGGCATTGGTGCGGTGGTATTCTCCGAAAAGAGGCTTGGTATATCCTGCAACGTTCATTCCAATAGCTGAAGGGAATGGAATAATCGGGGATATCAGCAGAATCGTTTTGCTGCGTACCTGTATGCAGCTTAAACGATGGCATGCTGATGAAGGCTGCGTGATACCTACTGCTGTAAATATATCTGCAAAGGAACTGAATAATGGGGATATCGCCGCCGATTTCGAAGATGTTTTGAGGGAGATAAATATTGATCCGCAATGGCTGGAGGTGGAGATCACCGAAAGTGCTCTAATGGAAAATGAAAAAGAGGGGATACGAAAGCTGACGGAGATTCATAATATGGGAGTACGGGTAGCTATAGATGATTTCGGGACAGGCTATTCTTCCTTGAGCAGGCTCAAAAATTATCCGATTGATGGGCTCAAAATTGATAAGTCATTTGTCAACAGTGTTCCTCAGGACCAGAGGTCCTCAACGCTAGTGAAAACTATGATAACTCTTGGTCACGACCTTGGTTTACAGGTAGTGGCGGAGGGAGTAGAAACACAGGCACAATTTGATTTTCTTAAGGGCGGGGGTTGTGATCAGTATCAGGGATATTTTTTTTACAGACCTGCAGAGGCGTCATATTTTAAAAATCTGGTAATCAATAAAGCGTGATGGAGAAGGTAATGTCTATAAAAGAACTCCCCCCCACACCATTGTGTTTGGAGGGAATGTTAACAATTGAACGGTCACGGGAAATAAGGGATCTGCTTCAACAGGCTATCGAAGAGGAAGATACGCTGGTAGTAGATCTTTCGCATGTCAAAGGCATAGATCTTTCGTTTATCCAGCTTCTGTATGCTTTGAGAAAAGAAGCTGAAGAGGATGAGAAGACTGTCAGGCTTACTGGCCCGGTCCAGCAGAGAATAAAAGATATATTTCTGCTGGCTGGCTGTGAAGATTTGTTATAGAGACGCGAAACAACAGGATGCAGCAGGAAAAACAAATGGAAAATTTTAAGGAATTATTTCGAGAAGAATCTCTGGATATTCTCCAGAAGTTGGAACAGCATCTGATGGAACTGGAGGAAAACTCTGACGACGGCGAGAAGATATCCGCGGCTTTCAGATGTATGCATACAATAAAAGGCAATGCCGCAATGTTCGGCTTTGTCGGGATTTCCCGTTATGCGCACGAGCTTGAATCGGTCCTGGATGGGCTTCGGGAAGGTAAGGTAAGTGTTTCAAAACACTTGATCGACCTGTTGCTCACAGCGGCGGATGATATCAGGGATATGCTGCATTCAAATGAAGTGCCTGTCGGGGAGCAGATGGGGATCTCGGATGGGATCATACAGCAGCTGCGAGAGATTGTCGGAGCTGCAGATACTGCGGACGGGCTGTACTCCGAGACGCCGGCGAGCCGTTCCTCAAATCCGGAACTCGATCAGGATCATGAATGCACATATCGAATAATTTTCAAACCAGGTGAGAATATCTTCCTGAGCGGAACGAATCCCCTTCTGCTTCTCTCAGAACTGAGAGAGCTTGGAGAATTAAGTTGTATATGTAATTTCAAGGAAATGCCTTCTCTGCGTGAGATTGATCCTGAAAAAAGTTATGTGAGCTGGGAGATATTTCTCACCACCAGCGCTGAAATCAACAATATTCATGATGTATTTATTTTTGTACAAGGATCTTCAGAAATCGCGATTCATTTGATACAGGAAGGACCGGATTTTACCGAAATCGATCAGAATAAAAAACTTGGAGAAATTCTGGTTGAAAGAGGTGATATCGATGAAGAAGCTCTCTCAGGAGCTCTGCATTCGCAGAAAAAAATTGGTGAGCTTCTTGTTGAAGAGCAGGTGCTCCCGCAGTCAACGGTAAAGGCGGCACTGGCAGAGCAGAAACATGTCCGCCTGATAAATGAAAAGCGCGGATACAAGCTGCAGGCGGCCCACGTGAAAGTGCGGGCGGAGAAGCTGGATACGCTGGTGGACCTGGTAGGAGAACTTGTTACCGCCCAGGCGCGATTGAACCAGGTATCTTCAGGTACAGATAAGCAGTCATTGACAGCGGTAGCCGAACAGATGGAACGTCTTATTTCCGATCTTCGAGATAGTACTATGAGTATCCGCATGCTGCCAATCGGCGCTACATTTAACAAATTCAGGCGCCTGGCTAGAGACTTGTCCGGAGATCTGGGAAAGAAAGTGGAACTGATTGTTGAGGGTGGGGAAACAGAGCTTGATAAAACTGTTATTGAAAGACTTCAGGACCCGCTTGTACATCTTATTCGGAATTGTATAGACCATGGCATAGAAACCTCCCGGGAAAGAAAAACTCTAGGGAAACCGGAGACAGGTATAGTTCGGTTGTCTGCCTGTCATTCCGGGACCTCGGTGTTGATACGGGTAGAGGATGACGGATCCGGCCTCGATAGAGAAGCCATCTTACAGAAGGCCAGAATCAAAGGGCTTATTGCGGATGACGCTCATGTACCTGAACGGGAGCTCTTCGATCTGATTTTCTCTCCCGGTTTTTCCACCGCTGCGGAGCTTTCGGATGTATCGGGTCGTGGTGTGGGAATGGATGTAGTGAGGAGAGAGATTGAAAGCCTTCAGGGATCCATATCGATAGCCAGCAGGAAAATGAAAGGCACTTGTATCACCTTAAACCTGCCTCTGACCCTTGCGATCATTGAAGGGCTGTTATTATTTTCCGGTGGCCAGTATTTTGTACTTCCCCTGTCCGTAGTGGAGGAATGTGTTGAGTTTACCGGTTCCGATGAAGCGGAAAAGAATCACAGAAAGATAGTGAATGTGCGGGGCAGTGCGATGCCCTATATAAAATTGCAGGATGTTTTTGATCTCGAAAGGAGGCATCTGGAAAATAAACTCATACAGCAGATGATCATTATTCATACAACGGAAATGAGAATGGGACTGGTTGTAGATGGAGTAATTGGAAATTATCAAACGGTGATTAAACCTTTGGGAAGAATATACAGGAATGTGGAGGGAATTTCGGGAGCGACGATTCTGGGAGACGGTTCTATAGCACTGATACTAGATATCATCGGTCTGGAAAAAATTGCAAAACAGTCAACATACGCGAAGGTATGTTGAAGTGGAAAAGAAGAGCGTGTTTGCCAGGATGAATCTTCATGATAATGAGTTTTATCGGCTGAAGGATTATCTTGAGGCAGAAACAGGGATCAAGCTGCCTCCTTCAAAAAAAATAATGCTTGAGTCCAGATTGAGAAAAAGAGTACATGCCCTCGATCTCGGTTCTTTTTCGGAATATTGTGACCTTATCTTCAGTGAGCAAGGTCTGACAACAGAGCTGCTGCATATGGTCGATACGGTCACAACCAATAAAACCGATTTTTTTCGCGAACCGGATCATTTCACATTTTTATCTGATTTGCTGAAGCGAAACCACTTTTCTGAAACATTAAAAATCTGGTCTTCCGCTTGCTCGACAGGAGAGGAACCATATACCATTGCCATGGTTCTGGAAGAGAATAAAAAGAATATACCGGAGTCCGGTTATCAGATTGTTGCCACAGATATTTCCTATGAAGTTATTGAAAAGGGAAAAAAAGGTATATACAGGGAAGATAAAATACTCCCCTTACCAGGGGAATACAAAGCACGATATTTTTTACGCAGTAAAGATCGGGAAAAAAACACCGTAAGGATCAAACCTGAAATCAGAAGCAAAGTAATATTCAAGCGGTATAACCTGATGAACAGCCTGATGCTCCCAATCCGGGATTTTGATGTCATTTTCTGCAGAAATGTGCTGATCTATTTCAACCGGGATGGTCAGGAAAAGGTACTGAAACATTTATATAAGCATCTGCGCCCTGGTGGTTATCTGTTCCTCGGACATTCCGAAACTATCTTTGGCATGGATCTCTTATTTTACCAGGAAGCGCCAACCATCTATAAAAAACCGGAGGAGCGGAGGCAGTGAAAAAGAAAATCCAGGTAATGGTAGTGGATGATTCTGCTGTTGTCCGTCAGACCATAAAAAGCCTCCTCGAGAATGATGCTGATATAGAGATAACGGCCCTGGCGCAGGATCCGATTATTGCGATACGAAAACTGAAGCAGTCAATACCGGATGTTATACTCCTGGATATCGAGATGCCGAGGATGGACGGCCTCACGTTTCTCCAGAGATTGATGAGAAGCCATCCGCTGCCTGTCGTGATTTGCTCCAGCCAGGCGGGGCGTGGATCCGAAAATGCGTTGCATGCCCTCGAATACGGTGCCGTTGATATTATTGAAAAACCGCAAATGGGTACGAAACAGTTTCTTGAAGAATCACGGATAAAAATACGCGACGCGATACTGTCCGCAAAATTAGCATGCCTGGAAAAAATCAGGAATACGGCATCCATGCAGATCGCGCCGAAACTTACTGCAGACGTGGTCCTGTCAAAGCCATCTTCATGTCTAACTATCAAAACAACTGAAACAATCGTAGTCGTTGGAGCTTCCACGGGAGGAACTGAAGCACTCCGTGTTTTTCTTAAGGGATTGCCTATAGATGCTCCGGGAGTTGTGATTGTTCAGCACATGCCGGAGAAGTTTACAGCCGCCTTCGCGAAGCGTCTGAATATGGTATGTGCTGTCGAGGTCAAAGAGGCGGAGAATAATGATTCCATTTTAAGAGGGCGGGTATTGATTGCTCCCGGAAACAAACACACCCTGATTCAGAGGAGCGGGGCTGTCTACTATGTTGAGGTTAAGGATGGCCCTCTGGTATGCAGGCATCGCCCCTCTGTGGATGTTCTGTTCCGTTCCACGGCCAGGTATGCCGGGAAAAACGCGGTGGGCATAATTATGACCGGAATGGGAGATGATGGAGCCAGGGGCATGAAAGAAATGAAGGACGCAGGATCATACAATATTGCTCAGGATGAAGCCACCAGCGTGGTTTTCGGGATGCCGAATGAGGCGATAAAACGCGACGCCGTCGACGCAGTAGTACCGCTGGAGAGAATTCCTCAACACCTGCTGGACAGGATCCGGAGATGAGAAACGATTACCTCATTCCGGCATTGAACAGACTTGTAAATCAGACTGAGAAGATATATATGCGTTTTGCGCAATCCTATTTTAAGCTGATGAAAGAGCTCGAGATCAGTATCTCCTCTTCCTCTGAGTACCTTGAAAGTAACGGGACAATGGATGATTCTTGGAGGGCCTTCGATACTTCCACCCACGCTCTGACTCATGATACCCGAAGATTTATGGAAAAGAAGAGCGAGAATTTCACCCGCATCCACGCCAGGGATGATGTGCTTTTTCAGGAAATAGATAATAGTATCGGATATATTTTTTCACTGAAAGAGGAAATAGATAAGGTTAAAGATCTCAGCGAAGACATGTGGCTCATGGCTCTGAACGCCATGACAGCGGGTATAAAAGCGGGAAAGGCCGGGGGTGCTTTTCCTGTAATTACAGGAGAGTTTACAAATAATTCCCGGAATACAATGAATGAAATGCAGGAAATAATAAACTGCGGGAATACAATAGAAGAGCGATTGAGTGTATATAAGGTTTTAGTCGAAAAAGTGAAAACTGATCAGCTTCAGCTTATACAGAAATTCAGCTCACATTTGTCAGCAGGTTTTGAGAAGTTTGATAATGAACTGCACCATATTATCTCTACTTTTAAGTCCATTGCGGACCGCTCAAGATCAGTACAAGCTCCCCTCTACAGCATCATGGAAGAAATACAGCAGCAGGATATTATCCGGCAGTCAATTGACCAGGTGATATTATCCATCTCCGCGTTTGAAGAATCAAACTCAGTGAATGGAAACTCGGAGGACAGGCTCGATAATCTCGCTTTTCGAAAAACAATATCTGATCTATGCAATTCACTTCTTGATGATGTTTTGGAGATAGTAAGCGGAAACCGCCTGTTGTTTAAAAGCCGTTCTGAAGAGGTCCGGAAGATTATTATAGCTGTGGAAAATGAGCGAATAAATTTTGTGGAATCAGGGAAAAACGGATCAAAGGCCGGTAATGAGGGCCTTGAAAGACCGCAAAAGACACCTCCTGTTACCATGGAGGACCTTGTATCCGATATTGAGCTTCTCATGAGATCAAAAGAGCTGATAAAAAAACAAAGTTCGGCTTTAATGAGAGATGTAAAGAATATTGAAAACAAATTTGGCAGTTTCGCGGCACTTGTGAGCAGATACCGGAATATCAATCTGCTGTACAGAATTGAAGTAGAAAAACAACCATCCTTACACAATATGAAAAACAATGTTGATCAGATAGTTGAATTGACAGACAGGATGGAATCACATATCGAAAGGATGCTTAATTCCACGAAAAAGTTCATAAAATTGACCGCTAACACCCTGTATGAATATGAAAATATTTTCAAGCAAGACGCACTATTCCTGGAAGATTTCAAACAGTCAATTCGCGATGGTCTTGCACAGATCACTGATTTAAGAACCGGGCTTGAAAAATCTGTTGTGGACTTTTCTCTGTTTACCGGCGGTTTTTTTGAAATATTTCATGAGACCACTATGGATATAGATACGCTGGAGGAGTTGATCGGGCAGATTGACGATATAAAAAAAATAATTCATCAGGTATACACTACTTCGGACGAACAATTGAATAATTTGCTTGAAATTTATGGCCTGGATGAATGGAATGTGACAAATGACAAAATGATGGATGTGATCGAAGGATTCACAATTTTCAGACATAAAAAGAAGGCCGGCGAGA
>Ga0272442_10012180_pt1 | contig 10413 bp, 6 predicted proteins | sample SSMForm2O_FD_200262 | JGI IMG/M metagenome (GOLD analysis project Ga0272442, IMG submission 200262) | Marine sediment archaeal communities from Little Sippewissett salt marsh, Falmouth, MA, United States - SSM-Form-2O | ecosystem: Environmental > Aquatic > Marine > Wetlands > Sediment ... | reverse complement strand
TATTTTCGGACAAAGAGCGTCTTATCTTTACTTTTTTTTAAAATATTCTGTTTTTTTCGGACGTTTATGGGGCAAATTACGGAGTTGATCTATCCGGATCTATAGGATCGCTTCAAGAAGTTTAAAGCCGTCGAATGTTGTCAGGATGGATTATTTGTCTGTCTGTCTGGTTTTCGCACGACAGTTTTAATCATGTAGAAATAGGTTAATCGAATGGAGGCTTACATGTGTCGGTCTGTCATTGTCGATTTGTTTGATCTGTTTGTAATCCTGGATTTTCCCGTTTTTTTCACTTTTTTTTTGTTAAATTCCTCTTTAATGGAGGATTTCTTGTGGATGAGAATCATAAAATAAAGTACAATACAGTTCAATATTGGTCGAAGAACAACGTAGGCTTTTTTTAGAATAGGCAAACATCGAAAAGGGATTGAGGGTCAGAACTTCTATCATGAAAATGAAAGGGGGCTTTATGCACAGATGTCGAAGAGGATTTACTTTAATTGAGTTACTTGTGGTTATTGCCATTATTGCTCTGCTAATGGGGATCTTGATGCCCGCGCTGTCGCGTGTCAAGAAGCAGGCCCGGTCGGTCGCTTGTCAGGGATTGCTCAAGCAGTGGGGGACCATCTGGTCCATGTACTGCGACGATAACGACGGGCGCTTCTGTGAAGCGGGCGATCTGGGCTGGAAACGCGGCACATGGGTTATCGCGTTTCGACCTCAGTACCGAACGCGCTCGGAGATTCTTTTGTGCCCGATGGCGAAAAAACGGCGTGCGAGCGCCACGGGTGCTATTGAAGCTTGGGGGGATTCAACGCATACTTATATCATGGGATCCGGGGGTGTTTTTAACGCGCAGGAAGAAGCCAGTTACGGCGGAAACAACTGGGTCTATTACGCCGAGGGCACGGGCGCGATTCAGGGCCGTCCGATCCCCTGGAACTGGAAGACGAAAGATGTAAAACAACCCAACCGAATCCCTGTCTTTGCCGATACGATGTGGCGCGGGGGTGGGCCTTGCTATCGCACGAGTGATTCTGCCGCGCCGTCTCGAACCTTCAACCGCATCGTTCCGCCTCAATTTGACGGCCAGTGGATCGGTTATGCTAATGAAATGATGCACTTTACCCTCAGCCGGCACCAAACGGGTATCAATGTCCTCTTCATGGACTGGACGGTCCGAAGCGTCGGACTCAAGGAGCTGTGGACGTTGAAATGGCATCGCCAATATCCGATTAACGGTCCCTGGACGAAGGCCGGCGGCGTTCAACCGAGTGATTGGCCGGAATGGATGAGGAATTACAAGGAATATTAAAGTCCGATGGAATTCAACGTAGTCAGAACGAGCGAAATCAAACGCTTTTAGCTACAGTTACGCGTGTCATTGCCAAAATTCAGAAATGTATTCTTAGGAAGGAGATAATCTAAAGAGACAAAAAACGTCCGATAAAATATATCCGCTGGCGTTTTTTTGTTTTCCATGATCAAGAATTATTCACAATCTCGTCGGCAATTCCGGTTCTTAGGGTGACACCAACAAAAATCGGGGCCCTTAATAATGAACCGGAGGAGTGAATCGGCCGACGAATACTTCAAACTTGAACCGTCGGATTCAGAATCGAAAAGGTGAGAACCGATTCTCACTTTGGATCAGGTGGTTAGCAATACGGTGACGAAGCCATTGAACGAGAGACTGGATGTTGAAACGACCAGATTTGGCAACAGTCAGGGCGATGCACACATTGAATCCGCGGCAGATTCTGTATGCCGCAACCGATTCTTCGTTGGGGAATCCCCAACTGCGAAGTATAAGCAATCCCGAATGTCCCGCACAAACGCTACGTTTGGGCGCGGTACATACCCTTATGAACGATCCATGTGTTTTGAAGCCGTCCGCGATGGGCAAGGATAAAGGCTTATTTGATACCTGTTAAGAACGACGTGTGTTTTGGTGTGTGGCCGAAGCACTTTGAATGAATAACGTTTTTTTGAAGGAGGACAGAATTATGTCCAACAAACTAATTACCTTAATGTGTTTTGTAGTCGTGCTGGGGCTGACCGGTAATGTCTCGGCTCAGATCGACCCGGCAACCGTCACGGACGGTCACGTGTACTTTTCTGGCGGCGCCACCGATGGTATCGTGCCGGATTCCTCGGCAGTTGGCCTCACGGCCAATATCATCGGTGACCCGCAGGTCGTCGACATCCTGGGCGGCAGGGCACTCCAGTTCGATGGCGTCGATGACGGAGTACATATCCCGGACTCGCAGTGGATCAACGTCACAAATGGCCCTTTCCCCAATCGGACGGTGCTGGCTATCTTCAACTGTCCAGACGTCAACAAGCCGGATCCGCAGGTCGTCTTTCAAGAGGGCGGCGGAACACGCGGTTTCAACATTTATGTCCAGGCAAATGAGGTCGTCGTGGGCGGCTGGAACAAGGCCGAGTATTTTTGGGATCCGGGCTCATGGATCTCTGCCCCCATCAATTCGAACGAATGGCATGCAGTAGCTTTCGTACTCAGAGACGGTGCTGATGCGCAGGAAGATGACAAGTTCGAAATGTGGATGGACGGGGCGCTGATAGGCAAAGCTCCCGGCGGCCAGATGTACAATCATGGTAATGACAACTCATTTGGGTACTCGAAGAACAACACTGTTTATCCCGACGGAGCAGGTGGCTCCGCCACGGCCAGCGGTGAAGGGTCGTATTACGAAGGAATCATTTCCGAGGTCTGGATTCTGAACCAGGCGCTGACCGAGGCTGAGCTGGCCCCTTTGATGGTCGGGCCCCAGCCCGTGGGTGAACCCTTGTTCCTGGATCCCCCCGATGGTATCCTGGTCGAAGCCACCTCGCAGATGCTTCAGTGGCGGCCGGGAGAGCTTGCGACCTCGCACAACGTGTACATGGGTACAAATGTCGATGAAGTGGCTGCAGGCACTGCGGCCGCGGTAAATACCACACTGGGCTTGGTGACGGCGGGTATTGCCGGTGGTCCGATTCCGGAGGGCCTGGTTCCCGACACGACGTACTATTGGCGAGTCGAATCGGTCAATGACCTCCATCCTGAAAGCCCGTGGAGCAGCGAAGTTCTGAGCATCTGGATTACCCCCAGACGCGCCTACGCTCCTCAGCCGGCGGATGGTTTAATCAACGTCGTGGATCTTGAGACCGATCTGAGCTGGACGGCCGGCTGGAGCCCGATCATGCACCAAGTGTACTTCGGGACCGATCCTGATCAGGTTGCCAATGCGGCAGGTGCTCCTCTGGTGATGGACGTAGGATACGATCCCGGTCCTCTGGCCCCCGACACAACCTACTACTGGCGTGTCGATGAGTTCTACGGCACAGAGACGGTCAAAGGCCCGATCTGGAGCTTCTCGACGGTTCCCGAGGTTCCGCTCGCCGATGATCCCAACCTGGTGGCCTGGTACACGCTTGATGAAGGTGTGGGCCTGACGGCGATTGATTGGTCGGGCCACGGTGGCCACGGCCAACTGGCCGGTGACGTACTGTGGGCAGAGGGTATCGATGGCAGCGCTCTGGCATTCGACGGCTCCGGCGGCGACTATGTCGAGGCGCCGGATGCCCCGAATGTAACGGGCATGCACTCACGGACTGTCAGCGCCTGGATCAAAACCACCAACTACGGTGAAATCGCATCGTGGGGCCAGGACTCCGCGGGCCAAAAGTGGATCTTCCGAGTCCAGGAAAGCAACGGGACCCTGGGCGCCATTCGCGTCGAGGTCAACGGCGGCTATCAAGTCGGTAGCATCGACGTACGAGATGATGAATGGCATCACACGGCCGCTGTGCTCGCCGATGACGGCTCGCCGGATGTTATGGAAATCGCGCTGTATGTGGACGGCTTCCTGGAAAACAACAGTGCCCAATTGGATGAGCCGATTGACACCGCCGCCGGCGTGGTCCGGATCGGCCAGTCCCCGTGGGGCAGCCGACCGTTTAACGGCCTCATCGACGATGTGCGTATCTACGACAAGGCATTTACTGAGGATGAGATGCGGCTGGCGTTTGGCGATGTCTTGATTGCCTGGCAGCCCGAGCCGGTCATCGGCGCCGTGGGCGACATTTGGCGTATGGCCCAGCTTTCCTGGACGCCCGGCGACGGCGCGGTCGAGCATGATGTCTATCTCGGCACGGATCAAGATGCCGTGGCCGCCGCGGATGCCGCGGATACCACGGGCATTTACTGTGGACGCCAGGCGGAAACCACGTATTCCGCCGGTCTTGCGTGGGGTACAACATATTACTGGCGTATCGACGAAGTGGCTGCGGACGGCACAATCAGCGCCGGTCACGTCTGGAGCTTTTCGACCACCGACGAGATCGTCCTTTATGATGAAGTGACGCCCTTCCCGTATGACAACAGCGCCGATCCGTTCCTTTCCGAGGTTGAGCTGGAGCTGGATCCGGCTCAGGACTGGACGGGCGGCTGCGGCGGCGGCATCGGTGCCATCGCGATTTCATACGATGGTCTGACCGCACCCGGTAGCGTTACGGAAGCCGACGGAGTCTATACCGTCGTCGGCCGGGGCGATGATATCTGGTTAAGCTCAGATCAGTTCCAGTACGCCCATACCACACTCGCCGGCGATGGCTCGATGACTGTGAAGCTCGAGAGCCTCGTCTTCACCAACAACTGGACCAAGGCGGGTATCATGATCCGTGAGAGCCTGGATCCCGGCTCGGCGTTCGCCGCGATCTTTGCGACCGGCGCCAACGGCGTTCGCTTCCAGGCCCGAACATCATCCAATCAGGACGCTATCGCTGATGACTCCGTTTCCACGGCCGAGGCGAAGGCGTTGACGCCCCCGGTCTGGCTCAAGATCGAGCGGACGTTCCCGATGATTAACGCTTATTACTCCCAGGATGGTGCCACCTGGACGCCGATGGCCTGGAATCCACAGGTTATACCGTTTACTCCTCTGCCGATCCATATCGGTTTGGCAGTGACATCACATTCCGGCGACAGCACGTATGCCGAAGCGGTGTTCTCGAATCTCAGCTCCAGCGGCGGTGTGGCAGCCGGACCGTTGAACTCGACGGAAATCGGCCTGGAATCCAACGCGGCTGAGCCGATGTACGTAGTGCTCGAAGATGCCGGCGGCGCCACCTCGGCGACCCTCAATCCGGTTCCGGAAGCGACGCAGCTTATCGGCGCCGAGTGGATCGTCGATCTGGATGAGTTTACCATCGACCGAGCGGCGGTGGCCAAAGTCACGTTGGTGCTTGGCGACCTGAGCAACCCGGCCCCCGGCGGTTCGGGAATGATCACGATCAACAACGTCCGACTCCTTCCGGATTGTGTCCCGGTGGGGCACTGGGCGTTGGATGAGAGCGATGGCACGATTGCGGCCGATTCGAGTCGCGGTGGTGACAACGACGGTGTCCTGAATGGGACGGCGATGACGTGGATGCCGAGCGGCGGTCAAATCGGCGGCGCGCTGGCCTTTGACGGTACGGCAAGCGATGCCGACTATGTAGAAATTTCATCCGAATGTATTTCGACCACCGCAGGGACTCTTGCTGTGTGGGGTCAGCTCGGACCGGAACCGCAAGCTCCCGCAACCCGATACTTCTTCGGCCATACCACCATTCCTCCCTGGGGAAATAGAATTCAGCTTTATATGGATAATTCTGACACTATTCTCGATATGGGGCTTGGTGATTCACATAACAGACACAAAGACATCGAGGCGTTGGCCACCGAAACCTGGTATCACGTCGCTCTGACCTGGGACGGGGGCAATTATGTCGTCTATGTGAATGGCGAAGAGAAGGCCAATGGAACCTATACCGGCCTGGACACTCTGAATACGGTGGCAGACATCGGCAATGATGGACGAAACGATGAAACGAACAGAACAGAAGCTTTCAATGGTCTGCTCGATGACTTCCGGATTTACGATGTGGCATTGCCTGCGGCCGAGATTGCCAAGCTGGCGGGTTTATAGAAGGTTTCTTCAGGATTGATGAAAACCTGAAGGCTACAGAGCGCTTGTTCTGAAAGCTATGCTTTACCGGGCTTGGGAGTACAAACCGTGCTCCCAAGCCTTTTGTTATGATTCTCACCAGGAAGAACATGCGAGGGCACAGGATGCGGCGTGTCTTATTTCGAAAAGGTCGATTTGACTTACAGAAGATTTTGGGTATCCTATGAGGCAGTAGCTTTTGCAAGCTGGAATCGATTTGACGTGTTTTGCTTTTGAAGCAGCTTTGTGTCATAGGAGAAACCATGCGTTCGAAGTGTATGTCCCGTCGTTCATTTATGAAGTCTCTCGGTTTAGCCGCTGCGGCGGCGATGGTTCCCGTCAAGCTAAGAGCCGCCGAGGGGAAAACGCCCAATATTGTTATTATCTATGCCGACGATCTGGGGTACGGCGATGTCGGTTGCTACGGTGCGACCAAGTTCAAGACGCCGAATATCGATAAACTTGCCGCTCAGGGTTTGCGTTTCACGAATGCCCATTCCCCGTCGGCGACGTGTACGCCGTCGCGATACGCGATGCTGACCGGCGAATACGCCTGGCGCCGGAAAGGAACGGGTATCGCGCGAGGCGACGCCCGAATGATTATCGAACCCGGCCGGACGACGTTGCCGTCGGTTCTCCAAAGGGCCGGCTACACGACGGGCGTCGTCGGCAAGTGGCACCTCGGGCTCGGGGCGCGCAATCGGGAGCTTGACTGGAACAGCGAGATCAAACCCGGTCCGCTCGATATCGGTTTCGATTATTGTTTCCTTATTCCCGCGACGGGTGATCGCGTACCGTGTGTGTACGTCGAGAACCGTCGGGTCGTCGGATTGGATCCGAACGATCCCATTCAGGTGAGTTTCGGTAAACCGATTGGCGACGAGCCGACGGGCAAGGACCACCCCGAACTGCTCAAGATGCACCCCAGCCATGGGCATAACCAGACGATCATCAACGGGATCAGCCGGATCGGGTATATGAGCGGCGGTAAGGCGGCGCGCTGGGTGGATGAGGACATGGCCGATGTAATCACAGGCAAGGCCAAAGATTTTATTGAAAAGCATAAAGACGAGCGGTTCTTCCTGTACTTCTCGACGCACGACATTCATGTACCTCGCGTGCCTCATCCTCGATTCGCCGGCAAGAGCGGCCTCGGGCCACGCGGCGACGCGATCTTGCAGTTTGACTGGTGTGTCGGCGAGATTGTCAAGACCCTGGATCGTCTGAACCTGACCGAGAATACGCTGCTGATCTTTACGAGCGATAACGGGCCTGTTGTGGATGACGGTTACAAAGACCAGGCCGTAGAAAAACTCAGCGGCCACAAACCATCCGGGCCGTTGCGCGGTGGGAAGTACAGCGCGTTCGACGCCGGAACACGTGTCCCGTTCATCGTCCGCTGGCCCGGGCGGGTGAAGCCGGATCGATCGAATGCCCTTGTTTGCCAGATTGATTTTACATCGACCCTCGCAGCGCTCACGCGTCAGAAGCTTGCCCGGAACGATGCGCCGGATAGTTTCGATATTCTTTCGGCACTGCTCGGGAAATCATCGACGGGCCGGGACCATCTGGTCGAGCACGCCGGAACGCTTTCGTTAATCAAGGGCCACTGGAAGTATATCCAGCCGAGTAAGGGAGCGAAAATAAATCGCAACGTTAATATCGAGCTTGGCAATGACCGTCAGCCACAGCTTTATAATCTCAGCAATGACCTCGGCGAAAAGCATAACCTCGCCGCCGACCACCCAGAGATTGTCAAAGAGCTTTCTTCACTGCTCAAAAAGATAAGGAGCGATGGGCATAGCCGACCGCTTCGTTAGTCTCAAACACAAACAATCCCGGAATTAATCGCCGTTGCTAGAAATAGAAGAGCTGACAACTTTTTTAAGATGCCAACTCTTCAGCGATATTGGGTTTTATTTCTTCCTCTTTTCAACGTGCAATCTATTTAGTTGGAGGGACTTCCTCAAATAGATGTTCGGCGAGGACGATCAGGTCCTGGACGTCGACGATGCCATCGCCCCATGGCATTGGGCCAATGTCACAGAGTGGCTCGTCTGTACCCCAGCAATCAACCATGATACACATATCGGTAGCATCAACAATTGTGTCGTTATTGAAGTCCACAACCGGAATGATCGATGCTTGCCAGCCGGGGAAGATACCATTCAATGCTCTGCCAAAGTACAGAGTGGAACCATCTGGAGAGATGCGCGGCGCAACATCCGTGGTTGGTCCGTTGACAACGGTTCCCAGATTCGCCGCCGCCCCCCAGGGATCCAAAAGGCTCGCCCGCCTAATCATCCACAGGTCACCGCCACCATGACCACCCGGCCGCAGAGTACCATAATCTTGGAGGAAGAGTACAAGTCCATCTGGTGAAAGACATGGGCTGCAGTCATTGTATGGACCGTTCACGACCGGCCCAAGATTCTCGGCATCGCCCCACGGATCGTCTGCTGCCGCACGTCTGCAAACGTAGATATCGATACCGCCATATCCGCCCGGGCGCATCGAATGGAAATAGAGTTCCAAGCCGTCCGCCGATATCCATGGGAAACCATCAAGCTGCTGGCTATTCACCTGTGGACCCAGATTTACTGGTTGTCCCCAGGGATCGTTCCTGGTTGCCCGCGTTGTCACCCATAGGTCAAATGCTCCAACTCCTCCGGATCGGTTGGAGTTGAAATAGAGCTCTAGACCATCCGCCGAGATACACGCCATAGCATCACAGGCTGAACTGTTGACTGTCGGCCCGAGATTCTCTGGTTGGCCCCAATCCTCATCCACTGAGGCTCGTCGGAGTATCCACAGGTCCATGTCACCGTAGCCTCCTGACTGTGACGACAAGAAGTATAACTCCAGACCATCATAAGAGATGCAGTCGGGAGACACTTCAAGGTCTGGGATGACGTCTTGAACCTTCACCGGTTCACCGAACATGAAGGCATTCGCAACCTCTGCAGCCGCAACTAATGCCAATTCCAAAACCAATACTGTTAAAATTGTCTTTTTCATTTTATTACCCTTTCAAAGCTTATCCCCGGCACAAACTGGAGAAGGTTAATATTTTCGCGCTGTACACCTTGTAAAGCGCGCTTCAGGACAACGATTTTTTCAGAAGAACCGGCTCTTCTCGTCTGTTGGTCCTATTCTTATAAATTCCAACAAATGAGCAAACGAACGCGATTTCTTGAAAATTATGTCAAGAATTGGTACAATTTATCGAGATCCATAAAAACTCAGGTTGGCGAACGTTTATGTGTACCATTGGTCAAAAAACAAAGCATTTAGTCGTTCAGGCTAAGGAGGGTGATCCATCTGCTATAAACCAACTCTACAGCATTTACGCCGAGAGAGTCAGGTGGATGGTGCGCTTTCGTATGAGTAAGGAGCTTCGCTCCAAGCTTGAATCAATGGATCTTGTACAGAATACTCTTATCCGTTCCTTAAATGGATTAGGAAACTTCAATTACAAGAATGAAGGGGACTTCGTACGGTGGCTATCGAAAATAGCTGAAAACGAGCTTCGGGGCAACCTGAAGAAACTTCACGCCGAAAAGCGCGATGTTCGCAAGGAAGTCCAACTGGATAACTTTGGATCTGCAATCGAGAGTGAGTATATCGGATCTCATGGACCGATCCAGACCACTACGCCGAGTGTGATACTATCTGAAAAAGAGGACTTGGGCAAACTTGAGAAAGCCATCGACCAATTGAAACCTGAATATAGGGAAATTATAATTCTGACTAAAATAGAGGAGCTCTCCTACCAAGAAATAGGACAAAGACTGGGCAAGAGCAGCGATGCCGTGAGGATGCTCGCGACGCGCGCGATGGCGGAGCTCACGACTATTTTCGGGAAGATCTGATGACGCAACCTGTTGAGGACAATCAGGAACAGATCATCAAAGAGGCTGTGCGGCGTTTCATCGATGCACGATGGCAAGGGCAGGAGCCTGATATAGATGAATTTGTAGGACAACACCCGGGTCTTGAACGTCAGGTCAAACAGGGCATTCAGAATGCGCAAAGAATCGACGTTTTGTTTGATTCTCTTGTCCGGACCAATGAGAGGGACTTTCAAGAAGCAGTGGCCGGACACGATCTTATCGGTCAGAAAATCGAGAGCTTCGAGATAGTCGAGATGATTGGACGAGGAGGCATGGGGGTTGTCTATTTGGCCCGTGACACTAAACTCAAGCGGTCTGTAGCCATTAAGAGTATGCCGGCTCAACTTAAAGACGACTCGACTGCCCAGATGCGTTTCAGACGTGAGGCTGAGCTTTTGGCCTCATTGAATCACCCGAATATCGCTGTAATCTACGATACAATTGAGCAAGACGATGGCGCCGGTTATCTGGTGCTGGAATATGTCCCGGGCGAAACGCTTGCCGAGCGTATCGCTCGCGAACCGTTA
>Ga0272442_10012179_pt1 | contig 10413 bp, 7 predicted proteins | sample SSMForm2O_FD_200262 | JGI IMG/M metagenome (GOLD analysis project Ga0272442, IMG submission 200262) | Marine sediment archaeal communities from Little Sippewissett salt marsh, Falmouth, MA, United States - SSM-Form-2O | ecosystem: Environmental > Aquatic > Marine > Wetlands > Sediment ... | reverse complement strand
GCTTCTGGGCTAAACAGGTAAAATTCGCTGCTGTTGCCGCAATTGCCTTCATAGCGGTCAATCTGATTAATTATCGCAAATTCGGCGCCGCAAGCTACTGGATATATGCCTCTGTGCTTCTGCTTCTCTCCGTGCTCCTGGTCGGAAGGTACGTTATAAATCTGCCTTTCGTCCCCGAGATTAACAACTCTCACAGATGGATTAAGTTTGGCGGCCTGCCTGCACTGCAGCCCTCGGAAATCTGCAAGATCGCATATATCCTCGCCCTTGCCTGGTATCTGCGATACCGCAGCAACTACCGAAGATTCACCGCGCTTGTCGGGCCGTTTCTCCTGACGCTTCTGCCGATGGTTATGATTCTGCTCGAACCGGACCTCGGCACTGTCCTGCTTATGATGCCGGTCTTATTTGCAATGCTCTTCGTAGCCGGAGCAAAAGTAAAGCACTTGTTAATCATCATACTTCTGACAATCCTAATCAGCCCGCTACTCTGGCGGAAGATGAACCATTATCAGAGAATCAGGATAAGCAGTGTCCTGCTCCAGAACAAATGGGTACAGAAAAAAGCGGAACAGCACCCCGCAATCGGCAAAATCCTCGTCGGAACCGATTTCAGCAGGCAAAAGTGGGAAAACACTTGGGGCTACCAGTTGAATCGTGCAAAGTTCGCAATCGCCTCCGGCGGTTTGACCGGTTACGGTTTTCGCCGGGGACCATTTATAAAATACGATTTTCTTCCGACAAGACACAACGACTTTGTTTTTGCCGCCATTGCCCATCAGTGGGGATTTCTCGGCTGCCTCGGACTGCTCTTTCTTTATGTAATTATTATCGCCTCCGGCCTGGAAATCGCCGCTAACAACACCGACCCGTTCGGAAGACTGCTCGCAATTGGTATCGTGGCGATGTTCACCGTTGAAATTATCGTTAATATAAGTATGGCCCTCGGCCTTATGCCTATAACGGGCTTAACGCTGCCGCTGGTTAGTTACGGCGGCTCGAGCCTGCTCGTTAGCACCGCCGCCGTCGGACTGCTCAATAATGTCGGAAGATGCAGACCCTTCAGCGTGGCGCCAAAATCGTTCGAATAAGAACTTATAATATCTTTGGCAAAAATATTTTACACAGGAGTTAATCGATTATGAAAACTCGGAAAAAAAACAGCATAAAGGGTGAAAAAAATATCTCAAGACGCAATTTCCTGACCGCTTCGGCGGCGGGCATAACAGCCTTTACCATTGTCCCTCGTTATGTCCTCGGCGGACAGGGCTACACCGCCCCGAGTGAAAAGCTTGATGTCGCATGTATCGGTATCAGCAGCCGGGGAAGAGCCAACGTCGCCGGTGTAAGTGGCGAAAATATTGTCGCATTGTGCGATGTGGACGAAAAACACGCCGCAGATTCCTTCGAGAAATACCCAAAAGCAAAAAAGTATCACGACTTTCGGAAAATGCTCGAAAAGCAAAAGAATATCGATGCCGTCGTCATAACCACCCCGGACCACACACACGCCGTCGCTGCTATGATGGCAATTAAAATGGGAAAGCACGTATATTGTGAAAAACCCCTGACCCATTCGGTTTATGAGGCACGCCGCCTGACCGAGGCCGCTCGCAAGCACAACGTCGCTACGCAAATGGGCGTTCAGCTTCACGCCACAGAAGCCCTCAGGCTGCTCGTGGAAATGCTAAGAGCAGGGGTCATCGGCAAAGTTCACGAAGTGCACCTCTGGAGCAACAAATCGCAAAACAGGTTGATGGGTACCGATCGCCCACAGCAAACTCCGATGGTACCCACTACCCTCGACTGGGACCTCTGGCTTGGTCCGGCGCCGTACCGCCCTTACCATCCAAACTACGTCCCGTCCCTCTGGAGGGCCTGGTGGGATTTCGGCTGCGGAAGATTGGGCGATATGGGATGCCACATAATCGACCCCGCCTTTTGGGCGCTGAAACTAAAGTATCCAAAAACTATAGAAGGACACAGTTCACCTTTTAACAGTGAAACTTTTCCCATCACCTCCGTCGTTCGATACGAGTTCGATGCCCGAGGCGATATGCCCCCCGTTAAGATTTACTGGTATAGCGGCGGTATATATCCCTGGCGACCGAATGAACTGGAACAGGAAAGAAATTTCCCGACGCAAGGCGGCCTCTATATCGGAGAAAAAGGTAAAATCCTCGCCCCGCACGGTGCAGGCCCTCGTTTGATACCGGAATCTAAAATGAAAGGCTTCAAGCCTCCGCAGCCTTTCCTGCCAAGGGGACTAAACCACCATGAGGAATGGCTCCAGGCCTGCAAAGGAGGCCCAAAGGCCCTGGCTAATTTCGATTATGCAGGCCCGCTCACAGAAGTCATTCTCCTGGGGAATGTGGCAATAAAAACCGGCAAAAAACTGACCTGGGACGGACCGAATATAAGGGTAACAAACATCCCTGAAGCGAATCAATATCTCAGCCGACAGTACCGACAGGGATGGAAACTGTAAAAAAACTATAAACAAAAGTTTTTCACGGATTGAAAAGTTCTATTATGATAAGAGGCTTCAGGCAGATTGCTTCGCTCACCGCAGTTTCAAGAGTCTTCGGAATGGTGCGCACCATACTGTATTTTTACTTTTTCGGTGCCAGTGGATTACTCGATGCCTGGTTTATCGCATTCAAAATACCAAATCTAAGCAGAAGACTCTTTGGTGAAGGGGCTGCATCGGCTTCTTTGATTCCGGTTTACAGTGAACAGTTACACAAAGACCCCAAAGAAGCCGGGCGTCTGGCCAATACTGTGATAACGGTTATATTCGTACTGCTCGCGACGTTAGTCCTGCTTGGATGGACAGGAATCTGGATTTATCAAACAATATCCGAATCTAATTCTGAAACACGCCTGATTTTGTCTCTGACCTCCATTATGCTTCCATATATGATAATTATCTGTCTGGTGGCGGTATTAGCAGGCGTTCTGAATGTCCACAGGCACTTTGCGTCTCCGGCGGCGGCACCGATTGTACTGAACATCTTTATTATCAGTTCGCTTTGCATAGGTGGATGGGGCTTTGGTGTACAACCGGGGAGGTTGGTTTTTGTCGTTGCAGTGACTGTTCTTGTCGCGGGCCTGGTCCAGTTGGCTATTCAGTTCCCACCTTTGCACAATGGTGGAATTTCCATCAGGCCACAATGGCAAATTCATACCGATGCCTTCAAAAAAATTATGATGTTGATGGGACCTATGATTTTAGGACTGACCGTTACACAGATAAATACTCTATTCGACGACCTTATCGCTTGGTGGTTTTCGGGCTCGGCTGAAAAGGGAGATGTCTTTTTATTCCTGGGCAATCAAATAACATATCCTTTACGTCGTGGTTGTGTTTCTCATCTTAATGGTGCTCAACGTTTGTATCAATTACCATTAGGGGTTTTAGGAATATCATTGGCCACAGCAGTTTTCCCAGTGATGAGTGCCGACGCAACTAACAAGAACTTCGACGCCTTGTGCAAAACTATCTCAAAGGGTATCCGAGGGGCTGTATTTGTTGCGATTCCAGCAACAGCCGGACTATTTCTCGTAGCTAAGCCATTGGTTTCGGCAACATTTGAGCATGGGAAATTCACAGCCAGCGACGCTGACGCAACGGCGTTCACGCTATTGTTTTACGCGCTGGGCTTGAGTGGTTTTTTTATCCAGCAGGTTGTTACACGCGCTTTCTACTCAACCCAGGACTCCAAAATGCCCGCAAGAAGCGCCCTGGTAGCGGTCTTTGTTAACATTGTTCTTAATCTGACACTGATATGGTTTATGGGAACAGCCGGACTGGCCCTTTCAACAGCGCTCTGTTCCTATCTGCAGGTTACAATCCTGATTTTTGCCCTTCGCAGAAGGTTCGGTAATTCTATCCTCGATGGCCTGATGACCACCCTGATAAAAACAATTATAGCCGCAACTATTATGTGGCTTCTCGGAAAGGCCGTTTTGTACTTGTGCGAAGACCTACCCAGAGGAACGGCATTTGACATATTAAGGCTGGCCATCGTTGTGCCCACCGCAGCCGCGGCATACTGGATAGCGGCAAAATGCCTGCGTATCAGGATGCTTTCTCTCATCACAGGCTCGCCAAAAATCCCCGATTTCAATAGTAAGCATCAAAGCTGACCGCCTCCCTTCGGCTCGCGGTGCTTCCGCCAAAACGTCCGTTTTGACTTTGAAAACGGTGCTTAAAGGCTCAAAAGAATCGATTAAAACCGAAAAACGCCGATTTATGACGCCTTTATGTCTAAAGCGAGCCCCATAATTACCCGAAAAAAGGGGTAACGGATTTAAAACACGGCCTACAGTTACTGCGTAGAACAGATAGCTGAATCTGCCATAGTAGTCTTACGCCGTCCGGAGAACAGAATGCGTACAGCTATAAAAAGTGAAAAATCAAAAGCAGGACGTTTGACTTTCTGCATTTTCGCTTCTCTCTTTATGCTGATCTCAAACTCCCTGCCGATTGTAGCAAGGCAACTCTCTGCTTCCGAAGGCCTCTTTTCTCCAACTGTCAGCCAGAAATTTTATGAGATTGCCTATGAATTAGGTAACCGCCCCGAGGCCGACAGCCCCGCCATCGAACAGGCGATTGTTTTCCTGACTGCTGCAAGGGACCTCGACAATACCACAACCTACACACTGCCTGAGATTATCAAACTCGCCTCAAAAAGAGACGATAAAGACCATTCGCAATTATTACTTCTCGCACTTGACAGCTACATAAACCCATCCGCAGACCTTGAGGTTGCAAAAAGTGCAATAAGATATCTGCTCGACCGCCTTGACTCCCGAGAACTGCGGGAACAATTCCTCCAGTTCGTGCTGCAGAATGTTGCCGGAAAAAACGCCGCCCTGGATTCACAGCTGCTTACCCTGCTTGGCTCCTTAAAGGCCGAAACCGCCGATGACCCCAACGCTGCTATGTTCTTTATGCAGGCTTACCAGAAAAATAAATATAATAAACTCGCCTTTTCAAAACTCGCAGAACTTATGGCCGAGCAGATAGACCCAGCTACATATCTGGAACAATTGAGGATGGTTCTCGGTGAAAATCCCTTCAATCTCGAAGCCGCCTTCGCCTTTGCCGAATACGCCGAGCAGTTGCAGCTTTACAATGTAGCTTCGCAGGCTTACCAATACTGTAACGAATTGTTCGCCTATCTTTATCCGTCCCGCCCTTTGCCCCAATGGCTTTACCTGCCATGGGCAATGAGCAGCTATAATACCCAACGTGACCACTATAAATGTCTGCAGATTGCTAAGGACATCCGACAAACCGGCCGTTTCGACCTCTTCATTGAAGCCATTGCCGCAAAGGCCGCTGCTAAAATCGGTGACACCGAACAGGCCGCCCGTCTGCTTCAACAGGCCCAGGAAAAAGCCCTCAATTTACTACCACCAAATCCCGCCACAGTAAAAAGCCCGGTTACTACCGACCAGCTTGCATGGTTTTATTGTTTCGTCCTGCCAGACCCGGGCAAAGCTATTGACTGGGCAAATAAAGCTTATTCAATCGACCCAAATTCCTCAGCCGCCGCTGTTCTGGCATATTCATTTGTCATGAACGGGCAAAATGAATGGGCCAAATCCCTCATCGATAATTACGACAAAACTCCCATATCGGATTTGGCCCTGGCAAGGATTCAACTGGCCGACGGAAAAAAAGAACAGGCCTTTGAGACGCTAAAATCCGTAATCGCAAATGACCCGGGAGCATTCGAGGCCGAAACAGCTAAAAAAATCCTGGCCGATAACGGCGGTGATTATGTCCCGCCAATTGACCCAGGCATCGTCCTGAAGGCATTAACCGATTCTCTCAGCCAGCCCATTGTGCCAGCATTTATAAGGCCGGAGAAACTGATTTCACTTGAGCTTAACCTCAGGGGAAGCAAATTCTACTATGGTGGCAGCTTCGGAGCATCTTTGGTGATGACAAATAATTCTACCGAACCCATTGTTGTCTCAGACGACGGACTCTTCACCGGCAGTATCAGAATCGACGCCGAGGTTAGCGGGGACCTTAATGAAAAACTCCCGAACCTCGTCTCTACAAAAATCCAGCCCGCATCAACTATCGACCCCGGTCGAAGTTTCCTCGTTCCTCTAAGGCTACAAACCGGAAAACTCCGAAAAATCCTCTTCGCACACCCACAGGCCTCGCTGGAAATAGAATTTACCGCTTATATCGACCCCGTAATTAACGACCAGGGACAGGTCCTTAACAGACTCGCCGATATACCACCCGCTAAAATTCGCATAAAACGTCCCGGCAAGGAACTTACACCAAAATTCTTACAAAACCAGCTAAGCACTATCTCAAGGGGAAAACAGGGCCAGAAAACCAAAATTGCTCAGCTTTTCGCCGGACTTTTAACCGAACAGCACATAATGGCTGAAACGGAGCCTCTTTACAAATTTTTATATGCCGACTGGATGCCCGATTTGTTAAAATCGGCACTGCTGCACAGCCTTGTCGATGATGATTGGGTCGTTAAGGTAAACACTATGGCTGCGATGCTTGATTTGCCGATGGAATACAATATGATTGATGCTGTCTCAAAAAGCCTCAACGATACTCACTGGCCGGCACGTATGATGGCGGTTTACCTGCTCGCAAAAAATCAGGGTAACGGCTTCACAAAAGTCCTCGACTATACCGCACAATACGACACAAACGAACTTGTGAGAAATATGGCGATTGCTCTCGGCGGCGTCAGGCCCGAACCGCAAGAACCAACAACCCCGACGAGGCCCCAAAGTAATCCCTAATCTCGAATATCTCGCTTGATTTCTTTACTGACTCCGAACAAATATGGACTCGCAAAAAAACCTGACAATCCTTTCTTATTGTCTCCCCTTCCATTCCAGGATTTGACCGTCCTTTAGCAGCCGTTCACGCAGCTTACCGTAATCAACTTCCTGCACGCTGATTCCCTCGTCGATTGCCATACACGCCGCCGAAGAAGCCGACTGCCCAAGAACCATAAACACAGGCTCCATACGAATCGAACCAAACGCAATATGCGACGCCGAAAGGCAAACCGGAACAAGAAGATTCGAACACTCGCTTTCTCTCGGTACAATACTGCGGTAGCTTATCGGGTAAGGCTCAAATCCCCCAACCTGAACATCACCCTCGTTGCGGGCGTAACCGTTTTCATCGACATAACGCTGCGTATTATGCGAATCCATCGTGTAGGCCGCCAAACCTACAGAATCCGGCACCGTCCGCTCACCCCGGCAGTTATGCTCGCTCATCACATAGTCACTGACCATTCGACGGGCCTCACGAACATATATTTGGTGCGGCCAGTTGCCGTTATCTACAAACTCATCGCTCGCAAGTCCCCACCGATTTACCTCCTCCTGCAACTCCGCCGGTACACGAGGATTATTCGCCAGGGTCCACATCAGACCTTGCTGGTAACGAACATGGTCCTCGATTATCTTTTTCCGCTTTTTGTAATCTGCTTCCGCATACTCATAATTGGCTCCGATGTTGTCCGTGGAAAATGCCCCGTGATTGTTCATATCGGTCTTGCGGTTCGGCATCATCTGGTTATTGCCGAACACCTTCCCCCACCCTGCCTCGAGATACCGCAGAAGAAGTTCATACCGAAGAGCATCGTAACCTTTAGGCTTCGGGAATGGAACCCTGTTCTCCGGTGCATCACTCAGGCACATACGAAAGTTATATGCCTGAACACGATGGTCCCCTTGACCCTCCTCGCCGGGACTGCCCCCGTGAATACACGGCAGCAGGCCGCTCGATGGCTCACCCGGCTCAATATAAGGGTCAACCGGCTTTTCAAACTGGTGGTAAACCGCATTCTTTGTCTGCACACCGTTCAAAGTCTCCCCATATTCGGAATTTGACTCTCGTCCAACCGTATACGATACCCCCGCCTTGGCCATCAGGTCACCCTCATAGCTGGCGTCGATAAACATCCTACCGTAATACGTCCGCCCCGATTCACTCCTGATTGAAAAAATCCTTGAACCGCTTTTTTCAACGCCCTTTTTCAAATCCAGACGCTCACCGTAATATACCGGAACACGCGCCGAAGCCGCTATTCCCTCAAAAAGCGACTCGGCAACGTGCGGCTCGAACTTCCACCACGTCTCTTCGCTGTCCCATTTCTTCCCCAACTCATAATCATCTCGACGTTCATACTCCCACGAATCCTCTCTCAGGTAATGGCGATAGATTAAATGATAGAAACCCCTCGACATCCCGCCGATAGCGCCTTTGTTGCCGATGTCCGTCGCCCCCAAACCGCCGGAGGTCAGCCCACCCAAATGCCGTCCCTGTTCAATCAAAATAACACTCTTTCCCATCCGCGCAGCCTGTGCCGCCGCTATTACGCCGCCGCAGGTGCCCCCGTAAACTATAACATCCGCCCGCGAACGACGCGACTCTATGTGCCTCATACAACCCCCCTGAAAAACCAACGTCAGCGACAATAAAAACAATATTAGGAATCTAAGTTTCAGCCTCATTTGGACCTCCTGTAAAATAATAATTTGAGTTTAGATGATTTAACCAGTCAGACAGAAATTGTCAACACAAACCTCGTGGTTTTTCGTACAATCCAAAATTCACAAATTTTATATTGAAATATCAGCGTAATTTGATAATATGCCCTACTTTATTGAAAAGGTCAATTTGGTTTTTTAGAAAGGATTATGTAAATGGCGGCTGTAGTTGATAATGAAAAATGCACTGGGTGTGAAACCTGCGTATCAGAGTGCCCGAGCGAAGCTATAACAATGAAAGACGAAAAGGCTGTTATAAATGCCGAATTATGCGTTGATTGCGGAGTATGCGTGGATGCCTGCCCCGCCGAAGCTATCTCTATGGAGTAAATATGGCTGGCCCCATCGTCTAGGCAGGTCTAGGACACCGGGTTTTCAACCCGGCAACAGGGGTTCGAATCCCCTTGGGGCTATTTATAAAAGCAAACGCCATTCACACGGCCATCCCCGATACATCCGTCTCGAACACCATTGTATCGTTAACTAAACCTTGAATCTCGGCGCTGTATTTTCGCCTCTTGAATTTCGTAAGATGACCCAGAAGGTATAATCGCTCCCCCGGAACAACCGGATAACGAAACTTCGCACCCTCTATACTCGCAAATCCGATAAATGCCTCCACCTCGTAAACCTGCTTCACAAAGAAACTAAGAAGCTGTGCCGCCGATTCTACCATTATAACTGCCGGCATCAAAGGCCTCCCCGGAATGTGCCCCCGAACCCAAAACTCCTTGTCCGTCACGTCCTTATAACCCAAAACCAGCCGTTTTTCTTTATCATACCACAAAACGCCGTCAAGCTGCTGCATCTCGTAACTTTGAGCATTGACGCCGAGAATGGACTCCCTGTCGAAGACCGGCTCGGCGCTCAAATCGATTTGTGATAAATCAAACAATAATGGCGGCGGCATAATCGCCCCTTTATCAGTAGCTTTCGAAATACCGCAAGTGCCGATACCATAGCGGTTCCCCCGCGCCGCTTACACGGCCTAAATCACCGCTAAAGTTGCTTCAATATTCTCTGCTTGGAAATACTTCTGCTTTGATTACTGGGCAGACCTGATTTCAAGAATAGCGCTGCGGACCGCCTGCGCCGTTTTCTTGATCGCCTGCATTTGCTTGCGAACGCGGGTCCCAGCTGCCTTATTCCCACCCTCGGCCTTGTTGATGTCTGCCTCTATTTCAGCAATCAATCCTTTTAGTTCTTCATAAGCTTGCATCAAATAACCTCCACTTAAAAGGTTAAAATTGATTGAAAATTAACCACCAAAAAAACTTTTGTCAAAGAAAAATGCGGTTTTTTACTAAAAAAACAAATATTTTTTTTACCCCCCCTGTCTCCAAACTGCCCAAATGCCCCTCTTGTCCGCACCTAAAAGCCGAAATCCACACCCCCTCCCAGACCCCTAAAAACCCATAAACCCCCGCAAAAACTATACTTACATAACCTCCCGCTTATAACCTGATCACATGCTGCACACCGAAAATTTACAAAGCCCTCCCCGAACACGCAAAACAGGGCAATTATCAAAAACCCTCAAGCCAGTTCTCCGCAAACTCCGCAAAATCCAACATATCTACAAAACCATCCCCACTGGGTAACATAAGAAAAATACACTAACGTCCGTTATTTATGAAATCCTGCCCTACTATCTGGCGCGATTGTTGATAACCGCAGCAGTACTCATATATCCCCAACTTGAAAAAGCTGATGGAATCGACGAGCCTAGGAGTCTGTCCGAGTAATTGATTCAGACTGCATTTTTCTACCATCCTTTGGCTTTGATTTCTGTTTTTTTAACGGTAAGAATTTTTTTTGGCAGATACTATACGTTTATTTCTTAAAATGGTC
>Ga0272442_10012178_pt1 | contig 10415 bp, 7 predicted proteins | sample SSMForm2O_FD_200262 | JGI IMG/M metagenome (GOLD analysis project Ga0272442, IMG submission 200262) | Marine sediment archaeal communities from Little Sippewissett salt marsh, Falmouth, MA, United States - SSM-Form-2O | ecosystem: Environmental > Aquatic > Marine > Wetlands > Sediment ... | reverse complement strand
AACCCATTGTATACCTGCTTCACCCCACGGAATTTGCTTCAAAGGATCTTGGCAAACGGCGGGATTACAGGATACGGGTTGAGGGATTCAGCTTCAGGCGATCAGCGTTGCTATTTGAGCCTGATGTTGAAAAGAGATACGATTTGAATGATAAATTGTTCAGTTTTATTGCAGGGCATAAGAATGTTACATTTTTAACCATGAAAGAATTTACGGATACTTACGAACACCAACGTTTTAAACAATCCCGTAAGGTGGCACAGCAGCATGTAAAGGATCAGCCGTCATGACCTGTGATCTGAGTACATTGAGAGAAAGAGGTACACACTGGTGGCATCAGACAGTATTGTTCACAGGAACAGGCCTGGCATTTGGTCTTATCCTGGCATTTTCCATCTTGGAATATATTCCGCCTTTTACCGCAGGCATAGCGTTCATTGCAGCGGCTCTGCCAATGGTCCTTGTGTGGCATGCTCACGCGAAAAAAATATTTGTGGGCATACTGGTGCTGTCAATGACTTTTATTGTTGACAGGACCTTTAACCTGCATCCTGAACATATGGGCGGAGCCAAGGGATTTATTGTATCGCTCCGTGATATCGCCCTCTGTTTTGCCTTGTTTGTTTCATTCGTTGAATCTATGCACCGTAAACAGATGCGGGTTAAATTCTTTCCGCGATTCCTTCTTCCATTAATCGGTCTGCTTGTCATGGCTGTGCTTTCCATGGGCAAGGCTGTTTTTGTCAGTTACAGCGTATATGAATTTATTGAAATTGTAAAAGCTGTGATTACATTTTTGTATATAGCAAATTATACGGCCCGGGATGAAAACTACAAGTATGTTATAGGTTTTGTGCTCATCGGCCTGGGCCTGGAAGTGATTTTTGTGTTACTTGAACTGGTGGGCTCTATCCACATAACTGCCCTTGGAAGCAGGAGTGCTGAGTATGCTGCTGACATGCGTCAGGATGCGTATTACAGGGTAGGAGGAACACTGGGTGGCGCAAATCCTCTGGCGTGGTATCTTGATTTTGTTCTGCCTTTAGCATTGGGAATGGTATTCTACAAGGTTCGAAGCATCCCCAGGGCTTTTATGGTACTGCTCTTCTGCAGCGGTTTGGCAGTGCTTATACTTACATTTTCCCGCGGAGGATGGGCCGGTTTTATTGTGTCAGCAATGATGATCTGGTTTTACTATATGCGACATTCCTCAACATTGAAGAAGATACTTGTGGTTATTATTACTCTGACTATTATCGGAGGGGGGATACTTATTGTCAGCACTACGGACAATGCTGTAAAAACCCGGCTTACAGAGGATGACAAGGGATCTGCATATGTACGAATCCCGCTTATGGAAGTGGCAATCTCTATTATTAAAGTGAATCCTGTTTTTGGAGTAGGATTAAATAATTACACTGTTGTGTATCATCAATATGATTATGGCGTTGATAAAATAACATATTACTATCCAGTTCCTGTCCATAATTTTTTTCTGCAGCTTGCTGCTGAAACCGGTATTGCAGGAATGGCCTTTTTTATACTGTTTATTATTCTGGTGGCAATTGCCGGTATCAGGTATTCTTTGACATATACCGGGCGGTCGGCCTGGGCAGCATTCAGTATAGTCGCCGGGTCAGCAGGTTTTTTTCTCCAGGGCTTGGTTGAAAACACAAGCCTTGGCAGCTATAATATGTATCCGCTCTGGATTATGTACGGATTGCTGGCGGGAATTACAGCGCGGGAACATAAGCCCGGTGAAACAGACGAACCGTAAACAGTCAGGACTTGTATGGAAACATCCTCCAGCCTTATGAAAAATACTACCATTGTTTTTATAGGAACGATTGTGCGTATGTTCTGTTCCTTTGTCTTGGTGCTTATAGTAACCAGAACCCTTGGGCCGGAAGGAACTGGTGTGTATTCAGTCGTTCTGTCTTTGTTTTGGCTTTTTCAGAAAATCGCTACTATGGGGCTGGAACCCATATGTATTCGGGAGATTGCGAAAAACCATTCCAGGGCAGGAAGCTTGGTAGCAAACAGTACTGTAATCGGGATTATTTTTTCGGTAATTATGTCAGGATGTATGTGGGGATTTACCTATATCGCAACATATCCAGGCATTGTCAGAGTGTCCGCAATAGTAATGAGTGGCACACTTGTCTTTACGACAGGCAACCTGTTTTTTCAGGCAATGTTTATTGGGCTGGAACGGACAGAATTGGGCGTTTCAGGAATAGTTGCAGAGAATCTGATTCGCGTGGGTGCAGGAGCGGCTCTCCTTGTTTCCGGATACAGCATTTTTTCTGTTTTTATTGTGTTCCTGTGCTCCTCAGCACTGCGGCTCGGTATTAACCTGTATTTTACAATAAAATTTGTTGATGGATTCAGGTGGTCATACAGCAAAGAGGAGAGTAGATTTCTTTTTAAAACAATGCCGGTGTTTGCAGGCTCACAGATATTCAATGCCTTCTCAGGTAATATAACCGTGATTATCCTGTCACTTCTCCTGGGAATGGATGCTGTCGGATATTACAGCGTGGCTATGCAGCTGGTGGGTTTTATCAGGCTGGCCCTACAAAGCTATAAATCAGCAATTCAGCCGGTAGCCGCCCGAATCTATGATAAATCAGTCAGAGAGTTACGGAAGTTTACGAAAAAAAGCCTTACCTATCTTTTTTTGTTTATTATACCAGTCTGTTTCGGGGGTGTAATGCTTTCAGACAAAATTGTATTGTTGCTTTTTTCTGAAGAATTTCTTTACTCGGCGTATCTGTTGAGATACTTGATTTTTTTATCATGTGTTTACGGGGTATCCATGGTTTTATCAGTCATTCTCATTGGAAGCAACAATCAGAAAATTGATTTCTGGGGAATTGTATTAAATATGTCTGTCCGTATTGGTGTCGTTATTGTATTAGTGCCTCGTATTCAAGTATGGGGAGCAGTTGTTGCTGTCCTGGTATCGGCCACGGCAGGGGCTTTTTATCGTTATTCTTATATACGAAGACATTTCTTCCGGATACCATTTGGTACGATAATGTATAAGACTGTATTCGCTGCCGGACTGATGAGCGTCTGCACCTATGCCCTGCGCAGTATACATGTGGCGGCAGCGGTTAGTGTATCGGCTGCAGTATATCTTGCCCTGGTGCTTGCCATGAAGATAATTACACCGGGCCAGATACCGGGTGTCCGCCTGCTCCTCAACAGAAAGAGGGCGTCATGAAACTTTCAGTGATTATCATCGGCAGAAATGAGGAACAGCATATTGCACGCAGTATCCGTTCGGTGCTGGCAGCAGCAGAGACTGATGATACGGAAGTGCTTTATGTCGATTCAGCATCCACAGACAGGACTGTTTCTATTGTACAGCAGTACGGCATCCGTATTATTCAGCTGCGGCCTGAATGGCCCCTCACTTCCTCTGCCGGGCGGTATCTTGGTTTTATCAATACAACCGGTGAATACGTAATGTTCGTTGACGGTGACACGGTCATATACAAGACCTGGCTGAAAAAAGCTATGGATTATCTGGAACAGTCGGAACAGGCAGCAGGCACAGCAGGCATCGTGCATGAGATCTTTCTTGATGAACGGGGAAACAGAACCGGCATAAAAAAAAACCGGTACAACACAGTTAAGACGGGGCCTGTGCATGTATTCGGCGGCATAGCCATGTACCGGCGTTCAGTATTGAACCGGACCGGAACATTCAATCCATTTATCAAGGCTACGCCGGAACTGGAACTGAGCCTGCGTATACGTAAACAAGGATACCGCCTGATACGGCTGAATGAACCCATGGCTATCACATACGCACCGATTCGTGAAAGCGCAGCCGAGATTATGCGGCGGGCCCGTACAGGCCTGTACGCCATGGGCAGCACATTGAAACTGTGCCGGCGGAACGGGCTTGCCCTTCAGTATATCAGAGAAAGGATGGGGTTTATTATACAGTTCGGACTGGGTGCAGGGGTTTTTCTGTTCACTTCTGCTGTATTCCTGGTACAAGGAAATTTCAGATTGTTGGGACTGCTCATGCTGGTGTGTCTGAGCATTCTTGCAGGTGCCTCTCTCAGAAAAGGAGGAGTGCGGCCTGTGCTGGTGAGTATGTTAAAACGCAGCATCATACTCATATGCACAGTCCGGTCTCTGTTCTATAAGCAGGTCCCCAATGCCGAAGAGTATCCTGTGGATGTGATTAAGCCGGGGAGGAATACATGAAAGTTCTGGCAGTAACAAATATGTATCCTGTATCCGGCCGGATACATGCCGGCACCTTTGTCAAGAGCCAGATGGATTCAATTGCAGCTCAGGGTGTTGAAGTAGAGATCATCAGCATGGATCACAGACTGGGCATATTAAAATACGCGGCTGCCTGGTGGAACGTGTTTACACGGTCATTTGACTCTTCTTTCGACCTGATACATGCCCATTACGGATACAGCGGAATGATATCGTGCCTGCAATGGAAACTCCCGGTGCTGGTCTCATTCTGCGGCGGCGATGTTCTTGGTAATCCCAACAGGAAAGGAAAAGTGCAGCTTCTGTCAAAGCTGTTCCTTCCACTAAGCTGGCTGCTCAGTATGGCGGTGCCGGGTGTCATTGTCAAATCAGAAGAAATGAAAAGGAAACTGCCTAAAAAGAATAATGTGTTTATTATTCCAAATGGTGTTGATTTTGAAAAATTCAGCCCTCAAAACAGGAAGAACGCACAAAAACAATGCGGCCTGCACAGTACGAGACAGTATGTACTCTTTCCTTCTAATCCCGCATGGATCAGAAAGGCGTATCCCCTTGCCAGAGAAGCAGTGGAAATTCTCCGCAGAAGGGGGGCGAATGTCGAACTCGTTGTACTCAACGGTAACCCCCACGACATGGTGCCCGTATATATGAATGCCTGTGATGTCATGGTGCTTACCTCTATGTGGGAGGGCTCTCCCAATGTTGTAAAAGAGGCTATGGCCTGCAATGTCCCTGTTGTTACTGTGACTGCAGGGGACGCGGCTGATGTGGTAAGAGGCTGCAGCGGCTGTTATGTGGCAAGGAGGACTGCTGAAGATGTGGCCGATAAATTGGCCCGTGCACTGGAGCATACCGGCAGGACAAAGGGCAGGGAACATATCGCCCATTTAGAGGAAAGTATTATTGCCAGACGAATAATAACTATTTACAGGAAAATCCAGAGGAGCTCTCATGAACAGAATTGACCAGGCTGTGGAACAGCTCTATTTATATATCATCGGGCATCACTGGCATAACGGGCGGCTGACCGGCCCTGATCCGGGGCTGCGTTACAATTTCAGATTATTCCGTTTTATAAAGAGCTACCTTCCTATTATCCCCTGGGGTGATTTATATTATTTTCTGCAGTGCCAGGGGTACTGGATTATGGATAACAGTATGCTCTATTCTCTGACAGGTGATGAATCATACAAAGAGTATATAAAACTGACTGCTGAAACTATCCTGCAAACCCAGTCCGGCAACGGTTCATGGGATTATCCGCTGCCCGAGTGGAAAGGGCGAGTTGCCACAGTTGAGGGTAATTACGGAGCACGGGGACTGATCGAGGCCTACAGAGTATTGGGTGATTCATCCTATCTGGATGGAGCGCTGCGGTGGTATGAATTTCTAACGAAGAAAACAGGGTTTCAGGAATATAAAGATTCTTTATGTATTAACTACTTCGCCGGAAAAAGCGGCAGGCTGGTGCCCAATAATGCCACGGTAACCCTGACCTTTATGGCCGAACTATTCAGCCAGACCGAAGAAAAAAGCCATCTTGCCTACTCGGACAGACTCATAAAATTCATACAGTACTCACAGAAGGAAAGCGGAGAACTGCCCTACGCGTTTGAAACGCCCCGCATGCCGGGCAGAGAACATTTTTTATGCTATCAGTACAACAGTTTCCAGCTGATGGATCTGGCATCATACTATGCGGTCGATTCTGATCCGAGGGTGTTCAATATTATAAAACGGATAGCAGGATTTCTGTCAAAAGGAGTAGAAAAGGACGGCCATTCCAGGTATAACTGTTTTAAGGAATCGCCGGTTGTACCGTATTATACAGCGGCACTGGCAGCAGCCCTTCTTGTGGCCGATTCTATTGGCGCAGGTGAATTTAAAGAACTTTCAGACAGAGCTTACGGGTTTCTGCTTGGCCAGCAGGACAGGCGTGGAGGATTTTACTATTCAAAGAAAAACTACGGGGTATTAAAAGACAGGAGAAGTTATCCGAGATACCTGGCCATGATACTGAAACATCTGCTGGTCAGGAAGCGGTTAATGGAAAAAGGGAGCGTTTTATGATTTGGAATACGCAGACCAGAGGAAGGATTACGCGAAGGAGTTTTTTAAAACAGCTGGCTTCGGGAGGGGCGGCACTATTGATGGGCCCGTCAATGTTCAGGAGGGCATTGGCAGCACCGAACGGAGCCAGGCAGGGGCTGGCTCAGGTTTTTGCTGCGAAGAACGGCACACCGGGCCAGAATGTGGAAAAAGTACTGCAGATGATGGGAGGCATTCAGAATTTTGTATCGCCCGGTGATATTGTAATACTGAAGCCTAACTGCCAGTGGTGGAATCAGGGCACTACGAATATTTCAGCCATGATACGGCTTATTGAGATAATCCTTGATATACCGGGATTCTCCGGGGAAATTATTGTGGCGGAAAATCACCAGAAATCCATACCATTCTACCGGGGGTGGACCAGGACAAATGAGATAAATGGTGATCCTCTGGCCAATAATATGGGTGAACTCATAGACCTGTTCCATCAGAGAGGGTACGATAATGTGACAAAATACCATTGGATGAACACCAAAGAGGGCGGTGTTACAGTGTCAGGGCCAGAGCAAGGCGACGGATATGTCCGGGCTGAACCATACTATACGTATGAAAGCAAGACAACTATGATGACCTATCCGGTCTTTACATCTTCATACAGCGGCATTACCATCGACCTTAAGCATGGTGCGTGGAAAGACGGGAAATATATTGACAGGAAGGTTGTATTTATCAATACAGCAGTACTTAACCACCACTTTTACGGCGTGACAAGTTCAGTGAAAAACCTCATGGGTGTCGTTGACCTGCCGGGCAATGAAAGCGGTATGCTCAGTGAAGATGATGATCTGTACAATTTTCATTCCCTCGGTGTGTACGGCATGGGGGGAGCCCTGGGAACCTTTTTACAACATGTACGAAAGCCCGATCTCAATATTGTGACAGCTGAGTGGGTGGGATGGGGATCCAGAATAGAAGTTGATGAAGCGGTGCGTCCCAGAACCATTTTGGCAGGCCTTGACCCGGTTGCCCTGGATTACTGGGGCGCCAGATATGTATTATGGCCCAATACGCCGGAAGAATACATCCGGTACAGTTACCATGACCCTGACCGCACCGACAGGCCCTTTAACCACTATCTGACTGAGTGCGCCAGAGAATGCGGCGGTATTATGGATAACAGTGAAATTACAGCCCATGTGTATGATTTCTCCCAGTCCCATGTCATGGAAAGCAGATTCGCTACAGGATCGTATACGCTTTCTATCGGGCAGAATTTCCCCAATCCTTTTGAACACAGTACACGTATACCAGTCAATGTCAGAGAGCCGGGTCCAGTCTCAGTATTGATTTATAATATCCGGGGAAGAGAGGTCCGTAGAATTGCCGATAATCGTAACCTGTCATACGGCGATCATTATATTGAGTGGGACGGAATGGACAAGCACGGAAAGAAAGTTTCGCCCGGCGCGTATATCTGCCGGGTTTTATCACAGGGAGAGAGTTATTCAATAACGCTTTTCAGAACGATTTATTAGGAGGATGAGATGAAAAGGGAGTTTCATTGGCTGGCCACAGCTGCTGTTTGTTTTACATTTGCCATACACGCAGCCGGACAGATTCAGGTTGTAACAAACACTGCTGATGAGGGAGAGGGAAGCCTCCGGCAGGCTATTACCATGGCAAATCAGCATGCCGGCCTTGACAGCATTGTTTTTAATATACCTGATACTGATGACGGATTTGACGGAACAGTATGGTGGATAAGGCCGCTGACCATGCTGCCTGCCATTACAGATGACAGTACGTTTATTATGGGCAGTACCCAGGAGGTCAATCAGCAGGACAGAAATACACAGGGGCCTGATATCTGTGTGTACGGGGGAGATATTGCCGATCCGAACCAGGGTCTGGGGTTTCTTGTATACACGTCATACAATACTATATCAGGCCTGGTCATATCGGGATTTGCTTCTTTTGCCATACGGTTCAGAGGAGAAACAGCGCAGCATAACCAGGTATGGGGGAACTATATAGGCATTGATCCGGCCGGAGAGCAGGCCATGGCAAATCTGACAGGTATCTATGTTTCACGGAGTGCCGGACTGACTGTTATCGGAGGGGGCGGTAATGTACGGAGAAACGTGATTTCAGGCAATACTGAAAATGGTGTGTACCTGACTGTCTCTGACAGTAACCTCATTTCGGGGAATTATATCGGCACTGACCGGACCGGGACTATGAGCGTACCCAACGGCAGTGACGGCAAACACAACGGTGTATGTGTGTCATATGCACAGCATAATACCATTGGCGGAACGACTGCTGATACAAGGAACATTATTTCCGGCAATGGCAGAGATGCTATTCATCTGTCAAACGCTGACAGTAACAGGGTTGTAGGCAATTATATCGGCGTGGATGTATCGGGAGCAAATTTGCTGGCAAATGGCACCGCGGGAGTGGGTGACGGCATTGATATACGGTACGGTGCGAGTTACAATATAATAGGCGGTACAGGCCCTGGAGAAAAAAATATCATATGCGGCAGCCCTAATATGGGTGTTCGGATCGGAGAAACAAACGGTGACAACGGTACAAATCATAACCTGATTATTGGAAATTATATTGGTACAGATATTAACGGGGAGAAGTTATTCGGCCATGGCGATCATGGCGTGTATGTTCTTCAGAATTCCAGGTTTAATGTTATTGGTTCAAACGATGAGAACGGAGGTAACTGTATCTGCGCCAATACCGAATGCGGCATTATGATTAGAGACAGAAGAGCCGGCAATAATATTATTTCAGGAAATCTTATCGGCATTGCCCCTGACGGAGCAACGGTTATGCCCAATGGAGATGACGGCGTACAGATTGCTGATACATCATCGTATAATGTTGTCGGGCCGGGTAATGTCATCAGCGGCAATGGCAGTGACGGTGTTGATATTGCCGGGCCTTTCACGTCGGGGAATCATATTTTCGGCAATATTATCGGCCTTTCCGAAGCGGGCATCGATTCCCTGCCGAACCTTGAGTACGGCATTCACATTGCTCCCGGAACTGACAGCACTATCATTGGATCGATAGAAGAATCACAGACAGGAAATGTTATATCGGGCAACAGGCGGGGCGGCATTGTACTTGATTCGGCTATGTATTCACGAGTGTATGATAATTTTGTCGGTACAGATGCATCTGGTGTCCAGGCTGCTGGCAACAGAAGCCACGGTATTAAAGTAAAAGGCGCGTATAATGAAATAAGCGGGAACTGTATTTCAGGCAATATAGGTGACGGTGTTTTCATCTACGGCTATTCATCTGAAAACAGTATAAGAAATAATATAATCGGAATGACGTGTGATAAGTCTTCTCCATGCGGCAACGCAGAATCAGGAGTATATTACAGCGGAGGTACGCAGGTTTCAAACGACACTGTGGGCCCGGATAACAGTATAGCATACAATTCCCGGTTCGGTGTGGAACTCTCCGATTCTCTGGCCCGTACAATTGTTATAACACAGAATTCAATTACAGCCAATGACAGCGGGGGAATAGTACTCAAACTGGGAGCCAATGAGAATATTCAGGCGCCTGCAATACTGCAGGAGAGGCCTGTGGGAGGCTCGGCACCGGCTGGTGCGCGTATAGAACTGTTTTCAGATACAGGTACGCAGGGATTGAATTATGAAGGCTTTACCACAGCTAATGATAATGGCGAGTGGGAGTATACCGAAGATTTTACCGGCCCGAATATCACAGCTGTGGCTATTGATGAATACGGAAATACCTCGGAATTCTCCGCGCCTTTTGATATATCAGGAGTGGAAGAGCACAGCAGCCCCGTATCCTTTTTTCTGGGCCAGAATTATCCTAATCCCTTTAATCCTGACACCAGGATCAATTTCTGCGTTACCGAGCTGTCCGAGGTTATAATTACTGTGTATAATGTAAGGGGGCAGAAAGTGGCAGATCTGGGCAAAGGTATGTATAGTGCCGGAGTGCATACAGTTACTTTTAATGCCGGGGAAATGAAAACAGGTCTATATATCTATAAAATAACCTGCAGTACCGGCATGACCAGTGTGAAAAAAATGCTTCTCATCCGGTAGATA
>Ga0272442_10012176_pt1 | contig 10416 bp, 10 predicted proteins | sample SSMForm2O_FD_200262 | JGI IMG/M metagenome (GOLD analysis project Ga0272442, IMG submission 200262) | Marine sediment archaeal communities from Little Sippewissett salt marsh, Falmouth, MA, United States - SSM-Form-2O | ecosystem: Environmental > Aquatic > Marine > Wetlands > Sediment ... | reverse complement strand
TGGTGGCCGAACGACCGTCCGCGATTCGCAGCGAGCCACGTCTGCCAGGAATGTTGAGGTCCGTGCAGCGCTGGAATCAATGGCCAGTGATGGATTGGTCCAACGGCTGCCGTCGACCAGTTCTCCTCAGGGCGGGCGACCGACTGAGGAGTATCGGCTACTGGATAGTTGAGCAGGTCGAGTGGCGGTCAAAGGACGTTGTCGTCTGATGTGTGGTCTCGCTGGCTGCCAGATGCACATTCGCCGGCGCGGCACCACACGGACTCGGATTCAAGGTGAGCGAGCAGAAGTGCTTGCGAAGGAGGAGATCATGGACATCGCGAAGACCCTGACGTACCGGGAGGCCCCCATCATCGATTTCGTATTCCGGGATGAACGGGCCGCTGCCAACCTGCGCGTTGCGGAGGTCACCCGTGACGACATGCGCCGTCGCGGACTGGCCGCGTACATGGACGTCGACCTCGTGCCGGTCGCGGTCCTGAGATGGATCGAAATGCGGTTGAAGGACCTCCTGCCAAGCGAGGATCACGATCGCATCTGGTCGTTCTACGTCATCAGGCGCGCGTTGGAGGGCTGGGGGTACCTCAATTGGCAGCAGCTATCCGACGAGATCCAGACGCTGGAGAGCATTGTCGCCGCACTAATGACATTCTGTGACGACGATGACTGCCGCGAGAATCTGGAACAGATCGCTCACGCCGTCGCGATGCTGTTTCGCGCTGAGGAGTTGTGGGCAGTCCGAGCGCCGTACCCGTGGGACCTGCCATCTGGTCCCCCCGCGCTGCCCTATCCCGAACTGCCGACGGACGATGGTCAGAACGGAACAGACGCGCAGATGTGACAGACAGGTCGTTCGATGGCACACGCCGGACCCTCGCCGGCAGTGTCCGTCACCGAGACGATGATCGCTGCAGAAGCTGACGAGCGAGGGAGAAGATCCGATGGCTGAGAACGAGAACAGTGAGCTAGACACGACACGTGGACATGAAGGCGCTGCGCCGGAGCGGAGAGACAGCGCCCCAAGTGTGCGGGTAGATCGCCCTGCCCGACGAAGGAAGTCGCGTTGGACCGCCGAAGATGCGGAGAAGTACCGGTTCGTGCCCGTACCCATCCCTGAGGGCCTCGACCCGATCGCTCCCGTGCGGATCTACAGCCGCAACAGCCACCACTACGTCGTGTTCTGGCACCCCGGCCTCGCCAAGTCGGTCAAGAAACGAGTAGAGGGGAGCCTCACAGATGTGTACCTCGCCGCACGCGAAGCCCAGAAGCGTATTCTGGGAATCCAGGCCAACCGTCCACTGCGCCGCATTCCCACGCACGATGGGCTCGTGCGTGAGTATCTCGGAGATGTTGAGGCACGCGTCGAGAGCGGCGACGTGAAGCTCCCCACGCTCCGGAGATATCGCAGCGCGCTTCGTCACTACAGCGCCTTCGTCGCGCAAGACGACACTGCCCGTCGGTATCCGGATCCTACGCAGGTTGACGAGCAGTTCGCCCGCGAGTTTGAGGCCTTCTTGCGTCAGCTTCAGGTATCACCCAACGGCCATGCGAATTCGGCGAGACGACCAATGCGGAGCACGGACTATATCGTGGGCGTCGTGCGGGCAATGTACGAGTGGGCACGGACACGAAAGGGCTGAGATTCGGTGCCGATGTTCGAGCAGAATCCATTCATGCGACGAGTGTCACGCAGACAGGATACGATCCTGTCCGATCCCGATATCACAGTGCCCATGGCGGCGCAGTTCGTTCGTGCATGTGATGCGCACCAGCTCCGCTTGTTCGCCCCGCTGATCTTCAACGGTCTGCGCATATCCGAGATCGTGTTCGTATTCGGCGACCAGCTGAGACCGGGATGGCTGGAGATTCGCAGACATCCCGAACTGCTCTACGCGCCGAAGAGCCACGTCGGCCGGGAGACGCCGATCCTCCCCGTTGTCGAGCACGTCCTCAGACACCGACCGACGGATGGCCTTGTATTCCTGCGACGAGATGCGGAGGCGAGCGAGCTGCCCCATTGGTCACGATCGAAGGCGATGTTCGTGGAGGAGTTCAACGAGCGGTGCCTGCGCGAACGCGCGGCGAAGGTGGCCGACAGACTGAAGATCAGGGACGCGATGATGCGCACTGCGCGCGGCCTGACGACGAAGGTGATCGAAGGTCAGTTCAGGACCATCAGGCGAAGACTCGGCTGGTTATCGTCAGCGACTCCGCACTCATTCAGGCACTTGTTTGCCACGGTGCTCGAAGACGCGAACGTACCGGCCACGTATCGCAAACTGCTCCTCGGCCACGCGCCCGACCGCTCGGTGACGAGCATCTACACGCACGCGGGGCGGAAACGATTGCGGGAGTTCTACCTACAGGCGATCGAGCAGGAGATGCCGATGGTGCTCAATGCGATCGAGAGCAAGGCGCGCGAGTGCGGATTGATCGACGACACTAGCGCAACTGAAGACGAGAGGATACTGCCCGGACCGGGGAGCTCCGGAGGCCGGAACAGCTCGGGAGGCACCCGATCATGAGCATACATGAATGGTCAATGAAGTTGGTGGGTACGACTGTTCCTCGCCAGCGCAGCTCCGGCGGGGCCTCAATTGCGTACCTCGATTGCACGCGAGAGGCATATCTATATGTGGAGGGCCAAGCACCAGAACGGTTGAGTGAAAGCGTGTGCAGAGAAATGGCGCACACGCGCACTCTGCGACCGACAGCCCCGAATTCATTGCGGGTCCGGGCACACTCGCACTGATCGTCACCGGGCCGTGCAGCCAGACGGACAGGAGGGAGAGAACCATGGGTTCCACCCAAGAGACTGAGACGATGGCCTCGCTCTATCAGGAGCTGTGCTCCGCGCTTGAACATGACAATCGGATGATCCACGCCACCTTCTTCCCGCCGTCGCGTATCCGGGATTACGCTCGCGTTTTCAGCGCCGTCCATCTCAACCGGTTTGGCGTCCTGGCCGCCGGTGCTGGTCACCGCTGGCTCATCGAGTGGTACGACGGCCGGGGGTGTCTGACCTCGGATGCCCTCCTCGGGATCGAGTCGACCCGCCAAGGACTCCGCGCGCATCTTTCGTATTACCTGATCCGACCCGGGGACGGCCGTATCTACAGCCCGGCCGAGCCAGAGAAGCCCTTCAAGAAAGCGTCCCCTGTCGAGTGCATCATCCCGCTTGAACTTGTCCCCACCAACAACGGCGGCACGCGGTACTTCATGAGGTGTCCGTCGCTCAGAGATGGTCGCGTGTGCGGCACTCGCAAGGCGAACCTGTTCATGCCCCGTGAAAGCTACCGCTTCGCGTGCTTCGAATGCCACCAACTCAAGCACCTGAGTCAACTGGCGCACCGGCCCTTCTGCCCCCTCCCCGCGAACGACGTGCGAATCCGTCCATACAGACGCGGACACAAGTTCCCCACGATGCACAGGCCGGCGGTCTCCGAGGTCTGGTTCACCCACGGGCTCAGGGGCACAAGCCACTGCCGCAATCGCGACCACGAGAACGAACACAACATGGCGGTCATGCTCGCGCAGGAACTCGAATCGCTTACAGCTCTGATGAACCTGACCCGAGTCGAACCTGGCCCCGCTGGTGACGACGCTGAGCAACCCGCGCCAGACGAAGGGAGCAATGAGACATGAGGAGAAAGGCTTACGATCCGGTGCTGACCGTCGAGCGATGCCTTCGCCTCAGCACGATGGACCTCAACCACGCCGGCGTCCTGAGATCGAGGCGCGGAGCGAAGTGGTCCATAGAGTGGAACACCATCAGCCGCCAGCAGGCCGGTCGCGCGGCGCTCACCGTCGTCGACACAAGCGGGGACTTCGCCAGCGAGATCGAGATCGCGTGCTACATCCACGTGGAGAACTCCCCGAGCGCCGTGCTCCTCCGGCAGCGCATCCACCTGCCCACGACCCGCTCGGGCATCGGCGACACGCGACGATGGCTGCGGTGCGACTCCGAGCTACGCGGCGTATGCGGCCGGCGGTGCCGCGAATTGTACCTGCCGCCGGGAACGGACGAGTTCGCATGCCAGCGGTGTCATTCACTCATTCACGAGAGCCAGCGTCACGTGAAACATCCGCCGCCTCGCGGCCTCCAGCGAGTGGTCAGGATGCGGCGCATGCTGGAAGCCGATGTGCCAACAACCTGGCGTCTCGATCAGAGAATCCCGATGACAGACGCGCAGTCGTACACCACGTGGCCCGGCGTCATCTACTACCACGACCCCGACGAGCGGAAGATCCAGCGCGATATCCGCAGCCAGGCGGAACTGGCGCGCGCGAACGTCAGGCGTCGCGTCAAGTCGGCGAAACCGCCGGAGACGGAGGTGGCATGAGGCATCGCGGCCGCGTGCTGCTGCAGAGGATTCGCGACTACGCCAGGAGCATCGCGATCTCCGACCTCAACCGGGACGGCGTGTTCGCTGCCGGGCCGAACACCCGCTGGATTCTGGAGTGGGTCGACGGTGAGGGCCGCGTCACGTCCGAGATGCTTATGACGCTGCTGGACCGATCGGATGGGCTGAGGGCGCGGTTCACGTGCTACCTTGTCGACAAGCACAACAGGAAGCTCTGGAGTCCCCATGACCAGCAGACACCGTTCCCGCGCATGAAACCGATCGAGCACGTCGCGCCCGTTGTCCGGCACCGCAAGGGAAAGGCGGGCGCACGTTTCATGTTCGTCTGCACCGCCGACGTCGATGGCATCCGCTGCCGTCGGCCTGTGGACAGGCTCTATATCCCGCTGACGGACTATCTCCCGGGGTGCAGCCGTTGCCATGATCTGACGTATCTCTGCCGCCTCACGCACGATCCCAGGATGCCTCTTCCCCAGACGACGCTGCACATCCGCAGGTACCTCGGCAGGAAGAGGTCAGCGCCGTTCCCGAGGCTGCACCGCCCCGGACCCAACGAAGCGTGGCTGACGCACGGGCTGCGCGGAGAACCGTACATAGCCTCGCCGACCGCCAGGAAGCCCAGCCAGGCCCCGGCGTCGTTGAGGGAACTCATGATGCGGTTCATGTCAAACGAGCCGGATCGCGAGTCGTGACCGTGGATCGCAGCGCGCGAAGATGTCTCATGACCTCCTCAAGGCTCGCAACTGGTACATGTGGAGTTCACCGAGCCTCGTGAGGGTCCAGCTGTCGTCCCCTGACTTCGTCGGCATGCGTTTGACGAGCTTCAAGGCGCTGAGCTGTATCAGGATGGTGTCAACGTAGGTGGAGCTGACGGACACACTCACCGTGATCCGTGTCTTGTAGCCCGGCGATTTCTCGATCTTCGTGGACTCTCTGTTCAGCAGTGCTTCCTGTATCTCTTGCTCGACTTCTTCAGTCGAGAGACGCGACCGCATGCGCGGTGCGATGGCCGCGAAGATGTCATCCCAAACCCAGCGAACACTGCCACGGAACCACTTCACGTCATCCTCGTCGCCAATCAGGTCTTCACTTGAATACGTCTCAGCAGTGTATTCGAGCGCGAACTGATCCGAGCCTTGACACAGCTCGTCGATCTCGATCCCGCTCACCGTCTGTTCATCAACCAGCTTCTGCAGTCGCTCCACCTCTTTCCTGGCCTTCAGCAGTTCTCGCGCGCTGCCCTCCGACGCCGCCGCGCTCGCCCGCACCCAGCCCTCGCGCGGGTACAGTTTCTTCATCTTGGCCATGGTGAGGCTAACGGCTCCGGCCAGGTCGTCCGGGTTGGTCCACTTCCTCATCATCTTCTTCGCGACGAGGGCCTTGAACTCCTCAAGCTTCCTCTTCTTCCCGGCGTCACCTTCGGACCTGTCGGCGCGTATCGTCCCCGGATCACCGTGTACGAACCCGGCAATTGGCACGCGCCCGGAAGCGTGCCGATACTCTTTCTCCGTGTAGCTCATGCCTTCCTGGTCGCAAGATCCATACTTGCCACCAACTATCACTATGTAGTAGTCGCACTCCTCGATGATCCTCTTGATGAACGTCCACTGGTCGTCGTCTGCGGCCGGGAAGAGCTCCATCCCAACCGGAATGCAGTCGCACTCAAGAAGGGTCTGGATCACCGCATTGCGTTCTTCCTTGAGGTCTTCGTACGTTGAGCTGACGAACACCTGATACTTCTTGTCCATCGATTTCCCCCAGAAGCAGGCGGCGCCGCAACGCGGGCACCGCCCACGGACTCGTGAGACGTCCATCCATGCTCCGCGATCCGGGTGACTTCTCCAGCCGTACGACTCGTGGCACCATGGCTCACAGACCGGCCTGATCCCCGCGTCCACTATTCAGAACGCACCCAGCCTACGGCCACTTACCAGTCTGGCAAGTCCGTCGCCGGTTGAAGTGCGTGCGTCGTGGGAAGGAGAAGGCAAGACGTCAGCGGCTCGCGGTCAACTGGACTCGCCTCTCCTGCCATGACTTCAAGGACAACGAGGTGAGGCTGCAGCTGTTCGCGCTTGCGTCCAACTTGGGGAACTTTCTGAGGCGGCTGGCACTCCCGCGCAAGGTGAAGCACTGGTCGCTCACAACACTGCGGGACAAGCTGATCAAGATCGGCGCCAAGGTGGTCCACCACGCTGGCTACATCGTCTTCCAGATGGCCGAGGTGGCGGTGCCGGGGGAACTCTTCGCGAAGATACTCGAGTGGATCAGAAGGCTGCGGCTTGAGTTCGGGTGACGTTTACGCGGTGCGCGATCTCGGGTGTCGCACGACGGTGACCGACGGCAGGAAAGATCTGTGTCGATAGCTGCGCAAGAGGTCCGAAACCGCGATCTTGTCCGATTGAGAGGCGCATCCGGACCGCTCAGGGGTGTCGGGACAGTTGGCGGGGAGGAGAACTTGTGCAAGACGGGCGTCATGATACCATGTTGGAAGCGGGGAGGGTCCTTCCGCATGCGCACCGCAACGAACCGAGTGGCCGCGTGTCTGGTGGCATCCTGTCTGATGTGGCCGCTTGCTGCAGGAGCAGCCGAAAACGCTACGTATGTCAGCAAGCGCGACGCCGCCCGCACGGAGTACGAAAAACGCCTCTTCCTTCTCGCGCGCACCGCCCTGCAGAACGGCCTCGGCGAGGCCGGCATGATGTTTCTGCGCGAGATCGTGGTTCGAGACCCCGGCCACACGAAGGCGCGCGACATGGCGGGCAAGCTCGACGCGTACCTCGCCAAACACCAGAACGACACGCTGACCCCGGCGCAGCAGCGCGCCAAACAGACGCGCACGAAGCAGCTCGAGGCACTCGCCGACAGGGAACGGCAGAAGTACGTGCGCAAGGTCGTCACGCTTGCGAAGTGGTGCAAGTCGCAGAAGTACGAGGACGGCCTGAAGGAGAGCATCGCCGAGGGCCTGGCGCTCGAGTACGACAACGTAACGCTGCGCGCGCTCAAGGGGCAGAAGAAGCATGCCCTCTATGGCTGGTTCGACACGGCAATCGTCGACCGCCTCAATGCAGGCGAGTGGATCGAGGACGGCCAGTGGAAGAAGTGGTCGGGCATCTCGGCGCGGCGCATCGCCGAGTTCAAGAAAGGGATTGGCCCGCTCGTCGGCGAGGGCTTCCACTACACGGCCAGCTACCACTTCACCGTCGTCACGAACCTCAAGGACCGGTCCTTCGAGAAGGACCTCATCGACTCGCTCGAGACGCTGGTGCGCGAGCAATACCGCGAGTTCTACTCCGACTTCCGCGTCGGCATGAAGCCGTACTTCGTCGTCTACTTCCAGGACAAGAGCGAGTTCAGCGAGTTCACGAGGCGCACGGGCGGCGTCAAGGCCGCCGCCATGGGCTACTACAGCGGCAAGAACCGGACGCTGTACTCGTGGCGTCACGACGGGACGATGACCAACGGCGTGGGCACCGTCTACCACGAGACGACGCACGCCACGCTGCACGACTACTTCGGGGACAAGAAGCTCCCCATCTGGTTCGACGAGGGCCTCGCGTCGTTCCACGAGAAGTCGCGACCCGACGACAAGGGGTTCCGCTTCGGACCGATCAACGTGCCCCGCATGGGCGAGCTCAAGAAGATGCTCGAAGGCGGGAAACACATCTCGCTCGCCGACGTCTTCGCGCTCGAGGGCACCTTCGGCAAGAACGTGATGTACTCGTACAACCTCTCGGCCATGTTCATCCACTTCCTGTACGGGAAGAAGCTCCTCAAGCAGTTCCTGAACGAGATGCTGACGCACGGCGACGCGGACAAGGCCGTGCTCAACGTGCTCGGCCCCGACCGCACGGCGTGGGACAAGGTCTTCGACACGTACGTGCGGGGCGAGCTGCTCGACGCGAAGGCCCGCGAGAAGATGTACCAGCAGATGCGAGGCACGCGGCTGCAGTGACGGCGCGCCGGCTCACGAGCCGCCCCCGAGGCGCAACCACGCGGGCAGCGCCTCGATCTCGCTGTCCCGCCGGTGGCTGTAGATTCAGACAATCGCCCGGTCCGCATCCGTGTCGTGCCGACACCGCACGGTGTAGCGGAAACACCAGCGCGCGATCTCGTCGCCGTGGGCGAGCACGTGAGGGAAGCGGCGGCGCCACGTTATGGCCCCGTTCCGTCGACCGAGAAGACGACCCCCTCTCCATTCTACCAGGAAGGCAAGTCACCCGTAATCGCTCGGACGGCCTCCCCGATGGCGAGGAAGGCGTCGCGGTCGGTCGTGTAGGCGTGGGCCACACGTTCGAGCACTTCGCGAACCGGCGCACGGCGGATGGCACGCGGGAGATCCCCGACGCCGAGGAGTCCGTAGACGGGTTCGTCGGGGTCGTTGTCCTCGATGAAGAAGTAGACCGGATGGACGCCCAGGACCGCCGCGATGCGGCTCACAGTGCCGAACCGGAATCCCTGCTGGCCGTTCTCCAGGCGCGTGACCTGCGTCTGGGAGAGGCCGGTCCGCCCCCCGAGGTCGCTGACCGTGATGCCCTGAGTCTCGCGAAGGGCACGGAGCCTGCGACTGATTCGGTCCTCGACGGAAGGCATGAATCCCTCCGCGATGTTCCTGCCGCGCACAGATGCACCGGCAGGCAGGACATCATGCCATGCAGATCACCCGGCGCGTGTTCAGCTGCGGCTCCCACGCGCCTGCCGTGTCCACGAGCAGCATGCTGCCCTCTACCAGGAAGGCAAGCTTCCGGCAGTCGGGCGAACGGCATCAGGGATTGCGCCGGAGTCCGGAGTGCGTCGCGTTCCCGGGACTCCGGGCAGTTGTCAATCGGACTCCGGCAGTTCGAGCATCTTCACCTGCGGCACCGCGCTCCCGGCGATCCCGCGGATCGAGCCGTACATGCTGCCCATGTTGAGGATCACTCTCTCGATCTGCTTCTGCCGCTTCGTCCAGTGCGCGTTCATTGCCGTCTTCTCTGCGTCAAGGTCGTCCTGCATCTGGGCGAACCCCTCGACAACTGCTTCAACTGCCCCCCGGAACTCGTTGCCGGTCAGGAAGTCGTAGAGCATGACCATCTTCTCGCCCTTGTTCTCCTGCGCAGCCGCGACGGTGCTGAACCTGATGATCGATTCCCGGAGCACCGCGCACAACCCCCTGAACTCCGCGAAGGAGCAGACCCACACGCCTTCGACGAGTCCCATGCGTTCCATGCCGGAAGGCATCGCATCGGTCACGAGCACACCGATGTCGGCGTTCCGGTCCCTGAGGTCGTCCTTGAACTTGACGAGCCATGCCGGCTTGTATGACTTCGTGCGCTTGGACTCGTAGAGAATGGTGCCGCAGCCCTGCCGGATCTCGGTGTTCACCGTCTGCACGCAGTCCGCGCCCTTCGTGCCCTTCTTCACTTCCTCGATGGTGTCGAGAGGGAACTGCTGGCGCAGCCAGTCCTCGATCGCGAGCTCCTGCACCTCGCCCTGAAGCTGCGTCGATCCCTGTTCGGCCTTCTTCTGGGCCTCCTTCAGCTGCTGGTTGAGTTGATCGATCACCTTCTCGCGTTCGGCGAGCTTCAGCTGCTGTTTCTCCTCCTCGGTCCTGCGGATCTTCTCCGACTCCTTCTTCAGCGCCTCGTTCAGTTTCTTCTCGGCCTCGACCGCCAGCTTCTCCGCCATCTCGTCCTTCTCGCGCTGGAGACGTTCGAGCGCGAGCTTCGTCTTGTTGAACTTCTTCACTTCCTTCGACTTCTCGGCGAGTTCGTCCTTCAGCTCCTTCAGGATCTCGGCCTGTTCCTTCTTCATCTCCGCCTTGATGGTCTTCTCCTGCGCCTTGCGATCCTTCGCGAGCCGCTCCTCCACTTCGGCGGCGACCTGCTTCTTCAGCTTCTGCTTCTCCTCCTCCAGCTGCTGCGCACGCTTGTCGATGCTCGCCTTCTGCTTCTCGAAGGCCTTGCGTTCCTTCGCGAGGCGTGCATCGTATTCGGCCCTCAGTTCGTCATTCATCTGCTGTCGCAGCAGGCTGCTCACGTCGATCTTGCTGCCGCATTTCGGACACGTGACACGT
>Ga0272442_10012174_pt1 | contig 10418 bp, 9 predicted proteins | sample SSMForm2O_FD_200262 | JGI IMG/M metagenome (GOLD analysis project Ga0272442, IMG submission 200262) | Marine sediment archaeal communities from Little Sippewissett salt marsh, Falmouth, MA, United States - SSM-Form-2O | ecosystem: Environmental > Aquatic > Marine > Wetlands > Sediment ... | reverse complement strand
CCAGGGACCCGATCGCCATGGTGGCGAAAACAGCGAAGGTCGTCGTCTTGACGCCGCCGCCGCACGATCCCGGCGAGGCGCCGACGAACATCAGAATCATCGTAACAAAAATCGAAAAATTCGACAGCTTCGCGATTTCCACCGTGTTGAATCCGGCCGTCCGCGCCGTGATCGACTGGAAAAACGGGATCTGCCATTGTCGCGTGGCGGACAGATCGCCCAGGGTTTGCGGATTCATCCGCTCGCCGCAGTAGATGAGCACGGCGCCGGCGAGGATCAGCAGCAGGCTGGTCAGAAGCACCACGCGCGACTGGAACAGGAACTTGTGCTTCCGGCGCGCGCGCCGCGCGCGCAGCCAGGCCTCCAGGTCGGTCAGAACGAAGAATCCCAGCCCCCCCAGCACGATCAGTCCGCCCATGACGAAGTTCACATAAGGGTCAAACCGATACTGGATGAGACTCCGGTCCCAGATGGAGAACCCCGCGTTGCAGAACGCGCTGACGCTGTGAAACACGGCCTGCCATAGCGCCTTCGGCGCGTGCGAGAGGATCGTCTCGCCTTGAGGGATATCCACGTTGAAACGCGGGAAAAGCAGCAGCACGCCGATCGCTTCGACCACGAAGACGATCCGGAAGCAGCGCCGCATCAGCGCGGGAAGCTGCTCGCGTTCGGGCAACCCCACGGAGGCCTTGAACAGGGCGAATTGATCCAGGGTGATCTTCCGCCTCAGGTGCATCAGCACGCTCGACGACAGGGTCATGAACCCGAGGCCGCCGATCTGGATCATCGTCAGGATAACGGCTTGCCCGAGAAGCGTGAAGTCGTTGCCCGTGCTTCGGACCACCAGGCCGGTTACGCAGATGGCGCTGGTGGCGGTGAACAGGCCGTCGAGCCAAGTGAGGGGACTCTCGGCCGCCATGCCCGGCAGCATCAGTATCCCCCACCCAACGGAAATGGAGACAAGGAAACTGACACACAGCTGGGCGTAGGGCGTCTTCAGCGTGCGCAAGCGCAAACCTGTTTCCTCGATCGGGAGACGGGGCCTCGTACCGCCTGTTCGCGTCAGGAACCGGCCGTGACGGCATAATAGAGTGCGCCCTCCGGCATGTCAACATGACGGGCGGGAGCGGAGTTCTTGCAAAGGCCGGGGCGGGCCCCTATGATAAATCCCGCGCGTCCGTCGCGCGGAACGCCGAACTCGCCGCGAGCGCGGCTCATGGAGGCAAAAACATGGAAACGAGACGAGCGAGGTGCGTGATCGGACTCGTGGCGGCGTTGACAATCGGCGGATGCGCCTCAGCACCATCGGCCTCGCGGAACGGGCCGATCGTGGTCATGGACTATCCGTCCCGGAGCATTGCGGAGTCCACGGCCCGCCGGTCGCTCTTGAAGGCCGACGCCGAAGTGCGCGAAGAGATCGAGAAGGCTTTGGGGGAAGCCCAGACAGCCTCTTACATCTATTCCCGCGCCCTGGGCCATGTGCCGCTGGAGACATTGCCTTCCGCCACGCAAAGGCCCTCCCCCGAAGAAGTCGAAGCTCCTCGCACCACGAATCTGGCCGATTTGCAGAAGTGGTGGATTCTCTTCGGCAATCAAATTGATCGTTACGACGCATTCCTCCGGGAATATCCGGAAAACTGGTACGTCCGCCACCGCTTCGCATGGTTTCTCGCGGACTTGAACCTGAGTTTCTTCGCGGCGGAAGAATGGGAAAAAGTCATCGAACAGGAGCCGCGTTTCCCGTACGCCTACAACAACCTCGCTACGTTGTATAACCACATGGGCCGCGACAAGGAATCCATCGTGCTTCTCCGCAAGGCCATCGAATTGAAGAACGACGACCCCGTCTTCTGGACCAATCTGGCCGTCAACTACAGTACGCACCGCGCCGAAGCGATGGAACTCTACGGGTGGGACCCGCCGCGGACGTTCCGGGAGTGCCTGAACGCCTATCGGCGTGCGCGCAAACTGGACCCGAAAAACGTGGAGATCGCGCGCGACGTCGCCACGCAATTCGTCCTCGCGAAATACTTCGAGGTAACCGACACGGCCGACGAGGCGCTCAAGGAATGGGATTACTACCTCGGCCTCGACCTGAGCAAGGACCAGCGCCTGTTCGGCTGCCTGAACGTTGGACGCATCTACCTCCGTGAAAAGAACGACCCCGAAATGGCGATAAGCTGGCTGGCGAAAGCCCTCGCCTTGGACGAGAACAACCCCGCCGCGAGGGCCGTTATGAAAAGCGCCCAAAAAGCGCTGGCCGAAAGGGACGCCGCGCCGGAGGAGAAAGACGCGGAATGAACCTCGCCCGGCCAACCGCCGCCGAAATCCGCAATGCCTTCGCGAACGCCGGGCAGGCCCATGTTTTCCGCTGGTGGGACGAACTCGACGACGCCGGCCGGGAACGGCTGCTGGGCCAGCTTCGGCGCGTGGACCTCGACCAGCTTGTCCGACTGCGCGACGACGTCCGCCGGGGCCGCCTGGCGCCGTCAAAAGAAGGCGCGCCCTCCCTGCCGGAGTACGTGCCCCTGCCCCAAACGGAGCAGGACCGCCGCGTTCGCGCCGAGGCAGCGGCCGGCGGCGCGGCGCTGATCGCGGCCGGCAAGGTCGCGGCGCTGACGGTGGCCGGCGGACAGGGCACCCGACTCGGTTATGACGCGCCCAAGGGAACCTACCCCGTCGGACCGGTATCGAGGAAGACCCTCTTCGAAATTCACGCCGAGAAAATTTTTGCGCTCCAAAAGCGCCACGGCGGCGTCATTCCCTGGTATCTCATGACTAGTGAGACCAACGACGCGGACACCCGGGCCTATTTCGAGGACAATGACTGGCTCGGCCTGAATCCGGACAACATTCGCTTCTTCACACAGCGCATGATCCCCGTCGTGGACCACGACTTCAAACTCGTGATGATCGCGCGCGACGAAATCCTGACGAGTCCAAACGGCCACGGCGGCACATTGCTCGCCCTCTTCGAGACGGGCATGCTGGACGACATGGAGGCGCGCGGCGTCGAGGAGATCAGCTATTTCCAGGTGGACAACGTGCTCGTGCCCGCCGCCGATCCGGTCTTCCTGGGGTTGCACCGCGGCGCCCGGGCGCAGATGTCCAACAAGGCCGTCTGGAAGCGCGATCCCGCCGAGCCCATCGGCGCGTTCGTCCGCGTCAGCGGGGATCTGGTCGTGATCGAATACAGCGACCTCTCGCCCGAAGAGATGCGCCGCGTCAACGAGACGGGCAAGCTCGTCTACGGGCTGGGAAGCCCGGCCATTCATGCCCTGCGTGTGGATTTCGTTCGCGAGGAAACCGCTGGCGGTTTCCGACTGCCCTTCCATCTCGCACGCAAGAGCGCCGAATACATGGACGAGACCGGCCGCAGGGTCCGGCCCGAAGGCAAGAACGTGTACAAGTTCGAGACGTTCATTTTCGACGCCCTCCGCGACGCTCGGGAATCGGTCATCCTGGAGGTCCGGCGCGAGGAAGAGTTCTCGCCCCTGAAGAACGCGACCGGAGAGGACTCGCCGGACACCTGCCGTCGCGACATGACCGCCCTGTACGCCCGGTGGCTCGAAAACGCGGGCGTTCGCGTGCCGCGCGAGCCGGACGGAACGCCTTCCTTCCCGATCGAGATCAGCCCCCTGTACGCGCTCGACGCGGAGGAGCTTTCCGCGAAAAAGCTCCCGAAGGACATCGCCCTCTCCGGCCCTCTGTACCTTGGGCCGGAATCGGGTTCCCGCCGATGAGCGCTTCCCCCGGCCGCCCCACCCTGACAGTCGCCGTGATCAACCACTGTCTGCGGGGATATCCGGCCGACTGCCTCGCCTCGCTGGGCGCGGCCGAGGCCGGGCCGGACACGGAATTCATTCTGCTTCAAGGCCCGGAGGCGTCCTCGGCCGAGCCGGTTCGCGAGCGGTTTCCCGCCGTGCGAATCGTTCCCGTAGCCGAGGGCAGTCGCGCCGCCGCCAAGAATCGCGCGCTGAGCGAGGCGCGCGGCGAGGTGATCATTCTGACGACGGCCGACACACTGGCCCTGCCGGAAGTCGCGGCGCGCCTGAGAGACGGCGTCCTGTCGAGCGACGCGGACATGCTGGTCTCCGCTCAACTCTTGCAGGAGAACGGCATGCGCCGACGCACCGCGTACGGATTCCCCTCGATTCTTCACGAAATCCATCCCTTCACCTGGATGCTCCGGCGCTATCACCGCGTCTGGCGCAAGGGACGACCGCCGCTGGAGGGAGGCCTTGTCGCCGCTCCGGCGCTTCACGCCACGTGCCTCGCCGGCCGACGCCGGGTGTTCGAGCGCATCGGCCCTTTCACCGAGGGGTACCGCTTCGCGCATGAGGATATCGAGTACTGCGCACGGGCGAAGTGGCTGCGCATTCCGCGGTGCATCCTGCTCGATGCCCGGACGCACAAGCTCGCGCCGCAGCGCTACGGCGAACTGCCGCCGCCGGTGCGCATCGCCATGGAGCAATCGGTTGACCGGCTCGTGCGCGCGACGCACGGCGCTCTGTATACGACGGCCTTCCGCTTTGCGCGGCGGGCCAAGTCCCTGTGCAAGTGGACGATCTCCGCCGTGCTGAATCGCATCATCTGCCGTTGCTCCGTGCTGTTGGACATCGAGGAGCGCGTCCACGCCGGCATCCTGCTCCTGCCCTGGAATCCCCCCGACCCCGACAGCCTCCCTCCCGACATCGAATCCCACGTCCGGTGGGAAGACGCGGTGTAGAATCTGCCCGGAAATCGCCGATGTTGTCGCAATTCCGGTAGGGCTACGCCCTCCCTCCGTTGCGACAGCGTTTCGGTCTGCTTCCACCTTAAATCACGCAAGAAGTGATCTTGACAATGGGGAGTAGCTCAGTCTGGCCGTCTGGATTCTCTCATATCCCCTGGATCAGTTCACGGGGAGGGGGTCACTGTGCGTCATTCCCCAATGAGGAGGCCGCGCAATGCCTGACTGCAAGGCCATACGACCGGACGGCACGCCGTGCCGGGCGTACGCGATTCGTGGAAGCGATTTCTGCTTCTTTCACGACCCGCGCAAGCGCGCGGCTGTCATTCGAGCGGGACGCAAAGGCGGCGCCCGCCGCGCGATCGAATTGCCCGAGGGTGAGCCGCTCGACCCGGATCGCATCCGCGGCATCATTTCCTACATCATTGAGGCCATCGCCTCCGGCGCCATGGACGCGCGTACCGCTCGCGCGCTCGGCTACGTCCTGAGAGTGGACAACCGCGTCCACGAAACCCATTGTCTCGAACAGCGCCTTGGGGACCTTGAGCGCATTGTGAAAGGACTTCAGCCATCGCAGATCTGAAACGCCGCATCAACAAACTGCACCGCGCCCTTCGCCCCGGAAGCCGCTGCCTTACCTTCGTGGACATTGGGCTGGCCGCCGAGGGCGATCTCGCCGCCCACGCCGCCTTGGAGCGGCATATTCACGAGCCGCGGAACGCGGCCCTTCGGGAACTCGTGGAACTGGCCACCGGACGGCGTATTCCGGTGAGAAATCAGGGTTGAGGATTAGGGCATTCTAAATGGAAATGCAGCCGTGAGGCCCTGCAAGCGAAACGGCTACGGTATTATTGAAACCGCTCTAAAGGAGGTCAGCAAGCGCATGGGATGCCCGCTGTCAACATCACCCGCCCAGATACGCCCGTTTGACCTCTTCGCTCTCCCGGACGTCCCCGGCCGCGCCGGAAAGGACGACGGAGCCGGTCTCGAGCACGTACGCGCGATCGGCAACGGCGAGCGCCTGCCAGGCGTTCTGCTCGACGAGAAGGATGGTCGCCCCCTCGCGCTTGATTTCCCGGATCACGTCGAAGATCTGCTCGACGAGCACGGGGGCGAGTCCCATGCTCGGCTCGTCGAGCAGCAACAACTTGCCCCCCGTCATGAGCGCCCGGCCGAAGGCCAGCATCTGCTGTTCGCCTCCGCTCAAGGTGGCTCCGGATTGATTCAGGCGTTCCTTGAGGCGTGGGAAAAGCCCGAAGACCCTCTCCCGCGTCCGCGCCAGGGCCTCCCGGTCTTTCCGCCGGACGTACCCGGCCAGTTCGAGGTTCTCGCGGACGGTCAGGTTCGTGAAGACGCCGCGTCCTTCCGGCACGTGGGCAATCCCCGCGCGCACGATGCGGTCCGGCGACGCGCCGGTGATGTTCTCTCCGTCGAGCGAGACGCGCCCCGCGCTCGGTCGGAGAAGCCCGGAGATCGTGCGCAACGTCGTGCTCTTGCCGGCGCCGTTCGCCCCGATCAGCGTCACGACTTCCCCCGCGGCGACGTGGAAGGAGACGCCTTTCAGCGCGCGGATCGCGCCGTAACTGACGTGCAGGTTTTCGACCGACAGCAGGGCGTTCATGCGCGGCCGCCCTTTCCGAGATACGCCTCGATGACGTTGGGATTGTTCTGGATTTCTTCCGGCGCGCCGTGCGCGATGACCTCGCCGAAATCGAGAACGTAAATGCGCTTGCAGATGTTCATCACCACGTCCATCTGGTGTTCGATGAGCAGGATCGAGAGTTCACGCTCGCGCTGAAGGCGAAGGATAAGCGCGGAAAGGCCGGCCACCTCCGACCGGTTCATGCCCGCGGCGGGTTCGTCGAGGAGCAGTACCTCGGGCGCGCCCGCGAGCGCGCGGGCGATCTCCAGGCGGCGCTGCCGGCCGTACGGCAGTTCGCTGGGAAGGGCGTCGGCCCGGTCCGAAAGCCCGACAAGCTCCAGAAGCTCCATGGCGTCGCGGCCGATCTCTTCATCCTCGCGCCGGGAGCTCCGCGTCCGAAGCATGGCGGCGAGGGATCCGCTCCGCGCATGATGATGCCGCGCCGTCTTGACGTTGTCGAGAACGGTCATGCTCCGGAAGAGGCGGATATTCTGGAACGTCCGCGTGACGCCGCGAAGGGCGATGACGTGCGGACGCATTCCGACGAGGCTCTCGCCGCGGAAGACGATGTCGCCCGCGTCGGGTTTGTACACGCCGCTGACGAGATTGAAGAGGGTCGTCTTGCCCGCGCCGTTCGGACCGATCAGGCCGACGAGTTCGCCGGCGTGCAGCGCCAGGCTGACGTCCTTGACGGCGGCGAGACCGCCGAAACTGAGCCGCAGGTTTTTCAGTTCAAGAGCGGGCATCGCGCCGCCTCCCGGCCGGAAGAAGCCAGCGGAATTCCCTGCCGCCATAGAGGCCGTTCGGCCGCCGAAGGATGACGGCGACGAGGATCGCGCCATAGATCGCCATGCGCCAGGCGTCGCGGCCTTGCAGAAGGTCTTTCAGGAAAACGTCCATGATCGTCAGGAGCGCCGCCGCGAGAATGCCGCCGCTGAGGCTGCCGATGCCGCCGAGGTACACGACGATCAGGTACTCGATGGACCGCACGAATCCGCCCATGCTCGGGTGGATGAAATTGCTCCAGTGCGCCAGCAGGCCGCCGCCGACCCCGGCGAAGAACGCGCCCACGACGAAGGTGTGAACCTTGTAGAAGACCGTGTCCACGCCCAGGATTTCGGCCGCGGCCTCGTCGTCGCGGACCGCGCAGCAGGCGCGCCCGTGCGTGCTGAAGATGTAATTGCGCAGCAACCACACGACCAGCGCCAGGATCAGCAGCGAATACACGAATGCCGCCGCCACGCCCGCGGTGTTTCCGTCGAACCCGGGCGGGACGGGCCCGGGCATGGCCGGCACGCCGGGCACGCCGCGCGGGCCGCCCACCTGCACGACCGCGCCGCCCACCTCGCGATCGAAGGTGACGAACCGGAGAACGACGCCGATGATCTCCGCGAAGCCGATGGTGGCGATCGCCAGATAGTCGCCTCTCAGGCGCAAGGTCGGCAGGCCGACGACCAGGCCCGTGGCCGCCGAGGCCGCTCCGCCCAGAACGAGCGACAGAAGGAACACCGGAACGGCCAGGGCCAGGGGCGTCCCCGGCGCGAGTTTGAACACCAGCGCCGTGAGGATGCCCGAGACATACGCGCCCACGATCATGAATCCCGCGTGCCCGATGGAGAAGAGGCCGGTGACGCCGTTGATGAAGGTGAGGCTCACGGCCAGGATCGCCGTGATGCAGATCAATGCCTGCACGCGAACCGCGTACACGCTGACGATGCCGAGGCACAGTCCGCCCAGCGTGACGATCAGCGATCCCCCCAGCACGACCGCCCACCACCACCGCTTCCGAACCGGCGCCAGCATGAGGCCCAGCGCGACGGCCACGGGCCAGAATTGCTTCAACGCACCGAACGCTTCGATCAGGTTGCTCACACCTTCTCCCGCTCCGCTTCTCCGAGGATGCCCCGCGGGCGAACGAGCAGCACCAGAATCAGCACGGCGAAGGAGACACCGTCGGCCAGCGGGGTGTAATCCACGGGCTGGCTGGGAAGGGCGGACGCGGCGCCCACTTCCGCGATGCCCATCAGGAACCCGCCCAGCATGGCCCCCGGGACGCTGCCGATGCCGCCCAGCACGGCGGCGACAAACGCCTTCAGGCCGGGCATCAGGCCCATCATGGCGTCAATGCGGGGATATGTCAGGGCGCTGAGGACGCCGCCCGCGCCGGCCAGCGCGCCTCCCACGACGAACGTGAACGCGATCACGCGGTTCACGTTCACCCCCATCAACGCCAGGGCGTCCTTGTTGTTCGCGCAGGCCCGCATCGCCATGCCGAGCGTCGTCTTGCGCACCAGAATCCACAACCCCGCCATCAGGACCAGCGACACGGTAAAGTTCAGAATCTGAACGTTTGTCAGATACACGTCCATGCCCGGAACGACGCGATAGCTCGCCTGCTCGAAGAGCCGGCGCGCGGGAAAGGCATTGTAACTGGCCCCGCTGAACCGGACCGGCTCGGACGCGCCGCGCGGCGTGAACCCGAATGACAGGGTCTGCACGAGACTGCTGAGGAAGATGGACAGGCCAATGGCGGCGATCAGTCCGGCCAGGCGCGGACGGTGTCGCAGGGGCCGGTAAACGCCGCGTTCCATGAGTAACGCCAGCAGCGCGCAACAGATCATGGCCGCGCCCAGCGCGGCGAGGAATCCCGCGCCCGCCAGCAGCACGGCGAAGAAGGCGACGAACGCGCCGATCATGAACACTTCGCCGTGCGCGAAGTTGATGAGGTGAAGCACCCCGTAGACGAGCGTGTAGCCGAGCGCGATGAGCGCGTAGAGGCTGCCGCGCTGGAGGCCGTTGATGAGTTGATTGAGGAATTCTTCCATGCGTCCCGGTTCTTTTGGCCTGAAGGTCGGGACCGAGTCGCGCCGCGAACAAAGCGCGGTTGACGTCATGCCGAGCCCTGAGCCGGAGCGAAGGGCAGCAGAGCCTGATTATTCCAGCCTGCGCAACGAACGTCCTATCGTCGCATGGCGAGCGTACGTGGAACAGACTTCAGTCTGTTCGTCCCGCCGAAGGCGGGACACGCTTCCGGCCATGCGGGCCTTCGGCCCGCGCACAGACAAGACCATTCGACAAGCTCATGGCCGGTTGTCTGTGCCACGTACGGCAGCCTTTCGGCGGCTCCCAACGACGCGATGCCGAAAAGCGCGAACCTATAGGCTACACCGCCAGCCCGCCGTGTTTTTTCACGTGCGCGACGAGCCCGCCGTCGTCGAGAATTTTCCGCATCACCTCGGGCAGAGGGGGGATGCGGGTCGTGGTTCCCTGGGTCTTGTTGACGACGGACCCGGCCGCGAGATCCACTTCGAGTTCGTCGCCCTCCTTGATGGCGTCGGTGTCCATGATGACGACCGGCAGGCCGACGTTGACGGCGTTGCGGAAGAAGATGCGCGCGAACCCCTTCGCGATCACCGCGCCCACGCCCGCCAGCTTGATGATGGTGGGCGCGTGCTCGCGGCTCGATCCCTGTCCGAAGTTCTTTCCGCCGACGACGAAGTCGCCCTGTGCCACCTGGCCGGCGAATTCCGGCCGCGCGTCCTCAAGAACGTGCTTCGCCAGTTCGGGCAGGTTCGATCGGAGATGAAACAGCCGCCCCGGCGCGATATGGTCCGTGCTGATGCCGTCGCCGAATTTCCAGGCTTTGCCCGTCAGTTTCATGCGCTTGTCCTCATGGCCGGTCGGGCCGTCGGTGTTCAGAGATAGTCTCTCGGGTCGGCGATTTTGCCTTCGACGGCCGTTGCGGCGGCGGCCGCGGGCGAAGCCAGGTAGATTTGCCCGGCGGTGTTGCCCATTCGGCCCTGAAAATTCCTGTTCTGCGTCGAGACGCAGACTTCGCCGTCGCCGAGAATTCCCGCGTGCACGCCGACGCACGCGCCGCAGCCGGGATCGGTCACCAGGCCGCCGGCCTCGACGAAGGTTCGCAGGTACCCGGCCTCCATCGCCTTCAGGTAGATCGAGCGCGACGGGGGCGTCACGATGAGCCGCGTTCCCGGCGCAACGCGGCGGCCTTTCAGAATCGAAGCGGCGATCTTCATGTCCTCC
>Ga0272442_10012173_pt1 | contig 10419 bp, 12 predicted proteins | sample SSMForm2O_FD_200262 | JGI IMG/M metagenome (GOLD analysis project Ga0272442, IMG submission 200262) | Marine sediment archaeal communities from Little Sippewissett salt marsh, Falmouth, MA, United States - SSM-Form-2O | ecosystem: Environmental > Aquatic > Marine > Wetlands > Sediment ... | reverse complement strand
CAGCAGGATACAGAGTGTTGCTGCTTACAAGGATGTGCAGCTTGAAACAGGCAGGATTGTGAATGATGGCACTGAAAACCTCAGGGAACGTTCCCACGAGATTGCAGTAGCAATGTCTGAACAGAAAAACGCTATAAATGAGATAATTAATAATATATCAGGTATAAATGAGATTGCCCTTTCCAACAGCAGGGGCGCGGAGGACCTTAACACGGATTCACAGGATCTGGTCACAATGGTAAAGGATTTTCAGAATATTATAGAAGAATATTCTGATTAAAATTTAGATAGCACGGTCCGGATTAATTTTCAAATCCTCACCTGCCAGTCATTCCCGACCAGTTCAAGGTGTTCAAAGGTACCCATGTTATACCTGAGCAGGGTGTTTGCCGTGCCTGCCTGACCCGGTGACACCCAGGATCCACTCCTGTAAACCTGTATGTCCCCGGCATGGTACGAGCAGGGCCCGAAATGCATGTGGCCATGTACGAGGACGTCCGCATCGTCCGCAAGACTTCTGCAGTGCTCCATAATCCCCTTCCTGCAGAGTCTGTCTTCGATCCATGCAATAAAACCGTAGAGCCTGCGCAGAAGAATGCGCATCATGGGACGGATAAGCGCAACCTTCGCGAATATAAAATTATCCAGTGCGAGGAAAATGCCCCCGTTTCTGTGATAGCTTATTCCGGCTGATGAGTGCGGGTCGTGGCCGTGGAAGATTCGGATTCGCTCGTTATACACCCCCCTGAAGTCCAGGACTGCGCAGTCAGGCCTGAATCCCCTGTCAGCACGGGCGCGTGAATCGTGGTTCCCCTCAATATAGACAACCTGCTTTCCAGCCTTTTTCCAGTCATTGACCAGTTTTTGGAGGTACTGTATCCTTCCCGCACCCCGGCTGCTGAATACTCTCCTGGCATGATCGATTATGTCACCGTTAAGTACTATGAGTTCGGCACTTTCGGCAAGGTGGTGAAGGTTTTTCAGTAACTTCCTGTGGAGCCTCCCGCACATGGCCCATCCCAGGTGCAGGTCGGAAAGTATTAAGGCCCGGGAGACTGGTTTATTTAATTTAATCATTTCATGTCCATGCTTTATGTGTCTGCTGTGAGAAAAGGCTCCAGCGGAATTGCCCCACAATGTATCAGGCTACTTCCGGGTCAAGGTATTTTCCGTGTTGAGGATAAAAATTATACTTAATGTGGATTCTGTACAGGATGGTTGATCTGAAAGCTATTTCAGGCCATGGGCACAATATCTAGAAATCCGCGCAGGTCCATAACATAATTCTGCCTGTAAAACACGTACATTGCGGGCACTGTTTTCTCCGTACCACCTTTTTCACTCATAGTGTCCGTAACAGTCTCGGTACTGATGCCGAGGTCCTTTACTTCACGAAGGTAGTAGTAGGTCACAACATTGTATTCCATGTCAAAGAAATCGACCATTATGTCGATTTTTTCCTGCCCCGGTGTATATATAAGGTGACGTGCAGTAATCTCTCCTTCAGGGGTCTGTGCAGTTATTTCAAGTTCATAGTTGTTCCTGTTCTCAAGACAGATGGTAAGTACGACCATTGTGACTTCTGCAGTGGATTGCGGTACCCCGGAACCTGTGGAATTATGCATTGTGTTTTTTCCTGTGCTGCATTTCTGTGTAGGAGAAAAACATATGCCTGCTTACTTCGTCAAGGATAATATTGCTGGAGGTCAGGGGAGGGGACGCAGCCCCTCCCCTGTTGAGATTTAATTGCGCGGGCGCGGCCTGCGGCCGTGTTTTTCCATCCTTTTCTTCATCTCATCAATGACCTTTTTCTGCTGGTCAGGGTTGAGTTTTTTATAGAAATCAAGAAACATGTCCATGTATTTGTCCATGTAACTTTCATGTTTTTCCCGGCCCTGTTTGAATATACCTGCGATTTTTTTCATGTCAGGATTTTTCCTGTCTAGCTCAGCTTTGATAATGGCTCCTGTTTCCCTCCTTTCTTTGTGAAGGATATCCATATCAGCCTCTATTGCTTTACGGATCTTCAGGTACTCAACCTGCTGGCTGTCATTGAGTTCAAGGTCATTTACCTTTTTGTCCATGTGTTTGAGTATCCTTTTCGGGTCTGGGCCTTTTCTTCCATGTCCCGGTCCGGGGCGGCATCCTGCAAAAAGGAATGTGCCTGCAAAAAGTACTGAAAGTGTGATGATGCTGACTGTTTTTAAATTCATTGTGTCCTCCGATTTTTACTTGCTATACCCGGTAAGATAGCATCACAATGTAAAAAGGTTATTTCCACGGGATTAAAATTCCTTAACCAATTGTAAAAATTTGTAAAAACCTATTAGTGCTTTTTTACATTTTATAACCTGTAATAAAAGGAAAGATCATGGACATGCGGGCCCTAATAATTGACGATGATGAAAAGCTGCAGGCACTGCTCAGGGAATATCTTGAAGGATACGGGTACGAGATCATATCTCTTACTGACGGCACTGAAGCGGTTGAACAGATAAGCAAACACAATCCGGACATCGTGATACTGGACATCATGATGCCCCGCAGGGACGGGACAGAGGTGCTCCGGGACATACGCGCGGAACTTGACGTGCCTGTAATCATGCTCACAGCAAGGGGGGAGGAGTCGGACAGGATCGTGGGCCTTGAGCTCGGGGCTGACGATTATCTGTCAAAGCCATTTAATCCGCGCGAGCTCCTGGCCAGGATAAAGGCTGTGTTGAGGCGGTCGAATACTGGTGATAAACAGGCAGAGCTGGAACAGCCCGCGGACAGGGTTGAGGCGGGAGGTTTTACTCTGAGCCTTTCAATGCAGATACTTTCCTATGGAGATAAAAAAGTGGAACTCTCCACAACCGAATACAGGATACTGGAAACAATGATGCGCAGACCGAACAGAGTGCTTTCCAGGGACGAAATAATGAACCTGGCGCGGGGCAGGGACTTCCTCGCCTTTGACAGAAGTATTGACGTGCACATCAGCAAGCTCCGCACAAAACTTGAATCAGTATCAGGCATGCGGGAATGCATAAAAACAGTCTGGGGATCAGGCTACATGTTCGTGGTGACGTAATGAAACAGGGCAGGCTGTACATAAAGATTTTCCTCACCTTCCTTCTGCTGTTCCTGGTGACCCTCACCCTGATATTTTCACTCTTCAGGGAGGTCAACAAGAACTCCTTCAGACGCGACATGGAAAACAAGAGAGAGTCAGAGGCCTTTTTTCTTAAAACCTTCTACGAGGGCAGACTTCGTGAGCTGCGCGGCCTTCCGGATGAAAAAGAACGCATTAATGGACTTCTGCGCAGGACCGCGCACATGACTAACAGCATGATATGGCTTGAGACAGGAGACGGAATGCTTATTGCAAGGTCCTTTGCCGGGCCGGTTCCACCCGTGCCCCGTGACCTGGTAAGGGGAAGGTCTGGTTTTTTCAGTAAAGGCCACCGCCCGCATGATAAACACTACATGCTGATCCGCCTCAGGATCCCGCAGAATAAATACATGCGCCTGAATGTGATGCACCTGAGGCCGAACGCCAGGTTCAATGAAGAAATTTTTGCCCTGGGGCTTGCCGGAATCGGCCTTGTGCTGGCCCTGCTGCTCTTTCTTTTTTCACGCTATATCACCGTGCCCCTTAACAGGCTGAAGGATACGGCCACGCGGATCGCTGCAGGGGACCTGGCACAGCGGGTCCACATAAAGAGCAGTGACGAGATCGGGGAACTGGGACGTTCATTCAACACCATGGCTGAGAAGGTGGAGCGGATGGTCACTGGCACGCGCGAGCTGGCCGCGAACATATCTCACGAACTGCGTTCTCCCCTGGCCCGGATAATGGTATCGGTGGAGATCCTCTCTGACCGCCTGAGGGAGGAGGGGGCGCAGAGTCATGCGCAGATCGCGCAGATCGAGCAGGAGATCAGTGAGATGGACAGCCTTATAGGGCAGATCCTGGAACTCTCGCGCGCGGACATTAACGCGGCTGAGAAGGAGAAGGAGTCCCTTGATCCGGCAGCTCTCTTCAGCGATATTATTAATAGGTTCAAGCCAATGATTGAGAGCAGGGGCCTTTCCTTTAAGATAGATCTGGATCCAGGTAAGGGCAGGATCCAGGGGTGTACCGGGGACCTGTCAAGGGCCCTGGCGAATGTACTTGATAATGCTGTAAAATATACCCCTGAAAACGGGTCAATTAATGTTCTGGCGCGGGAAAAGGACGGATTTTCCATAATCACTGTTGAGAACAGTGCGCTTCCCATGCCGGGGCCTGAACTCGACAGGATATTCGAGCCATTTTACCGCGCACCCGGCACTGTCGGACCCGGAACCGGGCTGGGGCTTGCCATTACCAGAAAGATCATTGAGAACCACAATGGCACAGTGCGGGCAGCAGGCTCTGACCGTGGCGTGTCAATTTCAATCCTCCTCCCCCTTGAGGGATGAACCGTCCCCATCCATTTTTACTTTTATCCCGGAAGGAGTGTTTCTCATAAACAGGTAAAGCCCGGCAATGACCAGGGCCGCGCCTGCAAGGTTCATCACGCCCGGTACCTCACTGAAAAAATATACTGCCATAATGGAAGCGAATACCGGTTCCCCAAGTATGGACGTGGACACGAACACAGGCTCCAGGTATTTCAGTGCCCAGTTGAATATTGAATGTCCCAGCATTGTGCAGAAAAAGGCCAGCGCTATAAAGATCAGGAATTCTCTTGCCGGATAATGCGTGAGAGGCAGGCCGGCCGCGAGGCTGGCAAGTAGCAGGAACAGTGTGCACGTGGTATATACTATAAGGGTATAGAGACCGGCTGACATTCGCTGACGCACAACACGCCCGATTATAAAGTATGCCGCAATAGTGACCGTGCCGGTGCCGGCGAGAAGGTCACCATACAGGGCTGTGCCGCCCGCACGTGAGTCCCCCATGGCCAGGAGGACGCTTCCCGCAAGAGCTGTTATTATGAATATGAGGGAGCGGGCTGTTATCCTTTCACCAAGAAGTAAAAATCCTGCAGCCACAACCAGGAGAGGATGCATGGTCACGATCACGGTTGAGCTCGACACCGAGGTGTATTCAAGTGAGGTGATCCAGGCCGCGAAATGTACTGCGAGAAAGAGACCGCTTGCCAGGCATAGAAGAAAATCCTTCTTCTCCATCTTCCGCGCTTCAGAGGGAAATTTATTTATCACAAAAGGAAGAAGAAACAGTACGGAGAATGCCATGCGCCAGAACGCGATCACGAGCGAGGGTGCGTCAGACAGCCGTATCAGGATTGACGAGAGAGAGGTAAAGAACACGCCCGCGTATACCAGGGCCTGGATGTTAAATCGTTTCATGCTGTGTCCTGTTCAGGAAAATTATACCACTTTATAATGGCGCGGGCGGGAACTGGCAATGAGTTTTCGATTATATTTGATACAATGTGTTGAAATTTGTTGCTCAGAGTAAATCGGGGTCAGAGCATTCGGGTACCTGTTGCTCAGAGTAAACCGGGGTCGAAGCATGCGGAAGTCGCATGCATAAACATTACAAACAGGTGTAAAATGTACATTAATTTAAAGATACAGATTGGGGACAGAGCCCTCTTTCAAGGATCAGTACAAATATATATTGACCATGCAAAGCCGCACTGTAGCATACATTACCATGAAATATTCATATATAATAAAAATTCTTACCTTTACCCTATGCCTTTTCCTGGTGCTTTTTCCAGGGTGCGTGAAAACTCCTACGGATCCGGACCCTGTTAAAGAAATTCCCCTTTCCGGCCCTGTATCAAAGGCACGAGCGGAGATCTCCGGTCTCGCATGGTGCGGTGACCGGCTCATACTCCTGCCCCAGTATCCGGAAAGGTTTGGTCCCGGGCAGGGGCGGCTTTTCTCGATTTCGCGCCCAGAGATTGAAAAAAGCATAAAGGGGTCAGAGCCCCCGCCAGTAACTCCGGCAGAGATCAGGTTTATTGCTCCCGGCATTGCAGAGGCGGTACCCGGGTATGACGGGTACGAGGCAATCGCATTCTACGGGAAACGGGTCTACCTTGCAATTGAATCAAATACCGGCTCACATGGAGGATACCTGGTGCGGGGGATAGTCTCTCCCGGCTGCGACAGTGTGCATGTTGACAGGGAGAGCATGGTAAAGATCCCGGGTCAGTCAGGCGTGCCCAATGCATCCTATGAAACCCTGGTTATTGCGGGCAAAGAAGTTGTAGCAATCCATGAGGCATGCGGCAGGAACGTTAATGCCCGCCCTGTGGCCCACGTGTTTGACCTGGACCTGAGATACCTCAGGGCGGTCCCTTTCCCAAACGTGGAATACAGGATCACAGACGCTGCCGCGCCTGATTCGCGCGGGCGCTTCCGTGCGATAAATTATTTCTGGAAGGGGGACATGCGTGATTACAAGCCGGAGCCCGGTCCGCATGCACGGAACAGCAATGATGTTGTTTCGTCAGTTGAAAGGCTTGTTCTTTTTCGTTATACAGGGCGTTCTGTGGAAATAATGAAAGAAGCGCCCCTGTATATTCACAGTACTTCGGGAGCGGGTGAATCGCGCAACTGGGAAGGTATTGCTGCACTGGATGAGCTGGGATTCCTGCTTGTAACGGACCGCTTTCCGCGCACCATACTCGGTTTTGTGCGCATAAACTGAATCCGGCAAATATCAGGTCCATTCACATATCTGCCATTTTCGCTCTTTCGCTATTTCCCGCAGCCTCTCGTCAGGGGTCACGCACCTGGGGTGTCCCACGGATTCCAGGGCGGGCAGGTCCGCCAGTGCGTCAGCATAGTAGTAAGCATCATCCAGGGACTGCCCGCGTTCTTTGCACCATGCACGTGCCCGCCTGAGTTTCTCTTCCCCGTGACAGTACCCGTCAAGTGTCTTTCCGGTCAGTCGGCTGTCCCGCACGTCCATTACAGTACAGAGCATTCCGTCCATGCCGAGGTGGTCCATCACGGTCCTGCATATGTGCGATGTTGATGCTGAGAGTATAACTGTGCTGCCGCCCTGCTCCCTGTGAAATTTAATCTCCTTTTCCGCGTCCTTTCTGATGCGGTTTTTAAGATATTCCTCAAAGAGCTCCTCTGCCTGCCGGATTATTGAGGCTTCGTATACACCCCTGTACATCATGCTTATCATGTCCATGGCCCGGTCAGGGTTGACCATGCCTGTCCTGTATAGCCACATTATTGAAAAGATACGGAAAAGGCCCCATTTACTGATCAGGCCATGTTCCCTGAGAAAGCGGATGAGCATTTTGCCGCTGGAGGTGCTGAGAATGGTATTGTCAAGGTCAAAAAAGGCTGTATATTCTTTCATGGTCATGGTCCTCCTGTTATGTAAGATTTCAGGCATGCCTGAGATCTTACTTCAGGTAGAATTTCTTTTGTTCCCGTACTGTTGATTTCGGTTTACGTCCGTAATGATGCCCTGGCCAGATAACGGTGTCATCAGGCAGCGACAGAATTTTTCTCCTTATGGAATCCATGAGTACCTCCATTGAACCCCCGGGGAAATCGGTCCTGCCCATTCCCTCTGTAAACAGGGTGTCGCCTGTAAAGAGATTTCCGTTCCCGTACAGGCATATGCCCCCTTCGGAATGCCCGGGGGTATGAATTACCCATAGCTGTGTTGATCCGAAACTGACGCAGTCTTTATCCTTAAGGGTCTGCACTGAAGATGCGGATTTGTCCGCCTCTGAAAAGGTGGCAGCTTTTACCGCGGCCTCCTTTCCCAGGAACTTCAGGTCTTTCCCGTGTATTAGGAGGGGGGCGCCGGTTTTTTCCATCACATGCTCATTGCCCGAGGTGTGGTCCGGATGCCCGTGTGTGTTTATAACGTATTTTATATCAGCGCCGTGTCTGTTCACCGCTTCAAATATCCTGCTGAAATCGCCTGCAGGGTCAATGAGGACCCCTGATTTTGTTTTTTCGTCAACAACAAGGTAACAGAACACTGCCATGTTGGTAACGAGTATCTGCTCAATTATCATTATCATTCTCCTGCTGTAATGTGAAGGATATGGAAGAGCCCGCGTAAAAGTCCCTGACCCTTTCACTCCCGAACCGCGCGCGAAGCTGCTCTATCGCTTTACTGCCGGTACAGTGATTCAGGAGGAGGTCAGGTGACCCGTATCTGTCCCGCAGCACATCCCCGATGTGGTCAATCTCTTCGTTGTCGTACGCCACCATGTGGGTCCCACCGATAATAGAAACTATCCTGCCCTTGTGTTGAGCCGATACCAGGCTGAGAGTATTTAGAAGGCCTGCGTGGCAGCACCCGGTTATTAACACAAGGCCCTCAGCTGTTTTAAGCACAAGCGAGATATCATCAAGTATGGGGTCCCTGGAGGATTTGCCTGACTCCTCGTGCAGGATGGAGTCCTCTGTGCCGTCTTTTTCCGGCCGTTCACTGATTTCACCTGTTGTGAAAAGTGAGGGCGTGATTTCAACCGGTGCGGTGTCAGTCTCGATTATGAACCGCTGTTTAAATTTATTCAATGACGGGGGAATGCCCATGGGGATTTTGAATCCGAACATTCGAACTGACTTTTTTTCAAAGGCTGCGGGATGGGCAACTATCCGCAGGGGTATTTTGGTTTTGCGCGATTTTATCAGGCGCGGAAGCCCTCCTGTATGGTCGCGGTGACCGTGGGAGAGAACAACCGTGTCAACCTGGTCAGGATCTATTCCAGCTGCCTTCATGTTATGGAGCAGCTTGAGCGGAAACATGCCTGTATCAAGGAGCAGTTTTTTTTCACCGATTGAGATGCAGAAGGACTCGCCGTAACCGGCCCTGAATCCGGAACCCGGGAGTGCGGTATTGTTATAAATATTCTGAACAGTAGCTTCCATGGATTCACCTCAGGAATAATATGAATTCTGAATGTACCAGTATCTTTTTTCAGCACAGATATCAAGTATAATAACACCTTTTACACTGGCCCGGTTAATTTTTCATTGCCATAAAGGCAGACCCTAAATATTACTTGCAAAGAGAACGTGCCCGGTGTAACATTCAGGCCCTGTTGCCCGGCTCATAACATTCATCTCGCAGGATACAGCATGAAAATTGAAGAAAACAGTGTTGTCACACTCCACTATATTTTAACTGACGGATCAGGGAATATCCTTGATAATACAGGTGCTGAAGATCCCTTTACTTATGTCCATGGCAGGAGCCGGATATTCCCTGATATCAGGGACGCGCTTGAAGGCCGTGAGCAGGGAGAGACTCTGCGCGTTATCATACCCCCTGAACGCGCGTTTGGGAACCGTGATGATTCCATGGTTACTGTGTTGCCGCGTAAGGAATTCAGTGGAATATATAACCTCAGCCCGGGAATGCAGCTCCCTGTGCGTAACGGTGACGATGTCGCAATGGTGCGTGTCCTGTCAGTGGAGGGCGGGAATGTGACTGTTGACGGAAATCACCCCCTTGCAGGCGAGACACTGGTTTTTGACCTGACCATTGACAATGTCAGGGAGGCTGAAGAAGGAGACCTTTACGGAATTGATGCCGGATTCATGGGCGGACCTGATCATGGTTAGCATAAGCGGTATAACAGGGGAGCACGGAGACAAAGAAAAAACAGAGGAGCAGAATGGAAAAGGATTCACCAAAAGCAGTATATAGAAAAGATTATAAGGAACCCGTTTACCTGATACCGGATATTGAACTGGCAGTTGACCTGCATGACGTGGGCACGCTCGTGAGGTCAACTCTCACTATTGTCCCGGCTGGAGGAGGGTCATCTGCTGACATGCCCCTCATACTCAATGGTGAAAAACTCAGGCTGGTAAAAATTGAATTGAACAGCAGGGAGCTTGATCCATCTGAATATGAACTGACTGATACCGCGCTCACAATACATAACATCCCGGGTGAATGCACTCTTTATATTGAAAACGAGATAAACCCGGTTGAAAACAGGGCCCTTGAGGGCCTTTATAAATCCGGAAGCATATTCTGTACCCAGAATGAACCCGAGGGCTTCAGGCGGATAACCTGGTTCATTGACCGTCCCGATATAATGACACGTTTTACCACAACAGTAATCGCTGACAGGGAGACCTGCCCGGTACTTCTTTCTAACGGCAATCCTGTTGCAGGCGGGGACATGGAAAACGGACGGCACTGGATTACCTGGAAAGACCCCTTTCCCAAGCCGAGTTATCTTTTCGCTCTGGTCGCCGGTGACCTGGGCCTTGTGCAGGACACATTTACCACTTCAGGGGGACGTGCAATTGACCTGAGGATCTACTGTGACAGGGGTAATGAGCGCAAATGCGGTCATGCAATGGATTCCCTGAAAAAGGCCATGAAATGGGACGAAGATCGGTTCGGCCTTGAGTACGATCTTGACATCTACATGATCGTGGCTGTGGACACCTTTAACATGGGGGCCATGGAGA
>Ga0272442_10012172_pt1 | contig 10419 bp, 19 predicted proteins | sample SSMForm2O_FD_200262 | JGI IMG/M metagenome (GOLD analysis project Ga0272442, IMG submission 200262) | Marine sediment archaeal communities from Little Sippewissett salt marsh, Falmouth, MA, United States - SSM-Form-2O | ecosystem: Environmental > Aquatic > Marine > Wetlands > Sediment ... | reverse complement strand
GCCTCTTCCAACTTTTTAAGCTCATTATCAATATATTCAAGATACCATTCCCTGTCTGTCATCTTTTTTTGTTCCTTCCCCGTCCGGCGCTCCTGGTCACTTTACACCCGCCTCGGCCCCTGTTCGCCCTTTTACCTTTTCCGCTACCGTCTCTTTTTGGGACTCCTCTTGCCATGATATCTCCTTACATTTACAGAACTTCTTTACTCTACCGCACCCTTTACAAATATCTGCCGACACCGGCCAGTTCCCCCGCGACTTAGGGGTTCTTCTCATTTCCTTCTTCCCTGCCTCTCAAAATGGCTGTTAGCAATCCTTACCGCCAAGCCTTCACAATCTTTACCGTTCTCGGCCAAACATGTTTTTAAAGAACCGTTGGCTATCCTAACCCACTTCTTCTTCTGGGCCTTAGTCAACCCTTTCCTATGCTTGTCAACGTCATTCACCGTCCACGGCATTAACTTCTCCTGATTTAAAAGAGTTCTCTATACGCATAATCTCCTCCGCCATGATACATTTTCCGACATACAACTCTCTGTTCTGCGTAGTCGGAAGCTTCAACACTGTTTCAGCGTTCTTCAAGCAAACCCTTATTTCATCTTGCAAGTCCCGCCATTCCTGCGGGTTGCTCTGGAACCATTGGATTAGCCTCGCCTTGCGTTCCTGGTCTTTCGTCATTCATCCCTCCCATGTTACTTTTAATATCAGACATTATTTGCTGTTTTGTGATATCTTCCTGCATTTTCTCAACAGTAGCGTTGATATGAGGTATGATAATCTTCTCTTTTATCTCCTCGGGAACAGTCGGGTTCGCTAACAGTTCCCGGTGTACTTTCAAGTGGTAAACATGATCTTCACCGTTAGCCGGTTCGCCGTAGTCTCCCTGCATAAACCGAGCGTTTTCTTCTTGAGGCGTGTGTACCTGTTCTCCCTGGACTTTCGGCAAAAACCGGGACAATCCTGTCTCATCAAGTTTATCTATCAACCACTTGGTCAACTCATGTAAAGCCATCATTCCTTCCCTAGTCTGAGGGTTAAAGAACGGGTTGCCTATCAACAACCTATATATCGCAATGGCCTTGTTCGCTTCAAAAGATTTGTTGACGTTCAGAATGTTCCCGGTCAACTCAAAATCAGGTATTGATTTTAAAGCGAAATCTTCCAACGTGATAGCGTCAAACTTCCAAGGGTTGTTTGTGTCGTCCCCGACAATCCGCATAAACTTGTTTTGCGGCATGTTCTCTTTATATAGCAAAAACCACTTTCTAAAGATTTTCTTGAGCGTGGCGTTCTTCCGTTTGATAATCATGTTCAACCGGACATTCCCCTGTGCTACCACAATCTCGGCCTTTTTAGCCGGAGCGTCAGGGTCAATCTTGCTTTCTATCCCCGCGGAATAATCTGATATACCAAACAACATTTGAGCCCAGTACCTAACCATTTCAAGCATGTTCTGTAAAGATTCGTTGGGTTTAGGGAACTCCATGAAATTAACAGTCTTAGGGTCAGCGGAAGGGTACATATACCCACTACGCATTTTTAAAGGCTCATCCCGCATATTCCCCATAGGCTGAAAGAATCCCACAGGGTTGTTTGACTGAATAGTCCCTAAAAGATACTGGTTAAATAAAGCGTCATAGGCTTTCTGCTGTGATCCCATAAACTCTATGATCCCCGAACCTACACGCCGGCCGTCATCGTCAGGAATGAAATAGTCCACGCCTATTGGCCGCTCTTTTAAAGGAAACCTGTTTTTCCTTAAACTACACAAAACGCCGGAAGATACATGGACAATAGCAATAAACTCGTCTTCCATTTCCTGTAAATCCTCGGTGTCGTCTTCATCGTCTTCTTTTATAGTGAAAATCCTCATCCTACCGTAGAACTCAACAAACTCTTTCTCCCACTTCCCGATAGGAATGTTATCGCCCTCATAGTCGTCTTTATCAGATCCAGATGTCCCGCCCCAGTCTTGGATATCTTTGATAGAGTCTTTATACATATTCCCTTTGAGCTCTTCCCGTAAATACTCGTCATAGGTGTACCGAAGCTTTCTAGCCTCCCACGACGGGGTTTTCCCCATTAAAGCGTTATTCGGCTGTATATAGTCTTTCCGGGAGAAAACCTCTAAAACCGGGCCGTTGTATAAAAGCTTTGGCTCTTCTATCTCTCTATAAATAGGCTGTTGTGTGTCTGGGTCAATCCAGGGGATGTTAGGGTTGCGAGGGTCAGGGATCGGCTCTCTCTTTATATCCACGCCGTACTCTTTCTTCCAATGGACAATATACGGACATTCCCCGTTTTTCTCTGAGGAATGGAACAGCCGGTCAACCTGATCTTGGATGTTCATTTCGTTCTTGGCTGACCAGTTCCCGAAAACGCTTAGTTTCTTTACCTTTGGGACGTCTCCCTGTTCCGTAGGAATAACCCGCATGATGTCTTTAGGTGTAAAAAAGACGTTCATTATATTAGCATGGACGACCTCTAAAGTTACCGTGGACAACGGAGTGCGGTAGTTAGGAGTGTCAGCGTCAGCGCCGGGTAAAGTCTTGCGAACCATTCGGTATGTTTCGTCATACTCGTCTATCCTATCGCATAACTCGTCATGCTTGGTCTTAGTTTCGTTAATCCGGTCTGTAATATGCCCGGCTATACGTTCCCTCTCTAGCATGTCCAGTTTGACAAGGTAGTCTTTGTTTTTCTTCTTTATGCGCCGTAAAAAGTCTTTTTCGCTTTCAGCCTTATACTCTTTCTCGTCTTTGATAGACCCGTCAAACCCTAGCTCTTTGGCTGTCTCTTCCGGGAACTGTATGTTATCCTGTAAATTCACGGAACCTCCTTAACTGTTACCCCTTAAAACCCTGTTCGCTATATCCTTTGACACTTTGATAACCTTCGGGGCGTCACTCGACTGCTTCCTAGCCTCTGCCCCTAAAATCATATTATCTATCTGTAAGTTGAGAAGCCTAAACGCATGGCTCATTAGCTGAAACGACACTTTCCCAACCGTAATAGATATCTTCCCTTCTTCTGCGACCACCCTGAAAACTTCTATCGGCTCTTTTCCGTTGTTTCCCATTACCTACTCCATTTCGGCTTACCAAAAGCCCTGTTAGGCGTCACCTTGCCCTTAAATATCACTTTCCCGCACTTATCACACCGCCAGGCTTGACGCCCTTTGGCTTTGTCTATCTCTTTGTGATTACATTTCATCTATCACTAGCCCTATAATATCCTCACCCTTTACCAAGGTTAAGTTCTTCCCGTCTGACGTGGTGAAATCCGTCCCGACATACTTTGATATCATCACCGCCATACCAGGCTCAATCGCCTTAATCTTTAAGTAAGCGTTAAAATGTATCAACGCCATTAACGCTTCATGCGACCCGGACTTAGCCTTCTCGGTCAAGTTGGCGATTATTTCCTCCGTGTTTTCAAGTAGCTTCTTGTCACAGAACGTGTGATCCGGAATAAAAACAACGTCCGCTAAGTCTGTCGGCCGGTCCTTGGTAGTGTCTGCCGCTAAGATTATCCCTTTACTTCCTAGCTTCTCCCCAATCGGCCTACGCTTTACTAATATCCTGTCCCCGTAGGGTATAACTTGTTTTGCCATCAGAACCTCCTTTTTAGGCTATCTGTACCTATACGGCTGTATATCAGCCATCTTTCCCATATAAAACCCGTACTCTGTCATCATAAAAGAATCTGCATAATCAGGGCTCTTTACGTTCCTAGCCGCCATATCCTCTTTAGTCTCGATCTGCTCTCTACCTAAAGCGTCCGGCGGTTTGACCTGTATTGAACAAAGCTGATACTTCAATATCTGGTATTCTTTCTCCGGTAACAGCTTTAAACTGTAAATCCCTTTTTCAAACTTCTTAGCGACTATATAATAGAACTGCGTCCGCAAATTCTTGAACTTCCTCTTATCAAAAGCTTTTTGCCCGTACCCCCCATGAAACGCAGAAAACGGTACATGCCGCTCCTGGAGCATATCGTCTAAGAACTCCCCCATTCCGTCAGCGTCTATGACTAAGTTGCTTAAACTCTTTTCTAAGTAGTCTAAAGCTAAAATATCCCTCGTCTTTGTTGAGGGTATCTGCCGGTAAGGTCTGATACTCTTTATAGTATGACCGTACCGATAGGTTATAACCGTTTCGTCCTGACCATGCTTACTGGCTACGTCACAAGCCTCAATCCTCGCGCTGTCTTCCTCGTAGTCTTCACTTTCCCTGTTCCTGGCGGCTTCAACCCAAGAAAACCTAATCAACGAGTGTTCTGTCTCCTGCGGTATCTCCCCAGTAATAGAGGATTTGTACTGCATAGAGTCTTTACCGTACTCGCTGATAACCTCATCCTCGAACTCTCTGCCGGATAACCCCGGGATAATTACCTTGTTTTCCTTGTAGTTCGGGGTGTCATGAACAGATATTGTGATCTGGTTATACCCGGAGTTGTGAGTAAAACACGCCGGAAAGTTACCGTTTGGGCTCGTTGGGTTGCCTATCCCTAAGAACCTTACATGCCCGGATGTCATCAACCTGTCTTTAGCTTCCCATATCTCTGGTAATATCCCTGCGGCCTCATCAAAGATTATTAAGAGGTGATCGTTGTGAAACCCCTGAAACCTGGTAGCCTGTTGAGTTACCGTGTCCGGTTTAGTAGCAAACCCGTAAGCAAACCACTTTTCGCCCAATTCTAGCTTAGTCTTAGTGATATGCCCTCCTAAAGGAATCTTAGCGTTTGCATGAGCTAACCTTATCTCCCTCCAAAGTAACTCTTCAACCTGGGGATGGCTCGGTGCTGTTGTTATTACCGTAGATGGGTAATGGCAGTATAAGAACCATAAAGCTAACCTTGCCGCGCTGAAAGTCTTACTTACCCCGTTCCCTGCTTTTGCTACGGTCTTCTTGTTATCCCTTACAGAATAAGCCAACTCCCGCATTTTACCCCAAACATGCTCTTCCTTTACGTCTAGGCAATCCACAAAAAACTTAATAGGGTCTTTCTTATGCTTCTCTAAAAACCGGACTATCTCATTCTTTGTCAGACTCATTGGATTTCTTAACCATATCCGCTAATGTCAAAGAACCGCTTACTTTCATCTCCTGCTTATCCCGCCAATCATTCGACCTTCTATTCTTTAACCAGAATATCTGCGCCGTAGTGTCCGGGTGGATTTCTTTAGTCACTACCTTAGTAACCTTCAACTCCCCTTCCCTAATCTCCTGTGTGACCTCATCATACTTATACCCACAGGCTCTTTTATACAAACTCTTAACGACCTTTTGGTCTGCTTTTACCTTACCCCTTTTTATAACCTCGGAAAACTTCGGGTCTTTTTGGTATGTATATAACGTATCTACGTTTATACCAAGGACTTGTGACATTTCTTCCATTGTTAAGCCCAACCCCGCTAAAGTCTCCAACTGCGTTAAGGATATAGTGTCCTTCTTGCTTGGTCTGCCCCCTTTGTTTTTTTTCGGCATTACTCCCCCTTCATGTCTAACAACATCTGGACGACCTGTTTCATGCTTTGGTTTATGTCCTCTACATCGTCTTTTATGTGCTGTTGATCGGTTTTTATTACTTGTATATCGGTCTTGGTGTCTGAGTTGGCCTTCTGGATGTCTTTGATTTCTTGCTGTGCTTCGGTAATATCCTGGGCGTTTTGCTTGGTTTGTGCCTGTGTCGCAACAAAACTACCTACTATTGAAGCAAAAATTACCAGATATGATATGATTTCTCTTGGTTTCATAGACATACTATATATATTAAGAGGCACAGTAGCTCCGGAGCTTTACTGCGTTAGCCTCTTTTTTGCTCTCTACATATAGTTGTCTTAATTAGGGGGGTCTAATTAACAGGTGGGAAAAATATTTTTTATTTTTTTAAGTATCTACCTCACACACCGCTGAAACCTCTTTTTTATCTTTGTCCATGTTACCCTCACGTTATTTACTGTTATCCCCATAATCCGGGCTATTTTGTCTTCTGGCCAAGAGTATTCTACTTTTAAATCATATATTAACCGTTGCCTGGCGGTCAGACTGTCGTATATCGTAAGCCAACCTGAAACTGAGTCGATAGCCCCCGCGATGTCCCTGCCTTGCTGTATCTGCCAAAGTGTCACTTCTACCTGCCGCTGTTTTTCCAAGCCAAGCCTCCCTTCTACTTGATACCCTCGTCTTTATTTAGCCTCTATTCTTTTTTCAATTCTTCTTTTTCTCTTTTCATACTGGTCATTGTAAAAAATCACATCCTTTCGGGGGGCTTTCCCGGGAATCCTCTACCATTTCTTCCACTTTCCAAAGTCTATTTTCTATTTTTGAAAGTCGCATTTCTTCTTGACGGCATAATCCCAAAATAACAACAATACTTATGAACTGCCATAGATACCATTGATAGAGCCATTACTACAAAACGCGGGAACGCTACCCACCTTTCTAGTTTACTCATTCCGCCTCCTTTCACACTTCCCCGGTAAACCGCCGGAAACTGGTTTTGCACCTAGTACACCTATATCCGATCAACATTCTTTTTTTTTACCCCAAAAATGGCGACCACAACGACAGGACATTTCTCGCCATAAGATAGCCAACAGAACCCATACACAGAGGGCCACAACTATTGACCCATTCATTTTCCAGAAAAACAGCCTTATCCCCTCCACAAACCCATCCGACTCAATATAGTTCATAAAACTAAGATGTTTCTCATGCCAACCCATCATTCCTCCTTGAAGTTGTGCTGTAAGTACCCTTTCAAAAACTTGTCTTTATCTACGGTATATTTGTTTATACATGGTTGCGGCGACCTCCCACAAGTAGTAGATTTTATCTCCGAGAAGATAACTCTTCCGTCCGGGGTTTTCAATGGGTACTCTACCCTAGTCACGCTAAAAGCAGGGATTCTTGAACTCTGCCAGTAAATACTGTCCATAAAATACAAGAACGTGAATACCATTGAAGCGGCGATTGCCCCTTTAACGAATTTATGTAGTTTTACTTGAGATAGCTGAATCACCATTTGGATAGTCATATACATAAGCAATCCTTCTACAAACCTTATCAGCGGAGACCCAACAAACCAAACAGAAAACAAAATGATTATCAAGGCGTTTCTGAAAGCTAAGAACTTCTTGAACCCTTTACATACCCATAAATAGGGGATCGCCAAAACTAAAAAGAATGTGCTGAACCAATCTGCGCTTTTGTATTTTATCGGGGCAACGAACAACGCTATCAACAAGTTCCAAGCGCCCGTAACTGTTCTTTCTACCCCGGAATACCTCAACAGCGACCCGTTAACTATCCTTTCCTGGGTGTCTACGCTAAACCCCCAATCCGCCCAACATACCCGGATCAAAGGGTAAAACGGATTCCCCGTTGCAAGATATGTCCTTAAAAAAGTAACCCCTACCACCACTAAGGCTAAAACACTCCACCTATTAACCCGAAACGATCTCGCAACTAAAGAATAAAAAAAGACTAATCCAAAAGCAACTAACCCTAAAGGCTTGAACCCCGCGGAAAGAGCCAAGAACAACAAAGATTCCGGCAGTTTCTTTTCCTTGACGGCCAACAGCCCAAACAGCATAAACGTAACACACGGCAAATCTGTCCCCATATTACACATCTGAAAGTATATGTTCCCAGATAAAAGAAATATCCCCATAACGCACAAAGAAAGCTTCTTGCTGATATACCGGCTTAAATACAGAAATACTCCTACCCCTAAAAAAATCCAAGTCAAGTAGCCAATAAGATTCTCTATCCCGACAATGCCAGTAGAAGTAAACAGCGAAGATATAACGCTTGAGGCGTTAGGGAAAGCCATGTGGTGAGAAATGTGCCCTATCCCTGGAAACCAAACGGATTTATTCATCAGCAAAGCCCCGGGAAGGTGGTAGACATGAGTGTCAACGAACCTCGCTTGATAAAATATAGCCTGGAAGCTAAATAAAACTACCGCAGGGAAAAACCATAAAGGCATACGGTAGCTAGAGAAAAGATCGGACCTTAATTTAAGATAAAAAGACCCTGTTGCCCCTATCGTAAGAATAACCAAAGCTCCCCCCAAATCCACCCTATGAAAAAAGTTGAATAGCACCGTTGCTACATAACTTATCGCGACAAACCCAACAAACCACTCAATAAACTTTTTCATCTTTCCTCGCCTCCATGTACTTGCATAAATCCCCGAATGTCCGTATTCCTCTTATTTCGTCTTTATAAAGAAAAACTGTCCCGTTCCCGCTTTCTTCATAATCGCAAATAACCCCTATAATGTCGTGGGTTGACGCTTTCAGTTCTTCCCTCAAATCAAACTCATCTGTGATTTCTTGAGGTATATTAGGGTTAACTGATCTCAACGCGCTTTCTACTTTATCCCTCACTGTCCCCTCCTTTCACCAATCTATCATCCTCGCGAGCTTAAATGCCGCCCAGGCACTTAAAACCACAAGGCATATAATCATCAAAACCATTTCTAAACTACTCATAAGCCTTTTCCATAGATTAAAAGAGTGATGAGAACAAGAAATCCCGCCTCTTTCATTCCTTCTCTACCTCCCCCGGCTTCTCCATGCCGCCTGTCCTAAACGGCTCTGGCATTAAGAAACATCCGATCAAACATAGACATAGTAATAGTAGTATTAGCTTTTTCATTTAGAATCCTCCTTTTTTGCGTCTTCTAAATAGATTACGGTTACAAGCCCATATCTCTCACAATCTTTGTTAATGCAGTATATAGTATAAGAGGAGAAATCCCCGTTTAGGTTGCTATCTAGTGGCTGATTACACTTAATGCAGCATTTCATTCAACACCTCCTAACTTATCTTTACTGTGGTTAACCACACCGAACTATTTTAAATATCTAATTATAGCCAGCACTGCATCAGTAAAAAATATTGCCATCATTATGAAACATAAGAACAATTCAATTATTAATTCTTTCATTCAACACCTCCTAATAGTTCACTCATGGTTTTGATTGTTTTTTCTTTTTTTACGAAAAGCATTAAATTCGCGTGCTCCTGTTAAAATAACTGTTCTTATATAATATTTCTCTGAACACTTCCCACATTCAATAAATTCATCATGTATAATCCATTTTTGACATCCACAATCACAAGTATATACTTCATCCATCACACACCTCCTAATAGTTCTGTAATGTTGTCTAAAATGTTTGATATTTCATGAGTTATTTCAAAATGAGTATATTCTTTCTTCCATAATCTTTTTATTATTTCAATTTTTATCTTATTTATCTCAACAGGAGTATTGCGGATTTCTTCTAAGGCTTGATTGTAGCCTGATATTTCTTCTGCCATGTAGAACCCACCAGTTTTATACTTCTCCGGCAACTTCACCATCCCCATCTTCTCTAAATCACCTATTGCTATTTGTTTCATGGTTTACTCTCCTTCCTCTTTGTTTCCTTTAAGTATCTCTACTGTAATAATAGTATCGTTCTTACCTCCACCATGAGGCACAAGTAAAATTTCTATCATTTCAAAGCCTCTATTCTTTCCTAACCCCATGCTGTTCCATCCAAAACAAATTGCTAAACCTCCGGGCTTTATAATTCTTGATATTTCGTTTTTGCAATTAGCCCAGTATTTCATTGAAGCAAACTCTTTCTTTCCGTACATTCTTGCTTGAGTTATAGAGTATGGCGGGTCATATAATACTCCATCAAATTCATTGTTTGTTCTTGTTTTTAAAAAATCTAAAGCATCCATATTAAACTCAACTTTACCGGACAAATCATTTTTAATTTGAGCAAGACTGTTTTCTCCGGAAAACGGGTCACACCAATACCCATTAATAACATATTTATTAAGAAGTTCTTTTATTGGTTTAATAGTAAATGTCCATTTATTAGGCATAGCCCATTTTCTTGTTATTATCATTTCTCTCCTTTAAGTATCTCTATGTTCCAATTAGTTTTCATTATCCCCATTGCTCTGCCATTGCTTTGGCTACATTTTTAAAAGTAATTGACCGGTTCTTCGATCCACTTGTTTTAGCTCTCCATTGTGATAATACTTTTCCATTAGGATATTTTCGTGATTTTATTGGCGATACAACATTACTTGGTTTTAATAATGGTAAGTTTTTTAACCATAAACAAGTTGGTTTATTTGCTTCGGGATAACCAAATTGCCACATTCGAATAATTTGAGAATATTCCCCAATGTATTTTGGAAGTTGGCCAATAGGATTTTCTAAACAAATTTTGTTAATGTCAGCATTCCATAGATTTTTGATAAATTCAGCAGATTTTTTTTGTTTGTTTAACCGTCCGGGTTTAGTTTTTAAATACTGTAACCCAGCAACAGCGAAATAGGTACAAGGTGGATGAGCTATCATCAAATCCCAACCGTCATTTAAATGTCTTAAACAATCGTC
>Ga0272442_10012169_pt1 | contig 10422 bp, 12 predicted proteins | sample SSMForm2O_FD_200262 | JGI IMG/M metagenome (GOLD analysis project Ga0272442, IMG submission 200262) | Marine sediment archaeal communities from Little Sippewissett salt marsh, Falmouth, MA, United States - SSM-Form-2O | ecosystem: Environmental > Aquatic > Marine > Wetlands > Sediment ... | reverse complement strand
CGATGCGCCGGGCGATCCACCCCTGGCGCGACTGGCGGGCGTACCGCGCCCTGCGGCGCGAGATCCACCGGCGCCGGCCGGACATCGTCCACACCCACAGCTCGAAGGCCGGCATCCTGGGCCGCAAGGCGGCCCGCGCCGAAAAGGTGCCCCGCATCGTCCACACCATCCACGGCCTGCCGTTCCACGACTACGAGACCGCCCTGCGGAACCGGCTGTACGTCGCCCTGGAGCGGCGGGCGGCGGAGCACACCGACCTGCTGGTCAGCGTCGCCGACGCGATGACCGCCAAGGCGGTGGCCGCCGGGGTGGCGCCGCGCGAGAAGTTCGTCACCATCTACAGCGGGATGGACGTCGAGCCGTTCCTCGACGCCGCCCACGACCGGCCAGCCGTCCGCCGGGACCTGGGCATCGCGGCGGACGCCGTGGTGGTCGGGGTGATCGCGCGGATCAGCCCGCTCAAGGGACACGAGTTCATCCTCCGTGCCGCGCCCCGAATCCTCGAGCGGCACCCGGGGGCCGCGTTCCTGTTCGTCGGGGACGGCCACATCCGCCGGCAGATGGAGGCCCTGGCCCGGGAGAAGGGGGTCTACGACCGCGTCGTATGGGCCGGGCTGCGCGACTACCGGGAGATCCCCGAGCTGATCGCGGCGATGGATCTCGTCGTCCACACCTCGGTGCGCGAGGGTCTCGCCCGGGTCCTGCCCCAGGCCCTCCTGTCCGGGGTGCCGGTGGTCTCGTACGACGTGGACGGCGCCCGCGAGGTGGTGATCAACGGCGAGACGGGCTGGCTGGTCGCGGCGGAGTCCATCGGGCCGCTGGCCGACGCCGTCTGCGAGGCGCTGGGGGACCTGGATGCCGCCCGGGCCCTGGCCCGGGTCGGGCGCGAGGTCTGCGAGCAGCGGTTCCGCGCCGAGACCATGGTCCACGCCATCGCCGACCAATACCAGCGCCTGTTCGAGTAGGACGCCGACGATGAAGATCGCCGTGGCCAGCCTGGCCGCCGGCCGCCACACGTTCGAAAGCTGCGCCCCCGTGTCGGAGTACGGGCTCTGGACGGCGGGGACGGAGCTGTCGTTCTGCGGGTCGATCACGGTCGAGGCGACGGTGCACAAGATGGGCGAGCAGCTCTTCGCCCAGGTCGCCGCCCGGGGCGCCATCCGGGCCGAGTGCGCCCGATGCCTGGAACCGCTCGAGGCGCCGGTCGCCGCGACGTGCACGGTGCTGTACGTCCCGGCCGGCAGGCGGGACGCGGAAGAATCGCGGACCGACCGCGCCGAGACCGAAAGCCAGCGGGTCCATTACTACTCCGGCGGCGTGGTCGACCTGGGCGAGCCGGCGGTCGAGGCCTTGGCCCTGGCGGCACCGATGAAGCCGCTCTGCCGGCCCGACTGCCGGGGCCTGTGCCCGCACTGCGGCAAGAACCGGAACGAGGGGGAGTGCGGCTGCCGGGAGCAGGACGACGCCCGCCGGCCGTTCCAGGGGCTGTTCGGGGAATGACCGGGCGGCGCCGGCCCTCGGCGGTCAGGGCTTGGCCTCGCGCTCCAGGAGGGCGCGGATGCTCTCTCGCAGCTTCGGCGCCTTGTTCACGGCAACGTCCCACACGATCTGGTAGTCGACGCCGAAGTAGCGATGGATCATTCGATCACGCATGCCCGCCATGGCGCGCCACTCGATGTCCGGGTACCGGTTGCGCCACTCGGGGGGCACGTGCTTGGCAGCCTCGCCAATGATCTCCATGCTCCGCACAAACGCCCGCTGGGCGGTTGGGTCGCGCAGGAACGCGTCCTCGCTCAACCGGGCGACCTCGGTCGCGAGGTAGTCCGTCTCGTCGAGGATATGGCGAAGATAGTCAAGCGGCGACCGAGACATACTCGACTTCCCTGAGAATGTGCGGGCCGATGTGCGGGCTGAGCGACTCCGGGGTGACCAGCTCTACCGCGCGCCCCAGCAGGTCTTCCAGGCAGAACGAGAGACCGATGAAACGGTCAAAGGTCTTTTGCCCCGGCTCGAACTCGACCAGGACGTCCACGTCGCTGTCGGCCCGCTGCTCGCCGCGGGCGAACGATCCGAAGAGGCCGAGCCGCCGCACCCCCAACGCCCGGATGCGGTCACGGTTCTCGGTCAATACCGTGATGAGCTCGTCCTTGGTCTGGACCATACCGGCCCCCGGTTCGGGCGTCTCGCCTACGCCCCGGGGCAACCCTCCTCGCCAAGCCCTCGGGGCCAACGCATCTTACCGGACAAACGCCTGCCGTCAAGTGGTTTCGGGGCGTGGAGTCTGGGAATGGAGACGCCGCCTACCGGGACCGGAGGGCGGTCATCAGCACGATGGCGACCAGGAGAATGACGTCGGCCGTGATCATCGCCGCGACCAGGTGCTCCCCGGAGACCCGGACCCGACTGCGGAGCCGCTCCATAGGTGCCACCTCGTGTTGTGCCCTCGTCCATCCGTAGTATTCGGCCGGCCGCCGCAATCGTTAGGGCAGTTCCGACACCTTTTTCGGCCCGCCGGCCGGCCCTGGATCGCCATCCTCTGCCACAATGGCGCGGCGAACGGGGCCACGCCTGCCAAAGTGACATACCGAACGGACAGAGGGAGGGAGGGCGGCGAGACGGGAAAGGCCGTAATCCGTTATGCGGCAAGACGTTACGCCGGCCCACAAAGAAAGATGCGATTATGGGCCTTTTTGGGCATGCCATTTGTATAGTAGAGACTACCGGACTATAATGTGGGGCCCGTCCCGGCTCGTCGGCCGCCGGGCGCGGGCGGAACTTGGCGAACGGAACTGGCAGTTCTCTTGAGGAGGTGGTCGGTCAAATGGCGAAACAGATGGTATTTGACGAGGAAGCTCGGCGGGCCATGCGGGAAGGCGTCATCAAGCTGGCCCGGGCGGTGAAGAGCACGTTGGGCCCGCGCGGCCGCAACGCGGTGCTCCAGAAGAGCTGGGGCAGCCCCACGGTGACCAAGGACGGGGTGACCGTCGCCGAGGAGATCGAGCTCGCGGACAAGTACGAGAACCTGGCCGTCCAGATGGTCAAGCAGGCGGCGTCGAAGACGAGCGACGTGGCCGGCGACGGGACGACGACGGCGACCGTGCTGGCCGAGGCGATGTACCTGGTGGGCCTGAAGAACGTGATGGCCGGTGCGAACGCCATCGACCTGGTGCGGGGGATCCAGAAGGCGGTCGCGGCGGTGGTCGACGAGCTCGGCAAGGCCGCGAAGCCGGTGGCCGGGAAGGCGGACGTGGCCAAGGTGGCCGCCATCGCCGCGAACAACGACCCCGAGATCGGCAAGATGATCTCCTCCGCCTTCGAGAAGGTCGGCAAGGACGGCGTGATCACCGTCGAGGAAGGAAAGACCTCGGAGACGGACGTCGAGGTGGTCGAGGGCATGCAGTTCGACCGCGGCTACCTGTCGCCGCACTTCGTGACCGACCCGGAGTCGATGGAGGTCGACCTGCGCGACGCGCTGATTCTCATCTACGAGGACAAGATCGCCGCGGCGAAGGACCTCGTGCCGCTGATGGAGAAGGTCAGCCAGGCGGGCAAGCCCCTGGTCATCGTGGCCGAGACGGTGGAGGGCGACGCGCTGGCCACGCTGGTGGTGAACAAGCTGCGCGGCGTGCTCCAGTGCGCCGCGGTCAAGGCGCCGGGCTACGGCGACCGCCGCAAGGCCATGCTGGGCGACCTCGCCGCCCTCACCGGCGGCCGGGCCATCTACAAGGACCTCGGCATCCAGCTCGAAGGGGTGTCCATCGAGGATCTGGGCCAGGCCAAGCGGATTCTGATCGACAAGGACAACACGACCCTGGTCGAAGGCGCCGGCGATCCGGCCGAGATCAGCGGCCGGGCGAAGCAGATCCGGACAGAGATCGAGACGACGACGAGCGACTACGACCGCGAGAAGCTGCAGGAGCGGCTGGCCAAGGTCGCCGGCGGCGTGGCCCAGATCAACGTCGGGGCGGCCACGGAAAGCGACATGAAGGCCAAGAAGGCGCGGGTGGAAGACGCCATCCACGCGACCCGGGCGGCGGTGGAAGAGGGCATTCTGCCGGGCGGCGGGGTGGCCCTGATCCGGGCGATGCCGGTGCTGGAAGCCCTCAAGCTCAAAGGCGACGCGGCGACCGGGGCCCAGATCGTGAAGGACGCCCTCTCCCGCCCGCTCTACTTCATCGCCGACAACGCCGGCCAGCCCGGCAGCGTGGTGGTCAACAAGGTGACCAACGCCAAAGGGAACTCCGGCTACGACGCGAACGCGGACAAATACTGCGACCTGGTCAAGGCCGGGATCGTCGATCCCGCCAAGGTGGTGCGATCGGCCCTTCAGAACGCGGCCAGCGTGTCGTCGGTCCTCATCCTCAGCGACTGCCTGATCACCGAGGTCCCCAAGGACGAGGAAGAGATGCCTCCGGGCGGCCCCGGCGGTGGAATGGGCGGCATGGGCGAGATGGGAGGGATGGGTGGCATGGGTGGCATGGGAGGCATGGGTGGCATGGGAGGCATGATGTAATACTCCCGAGAGGCCAGGCATATAATCCTTACGGAGGAACCGAACGATGGCAGTCAAACCGCTGGATGACCGGGTGCTGATCGAGGTGCTGGAGGCGGAGGGGCGGACGGCCGGCGGCATCGTCCTGCCCGACACGGCGAAGGAGAAGCCCCAGAAGGGCAAAGTTATCGCGGTGGGGCCGGGCCGGACGCTCGACTCGGGCGAACGCGCCGCGCTGGAGGTCAAGAAAGGCGACGTGGTGCTCTTCTCCAAGTACGGCGGCGACGAGGTCGAAGTAACGGGAAAAGACTGTCGTATCATGAGGGAAAGCGATATACTGGCGATCATTGAGTGACAGGAGGCAATTCTAAATGGCCAACGCAAAGCAGCTGATGTATGACGAAGAGGCCCGGCGCCGGACCCTGGCCGGGGTCGAAAAGCTCGCCGGAGCGGTCAAGGTCACCCTCGGACCCGCCGGCGGCAACGTCATACTCGACAAAAGTTGGGGCTCCCCCAAGGTGACCAAGGACGGGGTGACCGTCGCCAAGGACATCGAACTGGAAGACCCCTTCGAGAACATGGGCGCCAAGCTCCTGCACGAAGCGGCCAACAAGACCAGCGACGACGCCGGCGACGGCACCACCACCGCCACGGTCCTGGCCGAGGCCGTCTTCAAGGAAGGCCTGAAGATGGTCGCCGCCGGCGCCGACCCCATGGCGGTGAAGCGCGGCATCGACCGCGCCGTGGAGGCGGCGGACGAGGCCATCACCGAGATGGCCACCCCGGTCAAGGGCCGGGCCGGCATCGCCCAGGTCGCCGCCATCTCCGCCAACAACGATCCCGCCATCGGCGAGCTGCTGGCCGACGCGATGGAGAAAGTGGGCAAGGAAGGCGTGGTCACCGTCGAAGAAGGCAAGACGATGGACACCACGCTCGAGGTGGTCGAGGGGATGCGCTGCGACCGCGGCTACATCTCGCCCTACTTCATCACCAGCGTGGAGTCGCTGGAGGCGGTACTCGAAGACCCGCTCATCCTCCTCTACGAGAAGAAGATCAGCAACCTCCGCGAGTTCGTCCCCCTCCTCGAAAAGGCGGTCGGCAGCGGCCGTTCGATCCTGGTGATGGCCGAAGACGTGGAGGGCGAGGCCCTGGCCGGCCTGGTGGTGAACAAGCTGCGCGGGATATGCAAGTGCTGCGCGGTCAAGGCCCCCGGCTTCGGCGACCGCCGCAAGGCGATCCTCGAAGACCTCGCCATCCTCACCGGCGGGGAGGTCATCTCCGAGGACCTGGGCATCAAGCTCGACGCGGTCGAGCTGGGCCAGTTGGGCCGGGCGGAAAAAGTCACCATCACCAAGGACCACACCACCCTCGTCAAGGGTGCCGGCAAGAAGAGCGCCATCAAGGCCCGCTGCGATCTGATCCGCAAGCAGGTCGAGACCACCACGTCCAACTACGACCGGGAGAAGCTGGAGGAGCGGCTCGCCAAGCTGACCGGCGGGGTGGCCGTGGTCAACGTGGGCGCCGCGACGGAGACGGCGATGAAGGAGAAGAAGGCCCTGGTCGACGACGCGCTCCACGCGACCAAGGCGGCCGCGGAAGAGGGGACCGTGCCGGGCGGCGGCCTGGCCTGCCTGCAGGCGATCGGCGCCGTGGAGGCGGTCCGCGACAAGGTGCGCGGCGACGAAAAGATCGGCATCGACATCGTGGCCCGCGCCCTCCGCGCCCCCCTCGCCCAGATCGCCTCGAACTCCGGTCTGGACGGCGAGGTAGTGGTCGCCGAGATCCTCGACAAGCCGTCGAACATCGGGCTCAACGCCCTGACCGGCGAGTACGTCGACCTGGTCAAGGCGGGCATCATCGATCCGGCCAAGGTGGTCAAGACGGCTCTGGCCAACGCGGGCAGCATCGCCGGGCTGCTCCTGACGACGAACACCCTGGTGGCAGAGGTCAAGGAGAAGAAGGAACCGGTCCCGGACAGCATCTCCTAACCGTAGGGGCCAACGCGCCGGCTCCCTGTGGCCGCGGGGCCCATACTCGAAAGGGGTTCTCGTGAACGCGACCCACCGCGTGCGGATCCTGGCTGCGCTTCTGGCCTCCACCCTCATCGTCTCCGGCCATCGCGCCGCCGCCGCCGACAAGCTCGACGACCTGATCCAGACCCTCGCCACCGTCACCGTGCCGGAGAAGTGCCCGCCCGGCGCCAGCGCGGTCGCCTGGAAACGAGACAGACACAAGGAATGGGCCCGGTATCGCCTCGAAGCCCAGAAGACGCTCACCGCCGCGGGGGCGAAGGCCATCCCCCGGCTCCTGACCTTGATCAAGAAGACGAATCACAACCTGGTCAAGTGCCTGGCCCTCGCCGCCCTCGACCAGATGTCGGACCGCGCCGCCCTCCGCCGCGCCGCCCCGACCCTCCTCGGGCTGCTGGGCACGCGAGAGAAACCCCAGAAACACGCCGGCGTCCGTTACGTGGTGCTGTCCATCCTGGGCAAGGTCGGCTACCAGACCGACGCGGCGCTGAAGCGCCTCCACGAGATCGCCCAGGCCAAGGAGGAGGAGGACATCGTCCGCCTTCAGGTAGCCGATGTCCTGGGCCGGCTCGGGCACCGGACCAGCGTCGCGCCCCTCCTGTCCCTCTTGGCGTATGGCGCCGGGGACAAAGCGGAAGACAATCCGGGGCACGCGGAGACGCCGTACGAGGCCCGGAAAGCCGTCCGCCTCCACGCCGCCCGCGCGCTCGGCCGGCTCGGCGTGGCCCTCGAATCCATCCCCCGGCTGGCCCTGAAGCTGGACCTCGAGGACATCAACGAGCGCAACGCCGCCGTCGACGCCATCACCGAGCTGCTGGGATACGACATCCGCGAGGGCGGCCAGTGGCCCTTCGCCCGCACCAGCACGCAGCGGGCCCCCATCATCAAGACGTTCAACGACTGGTGGGCGGCGACCGTCAAGAAGGCCCGGGACAACCCGCTGGACAAGGATGCAGAGCTCAGCCTGCGAATGAACATCAGCGCCGACAAGAAACAGCTCCTGCCCGCCCAGCTCAACGCCATCCGGACCATCCAGCGCCTGGGCCACAAGGAGATCGTCATCAACCTGGTCCCGCTGATGTTCGTCCGGAACCGTGAGATGCAGAAGGCATGGGCGGAGACGGCCACCAAACTCTCGGGCCGGGAGCTCGTGTACCGGCCGGAAGACAAGTTCGAAGACTGGATCACCAAAGTCAACGAGTTCTCGGATCACCTGAAATAGGGGCCGGCCGGAGTGAGTCGGATTCCCTCCACCCGCCGCGCGCGGCGAGCCGAGCTTGTGATCGATGGCAAAACAAAACTACTATGACGTTCTCGGCGTGCCCAAAAGCGCAAGCTCGGACGACATCAAGAAGGCCTTCCGCAAGCTCGCCGCCAAGTACCACCCGGACAAGAACCCCGACAACAAGAAGAAAGCGGAGGAGAAGTTCAAGCAGGTCGCCGAGGCCTACGAGGTGCTCAGTGACTCCGACAAGCGCCAGCGCTACGACCAGTTCGGCCAGGAGGGGCTCCGCGGCACCACGATGCACTCCTACCAGGGGGCCAGCTTCGAGGACGTCTTCAGCGCCTTCGGCGACCTGTTCGGCGGGCGCGACGCATTCGGCGACCTGTTCGGCCGCACCACCACCCGCCGCCGCGGGCCGCGCCGCGGCGTTTCCCTCGAGCGCGGCCTGACCCTGACCTTCGAAGAGGCGGCCTTCGGAGCCAAGAAGCCCGTCGAGGTGGCCCGGCACGAGGCCTGCGTCGCCTGCCACGGCAGCGGCGCCGCCCCAGGCACCTCGCCCAATACCTGCCCCAACTGCCGAGGGATCGGCGAGGTCCAGCAGTCCCGAGGCTTCTTCACCGTCCGGACCGCCTGCCCCCGATGCCGAGGCAAGGGCACCGTCATCGAAGAGGCCTGCCCCAAGTGCGACGGCACCGGACGCACCCGCTGGCGCGGGACCATCGAGGTCACCATCCCGCCCGGCGTCGAGGACGGCCAGACCCTCCGACTCGAGAGCGAGGGCGAGCCGGGCGACCCCGGCGCCCCGCGCGGCGACCTCTACCTCCACCTCGCCGTCCAGCCCCATCCCATCTTCGAGCGCCACGGCCACGACCTGGTGATGCAGCGGGCCATCTCCTTCAGCCAGGCCGCGCTCGGCGCCCGGATTGACGTCCCCCTGCTCGGCAACAAAACCGCGTCCCTCAAGATCCAGCCCGGCACGCAGTCCGGCCAGATCTACAGCCTGCGCGGCAAGGGGATCAAGCGGCTCCGCGGCCCCGGCTCCGGCGACCTCCTCGTCCAGATCATCGTCCGCACCCCGGAGAAGTTGTCCGGCGAGGCCGAGGGGCTGTTCCGCAAGCTGGCCAAACTGGAGAACACGGATGTCAACCCGCACAAGAAGGGGTTCTTCGACCGACTGAAAGGCAAGTTCATTGACTGACCGGAAGAGACCCAAGAGACGCCCCGACACAACAGGCGAACCGGCCGGGCCCGCCCCCGAGCCCTCCCCCCCGGACGCCCGGCCCGAGCCGCAGGCGCCCCAGGCCGCCCCGCCCGCCGCGCAACCCTCGCCCGAGCAGAGGCTGGCGGCTCTGAACGACAAGTACCGACGCGCCGTGGCCGACCTGGCCAATGCCCACAAGCGGTTCCAGCAGGAGCGCGAGCGGATCAGCAAACTGGTCACCGCCGGGTTCGTCGCCCGGATTCTGCCGGTGATCGACAACATGAGCCACTCGCTTCGCTCCGCCCAGGCCTCCCACGACGCGGCGGCCCTGATCGAAGGGTTCAAGCTGATCGAGGCGCAGATGCTCCAGATCTTCAGCGACAACGGAATTCAGCCCATCGAGTCCGTCGGCAAGCCGTTCGACCCCGAGGTCCACCACGCCGTCACCACGGACGTGACCGAGCTGGTCCCGCCGGGCACGGTAACGGAGGAGCTGGGCCGGGGGTTCATCCTCGACGGCGTGGTGGTCCGGCCGGCGCAGGTCAAGGTCGCCGCGCGGCCGCCCCAGCCGGAGCCCCAGGGCCCGGCCGGGGACGAACCAAAGCCGGAGAAGAACTAGTGGTCCGCGAGTATTGCTTGTGGCAATCCGGTTTCTACTGGAATGTCAAATGTCGAAGACCCAATGCAGGGCGAAGGACAACGGCACTGCGATGTTGGCCGGTATGGGGGCTTGGTCGTTTGGATTTGGCTTGGCATTTGTCATCGGGCCTTCGTCATTTCGACGGACGTCCGACGAATCCCGTAACTCAATGGTTATGAAGCACTAAAATATGCCCACCTACGAGTATGAGTGCAAGGCGTGCGAACACCGGTTCGAGAAGTTTCAGTCCATCACCGCCCGGCCGTTGCGCAAATGCCCCCGGTGCGGGGGCCGCGTCCGCCGGCTCATCGGCGCCGGTGCCGGGGTGATCTTCAAGGGCAGCGGGTTCTACGAAACCGACTACAAGCGAAAGAGGTCCGCCCCCGCCGCGGAAGGCGACAAGAAACCGGGCGGCGCAAAGAAATCCGATGAGACGAAGTCCGATGGCAAATCATCGGCCAAGAGCGAGGAATAGACGGCCGGCCGATCGCGCCGTCTGCCCCGTGTGCCAGGCCCCGGTGCAGGCCGCCGACCCGGAGTTCCCGTTCTGCGGCCGGCGCTGTAAGCTGATCGACCTGGGCAAGTGGTTCGACGGCGAGCGGCGCATCTCCACCCCGATGGAGGAAGAAGACGAATGAGCCCCCCTGTCATCGCCATCACGATGGGCGACCCGGCCGGCGTCGGCCCGGAGATCTGCCTGCGGGCGCTGAACGAGCCCCGCGTTCTCAAAGCCTGCGTGCCGGTCGTCGTCGGCAACTCCCAGGTTCTCGAAGCGCTCTCCCGCCGGCTCGACATCCCCCTCGCCGCCGAGAAGCTGCACCGCGACGACTTCGA
>Ga0272442_10012168_pt1 | contig 10422 bp, 9 predicted proteins | sample SSMForm2O_FD_200262 | JGI IMG/M metagenome (GOLD analysis project Ga0272442, IMG submission 200262) | Marine sediment archaeal communities from Little Sippewissett salt marsh, Falmouth, MA, United States - SSM-Form-2O | ecosystem: Environmental > Aquatic > Marine > Wetlands > Sediment ... | reverse complement strand
CTGCAACGAAGATTACGAGCATATATTTCAGTACATTCCCGAAAAAAAACATGCCCAGGTTATTGAAAGCATTGCCCTGCTCGCCGGCGCCATTACCAGCGCGCACAAAGAGGCGGCAGACACCGGGGCATCATGTATCTGCCAAACCGTAACAGCAGGAAAAGAAAATGACCGGACAGACACACTGCGAATGTAAACCACCGTCAGTCAGCGATGAAACCCGGAATCCGGATATGAAGTTACCATGGCATTCGGGCGTCCGGGAAACCGCTGCAGGCAGCATCCCCATGGTTACCGGTGATTTGACATGGAAAGACAGAATCGGTTCATGGATGGCCCGGTGGGGCATCCGCCGTATGCATTTTACCGTTCCGCCCGGTCTCTACGCTATCGGGAATCCGGCGCCTGAGTCCCATGTCTTTGTCACCGCCAATTTCAAAATGTCCTTTGACCGGATTCGCAATGCATTGAAGGAAACAGACGGATGGATACTGGTACTGGATACCAGGGGAATCAATGTCTGGTGTGCCGCCGGCAAAGGCACGTTCGGAACCGAAGAACTGATCCGCCGGATAGATACCGTACAGCTCGGTCAGGTCGTTTCGCACAAAACAATCATTCTTCCCCAGCTCGGCGCTCCGGGAGTCGCTGCGCACATCGTACAACGCATGACCGGTTTCAAACCGGTTTACGGACCGGTAAAGGCCAGTGATATCCCGCGGTTTTTGATCAACCACCTGAAGGCGGAGCCCTCCATGAGACGTATCGATTTTACACTCCCCGAACGCCTCGTACTCATTCCGATGGAACTGTTGCCGGCAATGCGCCTGGTACCCTTTTTCATTCTTCTGGCCGTGATTGACAATCTGATCCATGGCCGGGGGTTGACCTGGGCCATTCTGTTCAAAACACTGCCGTTTATGGGTGCACTGATCACCGGATCGGTCATTTTTCAGATTCTTCTGCCCTGGTTGCCATTCAGGTCCTTCGTACTGAACGGATGGCTCCTCGGGAGTGTTTACAGCCTTTGTCTGGCAGGCATTTATCATGATTCATGGACCGGCATCGCGGCATACATGCTGCTTCTGCCTCTCATTTCGGCTTTTCTCGCCTTTCAATTTACGGGTTCCACGCCCTTCACTTCCCTGTCGGGCGTCCAAAAGGAACTTGCCGCTGCCCTTCCCTTCTCTCTGATCGCACTGACAGGCGGCATCGCGCTGTATATGCTTTAGGAGCGGACAATGAATATGGTATATCTGCGAAATGTAACGACACTGAGACTGGACAAAGAAAAATGTACCGGCTGCGGCATTTGTGTACAGGTATGCCCCCATGAGGTTTTAACCCTTCGAAATGGGGAAGCCGAAATCATCAACAGGGATGCCTGCATGGAATGCGGCGCCTGTGCTGTCAATTGTCCGGCAGGCGCCATCGATGTGCAACGCGGCGTCGGATGCGCGGCAGCGCTCATCCGTTCAAAATTATCCGGAGGACCGGTGACATGCGGGTGTTCCGGTGAAACATGCTGCGGGTGATGGTTGTCCTGTCTGATTATGACTGCGGTTTGTATCGCGGAATTTCAAAAAAGAAACGGCTCCCCCTGCCTTCTTCGCTTTCCACCCAGATACGGCCCTTGTTCCTTTCAACAAAATCCCTGCACAGTATCAATCCAAGACCTGATCCCTTCTCATCTCCGGTACCCGGCGTGGTATGATGCGTATCAATGCGAAACAACTGATGAACATCCTGGGGACTGATGCCAACACCTTCATCACGAACCGTGATAACAAGTGACTCCTCCTCCACGAAGCATTCAATCTGTATGGCATCTTCTTCATTGGAAAATTTGATTGCATTGGACAAAAGATTGCGTATGATAGTGCGTATCATATTCTCGTCGATATAGGCAAAAGCCTCTTTCGGCACAGAAGATTTCAGTGTAATTTTTTTTGCCTCAGCCAGAGGAGACATCAGTTCCATGTTTTCCATGATCAGTGCATCGATATCCACCTTTTCCCGCCTGAACTGAAGGCTGCCGATCTGGGAACGGGACCATAAAAGGAGATTTTCCAGAAGATGATAAAGATTGCCGGCCCGCGCATGAAGCTGATTGCTCATCCAGTGAATGGTGCTTCTTTCCATATCATTGACATTTTGACACAGGTATTCGGTGGTTTCCATAATGGTACTCATATAATCTTTGATATCATGGGAAACCAGACTGAAAAACCTGTCCTTGGATGCATTCAGTCTCTTCAGCTCCTCCTTGCCCCGCCTGATCTCGAGGTGATTTTCAACACGGGCAAGCAGCTCAGTCATATGAAAAGGCTTCTGGATATAATCAACCGCGCCCCGGTGAAACCCCCTGACAATGTCACCGGTTTCCCTGCGGCCGGTTAAAAAAATGACGGGAACATCCCTGGTATCCGCACTGCTTTTCAAACGGCGGCATACCTCAAATCCGTCCACATCCGGCATATTGATATCAAGCAGAATGAGATCCGGCTGGTTTTTCCGGATGATATCCATGGCTTCTTCACCACTCCGGGCAAGCAGGGTCTTGTAACCCGAATTGGAAAGCATACGGTCAATGACATCCAGCGTTTCACGGCTGTCATCAACAATGAGTATATGCGGCACCTGATCGCTGTTCGAAAGTGAATTTTTTGGCATGCAAAAACCCGAATTCGACGAGAATATATATGTTCGAATGTAAATACTGCACCCGAAAAAGTCAAGCGGGACATGGCCGACAGTTTGCAGGGGGAAAAAGCCGGCCATCCTGTGATTTCTTTTCTCTTGCATTTTTTGTCTTTTTTTTGTAAGGTTCATTACTGATTATTGCATCCATTGATCCTCGGCCATTCTCTGGTTTTGACATATTCCGCAAGTTTATTCACACCATCATCAGCGCTGTCACGCGGAAACCGTTATTTCATCCGGCACATCTGCCATACAACCCTGTCGGCACTGCATCAGTCACATTCATCACAGGATTCACAAAGGATGCAGAAGATGCAGGCACCGCATGCACTTCATTTATCACATTATTCGTCATCCTGTCACTTTATATGGAATCCTGATGAAACCAAAACCATTCATCAATCACGAATCCGGGCTGATCATTTTCATTTCCATCGGCTGGCTCTTTCTTTTTATACTGATTGTCACGAACATCTGATATCACCCCCTGTGATGATTCCGGCAGCCTGTCAATGTCATGGACCGTGTCTCCTATCATGACAAAACCGGTGAAACAGGAATTACGGCACTGTCGCCGAAAGGCACCGGTCCCGGAATCATTTTTTCATTCCCGATATTTCTCTTGCGATTTTGACGGATGGTTGCTATTATGACGATATCATATACGGGGACAAAAATACATGTTGAAAAAATATCTGAAAAAATCGGCAATCACCTTGCTCATTCTGTCTATCGGTTGTCTGGCCTACAACGGCCTTTTTGACCAGCTGGTCGTCCGTAAAACATGGCTGGGCCGTATCGATGAGAATGCCGGTGCCTATATTGACAGGACCCTGAAGAATGCGCTGATCACTTTTGCAGTGGTCCGGGGACTGAATGCCGTCATATCCGTTATCCAGGACAGCGAACTGGCTGTATCCCCTGCGGGCATGGGAATCACCGTTGCCGTCGGTGAGGTGCTGGATCCGGTGAATGACATTATTGAGCGGTTTTCATGGGTGATGCTGGCAGCCACGACTTCTCTGGGCATCCAGAAAATATTGATGGCCATCGGGGCCTGGCTGGGATTCAAGGTTCTCCTGATTCTCGCACTGCTCGTCCTCCTGGCCGGATTGTGGATTCCCGCGTTCCCCCGCTGGCGCACAGCAGGATACAAATTGATCGTTCTGGCTGTCATCGCCAGATTCATCGTGCCTGTTTCAGCCATTGCCACAAGCCGGATCGACGATCTCTTTCTGGAAGAAAAATACCGTCAGGCCACGGATAATCTGGAAAAAGCCGGCCGGGAAATAGAGATCGGAGATATCCCGGACGCACCGGCTTCCGGCGAAACGGGCCTGATCACCCAGATCCGCACTCTGTTTCGGAATATCAGCAATTCCATTCAGCTTGAGGATCGCATTGCTTTTCTCAGGGAAAAAATGGGCAATTATATCCAGCATATTCTGGATCTGATCATCGTGTTTATATTGCAGACCATCCTGCTTCCACTTCTGTTTCTGTGGATTCTGCTGCACCTGACCAGGTCACTGATCAGCCACAAATTCATCGACACACTGGAGGCGACTGTGAAAAACCGGATTTCAGGTGACAGGCGGCACATACCTGTATCCTGAAAAGAAATGTCCGGATTATCCGGCAGTCCGTCCAAAAACATCCCATGCGATAATCCGTCATCTTTTTCCTTGTGTTTTTTAACCAAACATCTTAATTTGGTAATACTGGTTGCTTGTTGTATCCATTTCAACAGTTTGACCGGATTTCAATCAAACACTGGGAGGTTTCCATGAAGAAAAGCGGGTTCACAGCATTCTGGCTGACGATTTTTCTGTCCACGGCGCACCTCATTACAGGTCAGGGGCATAGCGACATTATTGAAATCTGTACCGCGCCGGGAGATCAGAGTTATGTTCAGGTCGCCTACGATCTGAATCACGATGAATACCTGATGGTCTGGGAAGACAACCGGAACGGTAACAACAACTGTGATATCTACGGACAATTTATTGACGGAGACGGAACGCTGATCGGTGACAATTTCGCCATATGCACCGCCGAAGGTCATCAATACTGGCCCCGGCTTGTATTTGATCCCATGTACAACCGGTACTTCGTTGTATTCGAAGACTGGCGGAACGGTCCGGACAACGGGGATATACGCGGTGTTTTTGTCGACAGCGACGGCGATTTTGTGGATGCATCGACCTCGGACGATGATCATACATTCGGCATTTGCACGCATGAATACGCCATTTACACATGTGCGGTGGCAATCAACTACAAACAGGGGTACTATCTGGTTGTGTGGGGGGATTTCCGGAATGATCCGGAGGGCACAAGCTACATCGGTGAAGACGTATACGGGCAGATTGTGCAGACAGACGGCATGCTCGCTTACCCGCAGGATCCCACTGTTAATTTTCCCATCGCCAATTCAGAACAGATTGACGAGAGCGTGGCCGATGTGACATACAATCCGGTCACAGACGAATTCTTTGTGGTTTTCGGCAACAGCATGGGGTACGTTGTCGGCCAGCGTGTCACCCACACGGGGCAGCTGCTGAATCCGGACGGCAGTGCGGCCGCAAAAAACATGGCTGTGGAATCCATGCTGCCCGGTCTCCCGGTTTCCCTGCAGTTCCACAATGGTCCCGACTGTCTGCAGGCCCGCGTGACATCCCGGACAGAGCGCATTTCCGTATCGGCCAAGCCCATGGCCCAGGCCGGGACGGAAGTTCTGGTGGTATGGAAGGGGATGTATGAGGATGCCGCGGATAACGATGTATGGGGCCACCGGATTGGATTTATCCAGGAGGACGACAAGTACGTGGCTGCCTATGTGGATCTGGACGGTAATCTCACGGAAAACGTGGCCCAGTTCCCGATCAGTATTCAGGAAAATGCAGTCAACGCGCCGGAACTGGCTTACGGCCTCCAGGACGACGAATTCATGGTCGGCTGGGGAGATCCGCGAACCTACGGCTGGGGCGGCCAGGATTTGTACACACAGCGGCTGGATGTCAACGGGAGCGACGAAATGATTTTTCTCGCGGATGACCGTGTCAATACGGTCACCCATACGGAAAACAATCCCGTCCATGCGACATCCGATTATGAAGGGGGGCTCATGGGTGTGGCGCACGGTGTGGCCCGCAATGAATTCCTGATCGGATATACCTGCGCTGCTGCCGGGTCACAAACCGGTGCTGATATCTATGCCCGCCGGTTTTACGGTACACCGTCCACGGTTGTATCCGGAGATCTGCATGCGGCCCTTCCGAATCGTTTTCTACTCGGGCAGAACCATCCGAATCCTTTTAATTCGGCCACTGTCATCCCGTTCCAGGTGAAAGAAACCTGTCATGTGCGCATTACACTGTTCAGTGTTCGCGGCCGGGAAATCGCCACGCTTGAAGACCGGACATATCAACCCGGCTTCCATGAAATCGCGTTCAACGGCTCCGGCCTGACCACGGGGGTTTATTTTTACCGGATAGAAACACCGTATTATTCAGCCTCGAGGAAAATGCTGATTATCGAATAAAAACGGATTCATCGATCCGATAATCCGTTCATACGCTGAATTCATTTCATCATTACCGGCAGGATCTGCATCCTGCCGGTATTTTTATGCTTGCATAAAATCTACGGAACTGTTAAACTGTGAATCACAATGAAATTCAGAACCGTTTAAAAATGAAAAGAGTGAAATAAATGATTGAAGCCGTTTTGTTTGATATTGACAACACCCTGATTCTGTTTGATGAGACCGCATTTATCAGAGCCTATATATCCCGGCTGATCCCCCATTTTCTGGATTTTTTTACGCCGGAAGCGTTTCATGAGCGCCTCATGGAAGCCACACGGGCGCTGCTCAGCAACCGGGGACACATGTCCAATGCGGACTTCTATCTGAATCATTTTACACGGGGACTGCATCATCACCGGCGGGAAATCGAAGACCGTTTCTTCAGATTTTACGAACTGGAATTCAATGATTTAAGCACACTGACACGACCCGTGGATCATGTCGCCGAAACCATGGAAGCGCTGCAAAAGAAAGAATTGAAAATGATCATTGCCTCAAATCCCTTCTGGCCGCTGAATGTTCAGAAAATGCGTCTGTCATGGGCCGGCGTCGGACATATTCCATTTGCGCATATCACTCACATTGACAATACATCTGCATGCAAGCCGCAGCCGGCATATTATGAAGAAATCTGCCGCCGGACCGGTATCGCAGCGGAACGCTGCCTCATGACCGGCAACGATCCGGTCAATGACATGATTGCCGGAATCACCGGCATGAAAACGTATCTGACAACCGATGCCGCGAATCAGGGTTTCTCATCAACACCCATGTCCGCCGACCTGAGACGCAGGACTGCTTCATTCACACACAAACCGGACTTTCAGGGGGCCTTTTCGGAACTGCCGAACGTTGTGGAATCACTGTCTTCACGGTAGCCGCATGATTACAAATCCAATCCTGTTGAAATAAAATATCCGGAGTGCATGTCTCAAAAATTCCGGTTACAGTGATTTGTTTTCCGGATTCGCTTGATCCTTTTCATTTTATTCACCATATTTAAAGCATGCTCTTACAAACAGCAAGGCACATTGATTATGATACGAATCAGAAGAGCCAGAACACGGCATGACGCACAAATTATCGGTGAAATGATTTTCCCGATATGGAGAGAACCTGTATCCGATGAAAATCTGGACCGCCTGTTTCACTGTATTCTGAAATTTCCGGACGGCCATCTGATCACCAGCATTTCCGGCAGGCCCGCCGCCGTATCCGTTGGCTTTCCGATCTATAAAAAGCCATCCTTCTCTGATTTAAACAACCGGTTTCCATATCATTTTTTCAAGGCGTGCAGTTCCGTGTACCTCATCAACCTGATTGACGTGCTTCCCCTGTTCCGGAACAAGGGCATTGAATCCGCCATTCTGGACAGGCACATAGCGGCCGCCCGAAATCACTTTTTTGGAAAAATTACAGGTTTGGCATCATTGTCCAGTGTTGATATATGGCGCAGGAAGGGTTTCAGCGACATGGGGGAAGCAGGCCGCTACCGGAAATCAGGAGTGGTGCAGTGGATGGAAAAGGATATTTGACCCATTATCACAGTAAATGAATCATTTGATGTATTGAATTTCATCCACACCTGCTTCTATTTAAAAATGATGTTTTGTGAAAAAAGGAGTTTCAGAAAATGCGCATTCATGCTTCGGGGAAAAGCAGGATGGTCTTTCTGTTTGTTTCTGCGGCTCTCATTCAGGCTGTCTTTTCAACAGGCTTTGCGGCCGGTGAAAAATCCTTGCGGATGGACCCGGTAAGGGAAAGCCCTCAAACGACAGACGGAAAGAGAGGTTTCTGTATTCCGGGTTCTCATCGTCTGCGAAAACAGGAGAACGCTTTGCGGGAGCGGTTGAAAGCAAACCCCGGAGCCAGGCCCGCTTTCCGGTCGATGACACCTGCTGCATGGAACTTTCAGGTGGGACAAAAAAAGACCTGGTGGGCCACCAATATTGATCCGGAATCCGGTCAATATGATACAGAGTATGAGGTGGAATCGACATGCCGTGCTGTTGGAGAAGACTGTTATGTCTTTGTCGAAGATTCGCTTTGGGAGGATGGAAACAGCGGCCGGGTGACTCAAACGGCGGTTGATTCAATCGCCCTGATATTCAGCAATGAAACACCGGCTGATAATCAGAAGGGCATCTATGATCTGGTCGTCGGCCATTTCGGCTCTCCCCCGAATGTGGATGGCGACCCAAAAATTGTGATTCTCATTTTAAACATCATCGACGGATATGACGGCGGCGGCTATCTCGGGGGATACTTTTATTCTGTCAACCAGTTTCCCGATGGCAGTTCATTGATCGGATCGCATCGCAGCAATGATGCTGAAATCTACTATATTGATGCCAACCCGGTCGATCTGAGAACAGCGGCCGGTCTCCGGGATGCCATGAGCACCACGTCGCACGAATTTCAGCACATGGTACACTGGAATTACGATTCCGATGAATCCACATTTGTTGACGAGGGATGTGCGACACTTGCCGAAATCATATGCGGGTTTCCCATTTATGAACAGTCCGGATACGCCGGTGAAACCAACATCCCGCTTTTCACATGGCGCACACCGGATGATCCGGACGTGTACAATGACTATTCCAGGGCGGCAAGATGGACCCTGTATCTGTACGAACAGTTTCCTGAGGGACTCATCAGGGACATGGTGCAGTCCAGGGAGCGGAAGCACAGAGGCATCAACGATGCACTGATCTCATACCGGCCCAAAACGGGCCGCCGTTTCTGGGACGTGTTTTCCGACTGGATCACCGCCAATTACGCCAACGACTTGTCCGCGGGCAGTCAATACGGATATACGTATTTTCCCATGATCAGGGTGCTGCCGTCCCGGACTCATCTGAATCCCAATGTGAATTCAGGCACACGCAGCGTCTCCGCGCTGGGCGCGGAATATATCCGGTTCTCACAGGGGAGTCATTTATCAATCACTTTTATCAGCCAAAGTAATAAACTCATCGTAAAGTCTCTGAAAACGGGCAGCAGCACAATAGAAGATGTGCCCCTGAACAGCCCGTATACCGTTCCCGGTTTTGGATCAGCCTGGCCGGAGGTCACCTTTGCTGTCATTGACACGAGCATCACCCGTGATGCCGTGTACTCCTATCAGTCCACGGGCGACGAATCCGATCTCATCGAACTGGCCTATGATGACGGAAATGCCGATGGATACCTGAATTTATCCGCGGGAGACACGATCGCTGTTGTTTTTGACGGTCTTTCCGGATCCACCATCGACAGTGTGAGGATTGCCTTCCGGAGGCAGGGCACAATCCGGATAGGAGTCAATGCCTACACGGGAGATCTCCGTCCGACGCCCAGCGGTGCGGTGCTGCTTCCTCCGCTTAATGTCACCTGTCCCACGGCCACAACGGCCTATCCGTATCCCGAACCCTACAGGAACTGGCTCACTGTGGATCTTTCCGGCCGCCATGTGAAAAGCGATTCCGACTTTATTATCTGGGGCCGTATTGAAAATCCGGATGCGCCGGGTGTCATGATCAGTTCGGAACCGGATACAGATTTCAGACGAAGTATGACCTATCTGCAGGCAGAGCAGGACTGGTATTACCTGACCAGCGGTCAGGACAGCATCCACAAATACATGATTCGCGCGTATCTGAAAACGGACGGCATGTCCGGTTTCGTCGAAGACAATTCAGCCGGGCCCGAACATGCCCGGTTAATGCACGGATACCCCAATCCATTCAATGCTGAGGCGACAATCCGGTACCGCATTTCCGAAAACAGCCCGGTTCTCCTTCAGGTGTTTAACACTCAGGGACAGCTCGTGACCACACTTGAAAACGCCTTTAAAACGGCCGGTGAATACGAGGTCCGGTTGAACGGAAGTCAACTGCCCACAGGTGTCTATGTCTGCCGTTTAACTGCGAGTGGCATTTCCGAAAGCCAAAAAATCATGCTGCTGAAATAACGTTCCGGGGACCAGATGCGGCTGGTTGAAAAACATCTTCTCGCAGGTGCAAACGGCCCCCCGGACCGTTACCGGTGGATTTACGTGCAGGAATGCAATCACCTCATTCAAGATATCGCCTCTCTGATCTCACGCGCCGCCGGTCACAAAATCGATGTCAGTACAGAATTCGAGT
>Ga0272442_10012167_pt1 | contig 10423 bp, 5 predicted proteins | sample SSMForm2O_FD_200262 | JGI IMG/M metagenome (GOLD analysis project Ga0272442, IMG submission 200262) | Marine sediment archaeal communities from Little Sippewissett salt marsh, Falmouth, MA, United States - SSM-Form-2O | ecosystem: Environmental > Aquatic > Marine > Wetlands > Sediment ... | reverse complement strand
CGACCAGATCGACCGAATGTCGGCCGAGTCGAGCCCCGAGGAATTTCCCCAGCGTGCTGATTCTTGGCGCTACGAGCAGATCGAGCTGGGCCAGGTCTGCTGGCAGCTCGCGCGTGTGCAGGGCCCGATTCGTGATGACGGCCAGATCCACCGACGCGCCCAGGACATTGAGATAGCTCACCAGTCCGGGCAGAAGATGGGGATCGCCGACATATCCCACGCGCAGATTCTGAAAGACGAACGGAATGACCCACTCCAGCTTGGGAACCACTCGGCCGAGCTCCCGGTCGATGACGGCCTCGGCTCGAGCTCGGCGGTCGAGTGTGTCCCCCAACTGGCGCACCCAGGCTTCGGTCGCCGGCAGGCCGAACGGGAGCGGGGTTTCGATGAGCCGTGCGCCGAGACGGCGTGCCAAGGTGCGTGCCGCGCGCCGCCCGTAGGGGAGCGAGATGATGGTCCCGGCCCGCTCGACAGCGGCGAGCTCGCTGGAGCGCTGCCCGTTCAGCCAGACGCTGACCGGGTTTAGGCCGAGCCCGGCCAGAATTCGCTCGAGCTCGAGCAGGTTGGCGGTGTGGTCGCCCTCGTTGCGGTCGAAAAGATAACCGACGATGGCAACGTTGTCCGGCTGCGACCTGCCCTGGCTGAGCTCGAGTTGCCCGGCCAGGGCATTGAGGACCTCGGCGTAGCCGTCCAGCCAGTCCCGCGACAGGGACCGGCCAGGCACGTGGACGATGGGTTTGCCGGTGGCTTCGCCGACCTCGGCGGTCAGTCGCTCGTAGTCCGCTCCGGTCACGAAGGCCATGGGCATCGAGGTCAGCGCCACTGCCGGCACCGTGGGGTGCGATGCCATCTTCTGGAGCCGTTCGCGCACGGCGTTCTCGCGTGAGCCGCTCATCTGGTCGGGATGCAGTGCGGTGTTGGCGATGCGGTGGAATCCGGACACGCTGGTGAGCGTGCTGAGCCAGTCGTGGTTGCCCTGCAGGAACTGGGTCTTGATGTGGACGCAGTCCGGGCCCTCCACCAAAAGGTACAAATCCCGAATCGCGTTGACGGCGAGAAAGACCCCGGTCATGAACCGGGCACCCACCGGCTGGGTGTAGTCGGTGGCCTCTTGGTCCGCTTCTGGGCGGGGATACGCTGGCTTTGTTTCGCTCATGCGGAGCCCTCTTCGGCGGTCTCCGTCGGCGGATCCAGGCGCAGCCCCTCCGTCGAGCGGGCGAGATACTTGCCGTAGCGGCGGTAGAACTCGGTGCCGCAGACTCCCAGCAATCGTTCCAGCGTACGCACTGCTCCCGGGGCGCCCATCTCGAAGTGCTGAAGGCTGAACGCGGCCTTGCCCGCCTCGGAGAGCCGCCAATCGAAGAACTGATAGGAGAGGAAGGCGTCGCTCGTGCTTTTCCGCAGCCGATGGCGGAGGAACGCGAAGCTATCGAACGCCCGCACCGTGTGGCGGTCGGGATGGGTGAATGCGTCGCGCAGCTGACGCGCGTTTTCGTTGGCGGTCTTCTTGTCGTCGACCTTCATCAGGATGTCGACTCCAAAGCCCATCTCTTCGAGCACCCCGAGCAATGGGACCCCCCAGGTCACCCCTGGAGTCGTCAGAAAATAGGTTTCGGCTTCCCGCACGACCAGGCCAACCCGGCGACTAGACGCGCGAGCCCGGAGTGACTCCCAAGCCGCCTGCTGCCCGCTGACGTGCTCGCGCCACGCGCGTTCCAGGTGCGCCTCGTGAGATAGGGCTTCGGCAATGTCCCGCAGCCATGCCCGGGTGCGTTCGAATCCGAAGGGCGCCCCCAAAGTCACGTACGGGGTCCGGCTCTCGAAAGTGAGCTGGTCTACCAGGTGCTTCCAGGTCCGGTTTTCACACACCACGTTCAGAGCGGCCTGCGGCAGGCGATCCACCGACTCGGTCAAGATCTCCGGCAGCAGTCGGACGTTCACGGTAATGTCCGCCAGCTCCAGCAACGCCGCCAACTCATCCACGGCGCGGCTCGCGGGAAAACCGATCAGGTTGATGGCGTTGGGCTGAGCAGGTCCAGCGTTCTTCTCGGCAGCCAAGCGTCGCTTGACCAGGAGATCCTCGAACACCGTGGTCATGGAGCGAGGGGTTACGGTCAAGTAGAAGATCCTTCGCCCGCTGCGCTTCTGCACCTGGCGCACCAGCGACTCCACGTCATCGCCAATCACGGCCGGCACGCAGGTGTTGCTGAAGAAGATGGCGAGCTCGGCCGGGTCCGGCCGGGATACGGCGTAGTCCAATACTCGACGCAGCTTGTCCGGGTTGCCGAAGATGACGTCGTCTTCGGTCAGATCCGTGGTGACCATGGCGTCGGCGTCCCCGCCGGCCTCCTGCGGGACCGGTCCGAACGGGCGACGCAGCCGATCGTCCCAGGGGAAGTTCACGAGCGTTACCGTTGGGATGACGTTGTGTGGATTGACCTGCAGGCACTCGGCGTCGCAGTGCTGCACGTACCGAAACAGCTTTGACGAGAAGATGGAATCGAGTTGGCTCCGGGCGATCTCCCCAGTGGCAAAGAAGTCGGCGTAACTGTCCCCGGCCCCCCAGGTGTCGAGCAGCGATTGCGGGCGCTGGCTATCATCAGCAGCCGGGGGCATGGCGGCACCGGCCGCCCCGAGCTCTGGGTCTTCACTGAGCAACTGGGTGATGCGGTCCAGAGTCCAGTCGGCGAGGTTACGGGCTGCGTAGGTGGAGACCCGGCTGACCAAGGGGCGGGGAAGTGCCGTACCTCGGAAGTAGACGTTGAGGTGGTCGGTGAGTACCAGCCCCTTGGATTCAGCGGTGCGCGCCTCGATTAGCAGGACCGCCGGCTGACGCGACCCGACCCCGATGGACACCTCCAGGGCGTGATCGATCCACGCCACGGCCTCGACCCGATAGGGCGACCGCGCCCCCGCGATTCCCAGTGCCTGCGCCAGGGCAGCACGTGTGGCGGCCCCCGCGGCGACCACTTTTCCGCCCAGGCTGACGGGCGGCGAGTGTGGGCGCACAGGCGGAGTGGCGGTCACGGTGCGTCCTGGATGAACTCGAAGAAATCGGCTTCGCCGAGCGGTGTGGGCAGCGGCTGGCCTGCGGGTTCCACCGCTTCGATGGCCCCGGCGAGCTCAGCCAGACACTGGCTGGACGCGGACTCCGGTGCGTACTCGATCACCGTCTGTCGCACCTTCTCCGCTGCGATGATCGCGGGATCCCGCGGGATCGTGGCGAGCAGGCGGCTTGATAGCCGCTCGGCGAATCGTGCCACCACGCTCGGATCCGCTTCTGCGCTGCGCAGATTCGCTACGAACCCCGCCAGGCAGACGCCATTTCGGCGATAGGTGTTGATGGCCTTGGTGATGTTGTTGGCCGCGAACAGTGCCATCGGCTCTTCCGAGACTACGATGACCACCTTTTCGGCGAATCCCTGTCGCAGCGGCGCGGCGAAGCCACCGCACACGACGTCGCCCAGCACGTCGAACACGACTACGTCGAAGTCGCCCGTTTCGATGACCTCCATCTCACCGAGGAACTCCAGTGTGCGCGCCACACCGCGGCCGCCGCAGCCGAGACCCGGCTCGGGGCCACCGGATTCGCAGCAGATGATGCGGTGGCGCCCCGGATGTAGCACCGAGCTCGCCGACGTGAGCTGGGGACTGTTTGCGAGCACGTCGAGCACCGACGGGATGCGTGCTCCATTGGTCAGCCGGAATGCGGAATCTTGTTTCGGATCACAGCCGATGTGCAGAACGCTGCGCCCATTCAGTGCGAAGTGAGCACTGAGCGAGGTGGCGATGACGGACTTGCCAATACCCCCCTTACCGTAGACGGCGATTCTCTCCATGAGTGGCTACTGCCGATGGGGCGGAAAGGGCCCAAGATTTCTCGTGCCGCGAGGGCTGCCGCAGCCGGCCGGACATCCTAACACTGCGCGATACACTGTCAATCAGCGGAGCCAGAACCTCCGGGCTTCGTCATGGGGATGAACCCCTCCCACCCGTGGCACCGAACGTAGGGCTCCCACACGCCAGCGCAGGAGTCCACGAGAGAGCAGCCTTGGCAGACCTCGCCCTTCACCCGCAGCCCTTGGTCTTTGAAGCTTCGACACGTCAGGTAGTAGGTGTCGTCTCCTTGGAGATCGACCCGACAGGCGGCGTGGCGGAAGCTTTCGACCATTGCTGCGTCCGCTGTCGGCATCGAGCGGCTGGCGACACCGCTGTCGTCGAACCCGCTCGATCCGGACTCTTCGAACTGCTGGTACTCCTCCGGCTCACCTCGCACTGCCGGCGGAAGCTGAACGGAGAAGCAAGGGGGGATGTCCTCGATCCGAATGGTGCGCTGATGCGACTCTGGCAGCTCGTGGCAGAGCTGATGCACCCTTCCCACGACTTCGGGATAGGCGGCCAGCAGACGCTCGGCGTGCTGCGCGCCACGCCCCTTGCCCATCATCACGTTGAAAACCGTGACGTCGGCACCACGAGAGGAGAGCAAACAACGTATCTCCTCCAGGTAGGGCAGCGTGCGGCGGTTGAGTACCGTGCTGGTGTGAACGCGCAAGTGACGCCTACGCCCCAGGCGAACGATCTCGTCGAGCCCGGCTAGGCTCTGCTCGAAAGAGCCGGGAGTGCGTGTCTGTCCGTCGTGCAGTGTGGCAGTGTGCCCGTGGATGGAAACGGTCACGCGGTTCAGACCCGCGTCCAGCAGCTCGCGGGCATAGCCCCGGTAGGCCAACCGCCTTCCATTGGTGACGAGACCAATGACCCGGAATCCACGCTGCTTGGCCCACTCGATGTACGTGCAGAGCTCGGGCTCGAGCGTTGGTTCTCCACTGGTGAACAGCACCTCGTCCGTACGTGGGTATTGGTCGATCATGCGACGGATGTCGTCCCTGCTCTGCGACGCGATCCGTTCGGCACGACGCGTCCGGTCCGCCTCCATGCAAAAAAGGCAGTTGTTGTTGCACCGGGCACCGACCAAAACATGGAGCATCTAGTGTGACTCCTCGATGGGACGGAGCTCTGCTAGACCGAGATTGCGGGCGTACGGAGCCGGGACCCCGAGGCAGCTGTCGCGCTCGCGGCACTGGCGGCACGTGCTCGCCTTGACCCAGTCCTTGCTGAAATCCTCGTAGCCGGTTTCGCTCGGCTGCACCTCCGGTCGCCGTGGCATGCTGTCTCGGAAGCTGGGGCTGAGCACGCACGCCGGCAGTGATGCATGGGTGGACGAGCGTAGCGGCGAGACGCGAAGCCCCGAGTGGACTGCGCTCTGCGCAGCGCTCTCCAGTGCCGGAGCGAGCTCAGTATAAGGAACCAGCAGCGGGGGCGCCTCGGGTCGGTGCTCCGGACAGATGAGCACCGAGAAATGCAGCTCGACCCGATCATCGCACGGGATCTGCTCCGGCAGGCCACGGACGAATTCCGGTAGGTGGTCGAAGTTGAGGCGGCTCACCACGCAGTTGACGACCAGCTGGTGACCGGCACTGAGCAGGCTGCGGATGCCGTTGAGCGCGGGGCGCAGCTGCCGGCGGGTGCCTGTGCACTGGTCGTACACGGCTTCATCCAATGCGTGTAGCGATACAAAGAACACCAGCCGCTCATCTGCTGCCAGGCTTTTCGCGTCTAGCCTGGACGCGAAGGCCACGGCGTTGGTCTGAACCTGGACTCGGCTGAGGTCGGGCACCTCCAGGGCGCCGTGCACCTCCGCCACAAATCCACGCCGCAGCGTTGGCTCGCCCCCGGTCAGCGTGACCACTGCGCCGGGATAGACCTGGGCAGCGGCCTCGGCACAGGCAACGATGGATCGCTCGGAGGGTTCCGGCTGTGGGAGCGGTGCCGAGCAGAACGGGCAAGCCTGGTTGCAGCGCGAGGTCGTGCGGACCAAGATCTCCGTGGTCCGCTCATCGCCCAGCTGCGATCGTTCGATGGTGGAGAACGGAAACAGTGCGGCGAAGCGCGCTTCGGCCGAGGTGTTGTCGGCAAAATAGCCACAGGACTCGTCGAGCTCGTCGGGAAGGTGGCTCTCCAGGCGGCGCACCGCGCGGAGCAGAGCCTGCATCCAGCGTTGGCCAATCGGGCTGAGATCGTGCTGCCCCTCATAGCCGAGCACGAAACGCCGAGTGCTGGCCCACCCTCGAGTGCCTGCCGTGCGGGGGCGCACGGTTGCCACCAACTCGCGAGCGCCCCCACCTCCCAGCACGGCGCGCAGGCGCCCGCTTCCTGCAACGAGCTCCTGCACCGGAGCACCCGAGCGACCGAGGCTTTGCCTGAGCGCGATCAGCCACTGGGGAGAATGCTCCGGGATCATCGAGGCCGCTCCGAACTCGGACGAACGTAGTGCTGCTCGAGTGTGCGTGCCAAGGCACGGACGGCGCGCTGTTTGGCCGTTGTGTCCAAGCGTTCCCCGGCCGGGTGCATTACCGCCAGTGGCCCTGCCCAGACATAGGCGCGCGTGGCGGTGGCACGCGGCGCGACCAGCACCCGGAGGCGCGCAGTGCCGGCCTGCAGGGTGATGCGAGCGCGTTCGGCGTGAGCCGCGTCGATCGCTGACACCCGGAATCCCGCAAACCGCCGGGCACGCTCCGAGGGCTCCAGAAGCCAGCCGAGTTGCTCGGCCAGACGCGCGCCGACCGGGTGGGGATGCCGAGCCTCGCCCGGCGCGGAGGCCGAGGTGCCGGGAGCGGGCGCGCGCTTCGGGTTGAATCGGACCTCGGTGAGCAATTGCCACAGCTCGCGTTGCACGGCCGCCTGGTGCCACCAGATGAACGCCCGAGCGCCCAGAGCAGCGTGCAGCTTGCCCGCGCGAAGCACGACCAGCTGTTGATCATCGAGCTCCATGCGATCACCGGTGGCGACTCGGTCGAGCCATCGATGCGAGCCTCGGCGGGCGCCGGCGCGGTAAGGGAACGCGCTGGTCGGTTCGGATTGGCAGACTAGCTCGATCGCCTCTCCGTCGTGGTCGAGAAGCAGGAGCCAGGGGTGCTGCATCCGCTCGCGATGTTGTTGCACGGCCTCCTGCCCCCGTTCGCGCTCGAGCGCTTCGAGCATGGCCGAGGCGCGTCGCTGGCTCTCCTGGCAGTGGAGGCAGCAGGGGATCCAGTCGATGAGTTCATTGCCGGGGTTGAACACCGGCGCGACCCTTCCCGGTTCGGCCAAGCGTTGCAGCAATCGAATCCACGTGTAGCGCCTGCGTTGGCTGGCGGGGCGCTCGGCAAAGGCGCGCGTGCAACACTCCGGGTACCCAAGCAAGGTGCCCACCCGGACGGCAGCGGCCTTCCATTGTGACTCCTGTGAGGCGCGCCAGAGCGTGGCCGTGGCCTCGATTGCCGCCTCGACTGCCGCCTCGTCCTGCCCGAGGAACAGGTCGTAGTCGGAGCTTTCGTGCGGGTGGTTCCAGCGCTGTACGACTGGCACCAGGCCTCGCAGGAGATCGGCGTCGCAGCCCGCGCCTGGGCGCCCTGCGTCCTCGATGCGCATGACCGGCTTCAGCCCCATGCGGATGGGGAGCAAGCGCGCCGCCCACGCTTCACGCGTGAACTCGGATCGATCGGGCTGCTCCCAGCCCCCGCGTGGCGCGCTCGCTCCTTGGGGCGGCTCGGCCCAGTCCTGGACCAGTGACGCCAGGGCCGAATCGAAGAGCCTATCGGGACTAGACACCTCCGGCTGATCGATGGCGCTGTCCACGAGCGCGATTGCCAGGTCCAGGGCATCGCGCGCGCTCGGATGCGTTGCGCGTGCTTCTGCCAAGGTTCGGGTCAGAGCGTCGCCGAGATCCGCGGATGGCTCGACCATTCGGACCAGGACGCGGCTCACCGGTTCCAGCGCCGGGCACTCGAATCGCCAGGGGAGCTCGTCCGGATAGAAATGGCTGCGCGCCGTATCCAGCTTGGCGTCCGGGTATGCATCCACGATCAGACCGTCCCGCTCGGCGAGACGCGCGATCGGCAGCGTGTCGTACAGACGCAGCCGCGACGTGAAGGTCTTGCCGCAGATTTCCCCCAGCGCGGCGAACCGGATGATGCCGAGATTGAGCGATAGATCCTCGGCGCGCGTCCACGGCGTGTACAGTAAGAGGCTCAGTCCGCCATGCTCGCGAAAGGCGAACTGCTCGGGGAAGCCGTGCTCCAGCTCGAAGAGCGCCCGGGCTGCCGCCAGGTTCTGCTGCCAGGTGGTGCCCTTGTGCAGGCGATCGAGTTCGCGCTGGACGAAGCTCTCGATGCCGATGAGGGCCAGGTGCAGCCGGTGCTTGGTACCCACGAGGCGCGTGAGCGCGCGTTCGAGCGCGGGCCGTGCTGCGAGCAGTGTGTCGGCACGCGCGTCGAGTAGCAGATCGAGCGGGCGTCCTTCGAAGGTGGCGAGCTCATCGGCGATGGCTTCGATCTGCGTGAGCACTGCAGCGCCGACGGTTCGTACACCCAGGCGTGCGTTGCCGCCTGAATGGGTGCGTTGCAGTGCTCGCAGCTGTCGAGCGAAGAGCTGCTCGGGTGGGTGACGCCAAGTCTGGCGTCCGGCAGGACGCGTGCAGAAGGCACAGCCGTGATCCCGGATACAATCCTGCAGCTCCAGGCCCTGGTAGAATGGATTTCGGGCAAGCCGGCGACGGTAGTGGCACTCCTCGCCACAGATCAGAAAGGGAACCGGAGCCATGGTCCTGGCGGCATCGTTCCCTGCTTCCCAACCGAAGTCGGGCACGGCGGTGTCGAACAGATTGCCGGTCTCGTCGCTCTGCTCCGGCCGAGAGGCATCGATTCCGACGAAGCGATTGAGCTCGGTGAGAGCGGCTGGGACGCATTGCCAGCGCCTGGCCTCGCCCGCGCGTGCGTCCCGACCCGATGCCAGGACACCGAGGTCGGGTGGGCCGGGCAGCTCCCGGAGCGCGCCGACCAAGTGCTCGGATGGCTGCAGGTTGAACAAGATATGAGTCGTTTTCTGCTCTCGCACGATGGTGAGCAGATGCCCAAGCTCGGCATCGCCGAGGCGTAGGCCCGCATCCTGGGTTTCAGCGCGCCAGTTTGGCGGCAACGCAAAACGCAGCCACTGGGTCGGAACCCCCTGCGCCCGGAGGTGGCCCTGGACGAACGGGAACTCCAGCGCACGATGGAACCGTCCGACGGCGGCAAACTCGACGAGCAGGGCCCGGGTCACGTCGACTCACCGCCTGGCGCCGTGCCCGCAGGCGGCACGGGAAGGAACTCGTTCCAGCCGTATCGCGCTACGTAGTTGGTCCAGACGCCGCGGCAGTCAGCGTCGTACCGGCACTGAGCGCACTCGGCTCGCTTGCTGCGGCGAGCGTCATCGAACGCTGCGCGACTCCGCTCTACCAGACGCGATGTGGCTCCAGCAGGCCGGCTCGGTTCGTCGGCGGCCGGTGCCACTTCGTGGTGAACGTACGGCTCAACCCAACCTCGGTGAGGAGCCGGGACGCCTTCGGTCACGCACGGTGGCACGTCCACCAGGAAGACCGGCGGTTCTGGTTCGGACTGACCTTCGAGCAGACGAATGAACGCCGCCACGATCTCCTGGTACCGAGGGAACACCCGCTCGAAGTGGGTGTGCGCTCGGCCGTTCGCCTGCAGTGCGTTGAACACCACCTGGTCCGCGCCGCTGCCGTGCAGGAGACGATGAATGTCGGAGAGGTGCGCGAGGTTCTGCTTGGTTACGGCCGTCGAGGTGTGGACTTCGAGGCCTTGAGCGCGCCGACGAACGGCGTTGAGGATCCCCGCATGCGCTTGGTCGAACGCTCCGGGCGTGCGCACCAGAGCGTCATGCAACCGGGCGGTGTGTCCGTGGATCGACACATACACGAGGCTCATGCCCGACCGAACCAGCTCGGCACAGTAGGGCTCGTAGGCGAGGCGTCTGCCGTTGGTGGTGACGCTCACCCTGGGGTAGCCGAGCTGCTTGGCCCAGCCCAGATAGCGAGGCAGCGCTTCGACCAGGGTCGGCTCGCCGGAGGTGAAGCAAACCTCTTCGGCGCCGCGGCCCGATTCGAGGATACGGCGCACGTGCTCGGGTGTCAGTGCACCGTTGATTGCCTGGCGAGCCGCTCGGTCCTCCTCCATGCAGAAGAGGCAGTTGTTGTTGCAGGTTGGCCCGATCGCAACGTGCACCCTCCCGGCCGCGCGCCGCCTCGGCGCGTGCGAACCTGCCTGCTCCGCTCGGGATTCGCTCGACGCTGCCACCACGGCCGTTTCGCGCCCGTAACGGTAGCACAGGGCCCGAGCCCGTGTCTCGACGGCCGACGCGCTGAGCCAGCATGGAAAGCGGCCTTTCGGGGTCGGTGGGTCGAGACTATGGTGGCGCAATCGGCGGATGACGATGACTCGGAGCTGGACGGTCGAGCCCAGGCCGGCTCGGGCATTTCCGGGCGCGACCCGGGGCACGGGACGGCAGGCATGCAGCGCGCGGTGATCATCCATCCGCCGGTGCGTCT
>Ga0272442_10012163_pt1 | contig 10425 bp, 10 predicted proteins | sample SSMForm2O_FD_200262 | JGI IMG/M metagenome (GOLD analysis project Ga0272442, IMG submission 200262) | Marine sediment archaeal communities from Little Sippewissett salt marsh, Falmouth, MA, United States - SSM-Form-2O | ecosystem: Environmental > Aquatic > Marine > Wetlands > Sediment ... | reverse complement strand
TTATTAATAGTACTCCCCCGTTTTTTATTATGAATTGACTCATCCCATAAAAACCTTTTTTATAATTATTTCTTACCAAAATATTAGAGTATAAGATACCTTAAAATACAACATCATAACATAACAATTGTTAATAGGGGACAATTATCCTTTTCTTTTTCTTTCCATCACACCGTTAATTGCTCCCCTTCCCTCCCTCCTATTAGATAGGATAGATTTTTATGAAATTTAATTAAAAAAAATATTGATTTGCGGTTGCATTTGGTCGAGTAACGTGCATCATATATTGCACCTTGAATTGAAGTATAATTTCCTGGTCCGTTTCCACCAACATAATATGTTGATCCTCGAACTGGTTCATCACTAATAACCTGTGGGATAAAACTGGTCATCATTAACATTAAACATATCAAAAAATAGCTATTCTTTTCATTTTGTAGAACCAACCCCATTAAAAGTTTTATAAATCATATGTAATATTTATAGATAAGTGTTTGGATAACAGTTGTTTATAACTAAATTCTTTTTGATTATCCTCTGTTATTTTATTGTGTGTGTTTAGGTTTATCTACTTAATTATAATGATGTGTTTTTGGTTTTTGAAAAAAATGATTCTTCAATCATTATTTAAAATATGTTTCAAAATGTTTTATATGTTTTAAAATAAAGATTTTGGTCAAAAGACCAAACCCTACCCCATTCATTGTGATATGTCAAGAGCAACCATAAAATTGAAAAAGGAATATTTAATCCCATTGGTATAACTCTGACAAAAACTCTAAAAAAAACTTTTCTAACAACAGGGTTTTATAGGAAAAGTGTATTTAGGGGTTGATATTGGGCGAGTAGCTTAGCACGGTTGGAGCACCCGGCTGATAACCGGGAGGTCGCCAGTTCGAATCTGGCCTCGCCCATACAATTTTTTTTTAACGAATTTCATCAAATGTATAATCATCCCAACTTTTTTCTTGTAAAGCAATTAATAGTTCAAATGGTGTAAGAATTGGTTTTTTATAAGAAATATAATCATCAATAGCAATGCGAGGACAGGCTGTAGATACAAAAACATCAACAAAAGAAAATCTATCAGAAAAACTAGCATGAATCGCATCTGATGCTAAGAGTAAACATTTTTTTCCTGAATTTATTACTTTTTTATATAAAGTAATTGCCTCTTCGTTTCTCATTTGTCCTGGTTTTAAGCCGATAATAATCGCTATAGTTTTTGCTTGTTTAGCAAATGTAATTGCTCCATATCGTTGTCTGAGTAATTGTTGTTTTTTTTCAAAAAGATCAATTGAATCAATGACTTTGTTTAAATATGGATCAGCAACAACAACAGGTTTATTGGTGGAAAGAAGTAAACCAAGAGGATGAAAAAAACCAGTACCAACAAAGAGAAATGAATCAATATCATTTAATATCGATTTCGCTACTGAAAAATTACAGCCCAAAACCTGACCCGGTACAAAAATTCGCGTATCACCTTTCCCAATGACTACAGTTAGTCCCTTTTGTTCTAATAATGATTTCATTTCATGAATTAGGTGAAGATGTTGGGCAGTAGTAACTAGACCAATTCGAGATCCAGTTAACTTTGGAATACTTTTTTCAATGACCTCTGAAACTAAAAGGGTTGATTGAGCATTAATAAAGATGATTGGAATAGTTCTTTTTTGAATGTTCATGGACGGAATGGGAAGATGTCCAATCTGAATGAGTAATTCTATCTCAAGATTTTTAAGCATTGATTCAGGGGGAAGATCGCAAGCACCATAATTAGCTTGAGCATCTAGTATTACAATGAATTCATAAGATTCTTCTAACCAATGCTTTATTTCCATTGTATACTGTTGAAAACCTTCAGGTAATTGAACGAATACCGTGGTTTTCCTTTTTTGTTTACAAATTGAATCAAGCTCAGTTGTATCAAGTGAATATAAACCAATGGTTTTCATTACTATCATTCCATTTTTATTCGTTCTAATACCGAAGAAAACATGGCAAGTTGAGATGCAAACGTTGGTTCAGAAGTGTCAATAATAACTGGTTGTTCTTCATCAGTAAACATGTCAAAAGAATCTTTTTGCAGTTGATAAATCTCCCACCGACCATCAGATACACTCTTTGATTTCAATCGTTCATCTAACCATTTTTTTGCAACAGATTCAGGACAGGTGCAAAATACCGGTATGAACACTGCATTGAATTCTTTTGACAGATTTTTTGCCATCATTCGATGATCTTGCTTTTGAAATGTAGCATCAAGAACGACATTTTTTCCTTTTTTAAGTTCATCTCTTGCTTTTTCAATTACTTTTTCATAGGTATGATGAACTTTTTTTGAACTATATAATCCAGTATTTGGATTATCTAGATGCCGTTCAAATTTATCCATTCCTGCATCTTCTTTTCTTACAATATCTGTGTTGATAATAACCGCATTGTAATCAACAGATAATTTTTCAGCTACGGTTGATTTTCCAGTTCCAGTTAAACCGCTCATCATAAATAAAATAGGTTCCTTTTGTTTGACTTGAATATTCATTAATGTTGCATAATATGAGGATAAATCAAAATACGCTGAGATTTGATTGAGTAATGTTTGTTTTTTGGATTCTTCAATATGAGGATCATCAAGTTGAAAACCTAACACTTTTCCGCGAACATATGCTCTATATGATTTATACAAATTCAACACGGTTAATAGGCAATGATCATTGCTCTTATCGATATATTTAAAGATAAAATAACTTGAAAGATATGGATTAGATTGAATATCAAGATCCATTGCAAAAAAACCGATGTCACTAGCAACATCAATGTATCGAAATCGTTTATTGAATTCAATACAATCAAATACACATAAAGAATCATCCACTAGGACAATATTTCCTGAATGTAAATCGCCATGGCAACTTTTAATGAATCCATTTTTTCTTCTCTTTATTAAATCGTCTTTTTTATCGGTAAAAAAGCGTTCATTAGCCTGTTTTATTCTATCGAATTGATCCTTTGAAATAGTCACATCAATTTTATCTTGGGTTTGATCAAAGTTTTCATCGATGTTTTTTTTGACTGCATCAATGCTACCATATGAAGCAATTTCTTCAGTTGATTTTGATTGAGAATAAAATAAAACTAATGAATTAACTAACTCATCAATATGATCTTTAGATATTTTTTGATTCTTTAGTAACTGGGTCATAATGTTTTGCTGAGGAAATTGCTTCATTTTCACTGCATACTCTATAATTGGCCCAGACCCATTGATTTCGATATGTTTTCCACCGGATTTTTCAGTAAATGTAACAACTTCTTCATATATCTGAGGACATAAACGAGAATTCAGGCGAAGTTCTTCTTCACAATACCGTTTTCGTTTATCCAACGTGGAAAAATCTAAAAAACCAAAATTAACTGGTTTTTTTACTTTGAATGCATAATCATCAGTTAATACTACAAATGAAATATGAGTTTGAATAATTTTCACTAAAGAATCTTTTGGTAAATGATAGGTCTGAGGATTTTTTAATTGCTGAACAAAACTTTCATGATCCATATGCAATCGAACAATCACTACCTGATTAAAAACGTTACCCTCATCTGTTTTTAAGGAAGGAAAACCACGACAAACACTAATTGAACAGCTAATACCACAATAGACGCAGGAATATACAAGGGATACATCCGAGTTGTATCTGTTTTCATATATTCACTACTTAACACATTACAGAGATGAATTGGGGAAACAAGATAGCCAATGAATCCACTCATAAATAAAATGCTAACTAAACCCGCTGTACAAATATCGACACATGAAAAAAGAGGTTGTAATAACACATATGATAAGGTTATTCCACTCAGTAAATATCCAGTTAATAAACCTAAAACCAATGGAAAGAAAATGATTATGATAATAGGAGATATCGGTAATTGCTCGAGTAAGGAATAAATTGTAATATTTACTCCAGAAACTTCAAAAATTTCTCTGAAAATCATGATTCCCGCAATAACCGCCACGAGTTTCCAGGTCATTGCTTGTGTTAAATATTTCTTATAATCAGTCCATGAAACATGAGACATAAAATATAGTAAAATCATACTCACAATAACGCCAATACTAAACGCGGTAAACAATGATATCCCCACATATTCAAGAACTGAAAAACATAATGGCAGTAATGGTGGTATTATGAATATCAGTCCCGATAACTCTTTTTTTGTTTTCGGTTCATTTTGAATTACCCGTTTTTCTTTTTCCTTATTTTTTTTAGGAAACATCCCTGTTTTCCAGGTGAGAATGATGAATCCAACGATAATCATCGTAAAAAAAGACACAGAATTTACCAAAATTAGTTGATATAAGCTTATTGAGGCAAGGTCAGCCATGATGAGAATACTTGATGATATGGGGTATATTGGAAACCAAACGTGACGGAACCATACATTAAAAAAATTCTTTTCAGAAATGGATAAGTGAAATGCTTTTCCTTCCTCTTCAACAGCCGGAGCAGAAAATAATGCACCACCAGGAACAGGCATTAATCCATAAATTGCTGGAATGATGGCAATTGTTCCTCCTTTTCTAAAAATTAATCGTAAGCTATCAATCAATCGTGCAATTGCACCAGTATCCTGCATGACACTAGCAAGAATGTAAATTAGAGACATTAACACAGCTAATTCTATGGTATTCCACACAAAAACTTCTGCATTAGCATCATATATCGTTGCTTTAAAAAAGCCGATAACTACCTCCTCAACAGAGGCAGATGCTAAAGAAAATATGCTCATTAAAATACTTCCAAGAATCAAAGATATACCAAAATTTACTCGTTTACGAATCAATATGATAACCAATGCAAACGAAAATATCAATCCTAGTAAAACAATCCATTGCGATCCGGTTATCATTTGGCCACACGCAAAAGGGATTATCAACTATTAGTTAAAACCTTCGCTTGTTCTCGGGATTTTGTTAACACTTGTTGTTCATCAACAGTTTGAACCTTTTTATGTAGATATACGGGTTTTCCATTGATAATAGTCGTCGAAACATCAGAACCATGACAGGCATAGACCATATGAGAAATTGGATCATGACAGGGAGTAAGACGAGGAGTGTGAAAATCAATAAGAACAATATCAGCTCTTTTCCCAATTTCAAGTGAACCAATAGAATCATCTAATCCTAAAGCCTTCGCGCCATTAATTGTTGCAAAATCAAATACCGTTTGCGCGGGAACAATCTTTGGATCCCAGCGATGTTGTTTATGAAGAAGTGCAGTAAATTTCATTGTTTCAAACATATCAAGCGTATTATTACTCGCAGCTCCATCAGTACCAAGACTAACGCAAACCCCGGCATCAATACATTCTGGAACTGGAGTATATCCACCAGTTGCAATCTTCATATTACTCACAGGACAATGAGAGATATTAACTTGTGTTCTTCCCATCTCTATAACCTCATTTTTTGTTATCCACCCACAATGAGCAAGAACCACATCGTAATTAAGCAATCCACATTCCTTTAACTGTGCAACCGGCCTCTTGCCATATCGTTTTATGACATCATATACCTCATCCCGAGTTTCAGAACAATGGATTTGAATGGGAACCTTAAACTGATCAGCCAATGCTCTCACTTTATATAATGTTTCAGGAGAACAAGTATATGTTCCATGTGGAGCTAGAGCTGGAATAATAAATGGATGACCATGATATTTTTTAAGAAATAATTCAGCCTTATTAAAAAGCAGATCAAAAGGATATTGGGGAGTTCCACTATCAATAAACGCAAAACCTAAAACACCTCTCACCCCTATTTTTTCTACAGATTCTGCAATCACATCTTCAAAAAAATACATATCAAAAAATGTTGTAGTACCCGATTGAATCATTTCTAATAATCCAAGTTCTGCACCGGCTCTAATTGCATCAGCAGACAATTTTGACTCAACAGGCCATATTCTGTTTTGTAACCATTCAGAAAGAACCATATCATCCCCATAACCACGTAATAACGTCATCGGAAGATGAGTATGAGTATTTACTAAACCAGGTATTATGATTTGATTTGAAGCGTCAATGGTAACATCTGCTTCAATAGCTAAATTGTTTTTTGAAATATCTGATATCTGATTATCTTCAATATATAATGAACCTTTAAAATTTTCCCGATTAGTATTCTGAGTAATAATAGTACCATTTTTTATCAGTATACTCATAGACGTCATCACTGTTATTCTTTGGGAATATCATAGGCTCTATTCCATTGATGATCAAATTCATAATGTAATTGGTCTACAATTTCTTTTTCAACCGTCCAAAAACCAATTTCATCTTGTTTTACGGGTCCTGAAAGGATCAATGCACGATCTTCCCCAAGAATATAATTTCCTCGAATTCCTTTACTCTTTTTCGCATATGATCCATTAAAGTCCCGACCAGTTTTATATTTGTTAACAAGGACTTGTGAATGGTGAGGAATTTCAATATCTCCAAGATATTCAGCCATAATCTTTGGATTTTTTATTTCCTGTAATGACCAATCAGTTGTTCTCCTAGATGACGGTGTTTGTTTCGTCGTTCTTTTTGTACCAAATTCTATGGCAATAGCAACAACGACCACACCTATCCCAAAACCAATGAATAAAGAAATTATATCCATCATGTGCAATTCACCCTCTGCAAGATGATATTACAAGACCTACATATAATAGTTTGCTCATAAAAATGTAAAATGATAAAAAGATTTTTTAATAATAAAATATTCACAAAATTTTATAGGAATACTCTTTTTTAACCTCAAGAGGTCCTCATTGAGGAAAAAATATAAATGAAAAATCGAGTTTTCACCACCTAATATATAACTGATTTGTCAATGTTATCAGGAGTTTGATAGACTATGAAAGAGGTATACTTGGATTATGCAGCTTCAACACCAGTTGATCCAGAAGTTATCAAAACAATGAATCCTTATTTTTTAGAAATATATGGAAATCCATCATCAACCCACCAAAAAGGGTTAGAAGCATCTAAAGGAGTTGAAAATGCACGAGAACAGGTTGCTTCATGCTTTAATGTTAGTCCAGAAACAATCCTTTTTACATCGGGTGGAACTGAAGCGGATAATCTGGCATTAAAAGGAATTGCATTCCAATATTCCCCACATGATTTAGACGATGGATCACATATTATTACGAGTACTATCGAGCATCCAGCAGTACTTAATACCTGTAAACAATTAGAAGCTTATGGCTATAATGTAACCTACCTTCCAGTTGATAAAACAGGAATTATTGATCTAGATCAGCTTGAAGAAACGATATCAAAGGATACCTTACTTATCTCAATTATGTATGCAAATAACGAAATCGGAACAATCGAACCTGTGAAAGAAATTGGGAAAATAGCGCATAAACACGATGTTTTATTTCATACTGATGCAGTACAAGCAGTTGGAAAAATTCCCATTGATCTTTCATCATTACCTATTGATTTACTTTCGGTATCAAGTCATAAAATCTATGGACCAAAAGGAGTTGGTGCATTGTATCATAACCTTGGTATTAGCTTTGATCCATTACTTCAAGGTGGTGGACATGAACAAGGAAAACGAAGTGGAACATTAAATACACCTGGAATTGTTGGATTGGGTAAAGCATGTGAATTATCCCAAAAAAGATTACAGAAAGATATTTCACATTTGAAAAAATTAAGAGATTATCTTATTGATCAATTACGGGAAATTGAAGCTTCAACATTAAATGGCCATCCGACTAAACGGCTTGTAAACAATGTACATTATCGGTTCAAAGCAGTAGAAGGTAATGCATTGCACAGTAGACTTAATGAACAAGGTGTCTACATAGCTACCGGTTCAGCATGTTCATCAAAGAAAATTCTGCCATCGCATGTGCTTATCGCTTTAGGATTAACCGTTGAAGAAGCAATTAGTTCAGCTCGATTTACTGTTGGACGGTTAACAACAACAGAGGATATTGATTATATAGTACCTATTTTAAAAGAAAGTATCAATAATTTACGACTTATTTCTCCATTATGGAATCAACAATGATAATATGAGGAAAACATGATGAATTCTGAGTATACAAAAATAGTTAAAGACCATTTTTTTCATCCGCGTAATGTCGGTAGATTATCAACTCCTTCAGGTAGTGGAACTGTGGGAAATCCATCCTGTGGGGATGTGATGACCATTGACATTCAAGTTGAAAATGATATTATTAAGGATGTAAAATTTCAAACTTATGGATGTGCTGCTGCAATTGCTAGTGGAAGCATGACTACTGAACTAATAAAAGGAAGAAGTATTACTGAATGTAAAAAATTGACTATGAACAATATTATCACTGAACTTGGCGGATTACCTAAAGAAAAAACTCATTGTTCAAATTTAGCTACTGAAGCATTAAAAAAAGCGATTAATGACTATCAAAAGAAACATCATTGTGATTAATTATGGAAGGAATAATTGTTATAGACGGTTGGAAGGCAAAAATTCGATTTAGTGCTGCTCACGTCATTCCAGAATATGAAAAATGTGGCCGGTTACATGGCCATAGTTATGCAGTACATGCACGTTTACACGGAACTCAAGATGAAAAAGGAATCATCATTGATTTCTCAATCGCAAAACAAATCCTTGGATCGATTATAGAAAATTTAGATCATAAAGTGATCATTCCAAAAAAAAGCACAGTGGTAAAAACAACAACATCAAATCATTCAATTGAACTGCAATCCTTAGGTAAAACATATGTATTCCCAGAATCTGATTGTGTATTATTGCCTATTTCCTCGAGCTCAGCTGAACACCTCGCTGAATATGTTTTACAAAGCTTTATAAAAAAGTTAGGAAAAAATCATATGTTAACCAAAGTTGAAATCGGTATCGATGAAGGTTATGGCCAAGGCGCATGGATTGCTCAAAAACTTTAACAGTTGATTACTATTGATTAGTATTGATATGCATGAAAAAAGCAATCGTTTTATTATCCGGTGGACTTGATTCATCAGTCACCTCCTATATCGCACGGCAACAAGGTTTTGAACTCTTTGCATTATCATTTTTATATGGTCAACAACATGATAAAGAAATCCAAGCAGCAAAAAACATTGCTTCTTCGCTATCTATTAAAGATCATGTTTTTTTTAACTTAGATTTTTCTCAGTTTGGTGGATCAAGTTTATTAAAAAACAGCACACAAGCTATTGCAACACCAAATCATCCGTCAGATATAGGTAAAACCATTCCTAATACTTATGTCCCTGCCAGAAACACAATTTTTTTATCAATTGCATTAGCATTTGCAGAAACTAGGGATGCAGAAGCAATATTTACTGGGGTTACCGCAATGGATTACTCTGGATATCCAGATTGCAGACCAGAGTACATTCAAGCATTTCAAACATTAACAAATGTAGCCACAAAAAAAACTGTTTCAGGTCATCATATACGCATTGAAACACCACTAATCTATTTACATAAAGCAGAAATCATTTCTCAAGGAAAAAAACTTCAGGTTCCTTTTCAGTTAACTTGGTCTTGTTATAATGGACGTAAAAAAGCATGCGGTAAATGTGATTCATGTCAACTACGACTCCAAGGTTTCAAACAAGCACATATACCAGATCCTCTCGAATATGAATCTCTCCCTGATTGGTATGAATTAAAAAAATAATATCTATTTCACACGTAGTGTTTTATTATTCTTCTCGATCCTGAATTGGAATTCCTGTTCCCTTTTCCTTTTTTTTCGACCACTCATACACATCCATAGAAACAGGAATGGAAATCAATACAACGATCAGTAATACCAAACAAATCATACTATCCTGAGGTACATTGTAAATAGTTGCCTCTACTGAACCACTCCAAAACGCCCCATTAATAATATCGTTGAATAAGAGATTCACAGTACCAATCCAAGGTAGTTCACCTCGTGCTTTCCCGGTAACCCAAGAAAGTTTAATCGGTTCTGAACAAATTCCTCCGGCTTGATCACTTCGATCATTTGTAACAGGATTATCACCTTTGGTAATATACCCGGAATGACTTGGTTTATAGTTATGCAAACCTAGTTTAGGGATGGTTATAGAGGAAACATTGTATATATCATAAGATTCAATTGTATAGGTTTCATCATCATTATACTCCACCCAGCACATAGCACGATGAATGATTTGATCTTCATCAGTCCGACCATATTTCCGATAAATAATCACATCACCGTAATTCCCATAAGTTTGAAATCCATCCTCATTTTCAGAATCTTTTTGTGGAACAATATCTGAATAACTATTCACCTTTACTAAGAGAACCATATCTCCTGCGTCAATAGTACCAACTCGTCCAAAAGGTTCATCAAGATGCATCATACTCCCTGATTCAAT